>JGI24891J29808_1000118_pt1 | contig 99997 bp, 64 predicted proteins | sample FreactcultuFSWF8_FD_29808 | JGI IMG/M metagenome (IMG submission 29808)
GTGGCTCGTCGAAGGCATCGTAGCTGAAAGACGGCGACGAGGGTGGTGAAAATCTCGGAGCCAGAGTTTGTTCGTCAGACTCCTGGTCTGCCAAGTCGATCATAGCATCGACTTCGTTCCACATCTTCTCGTTTCCTCCGTCAAGCACTTCAAGCATAACAGCCCGCATTTTGTGTTCCTTCAGTTCCTCGATTAGAAGGCCCCAGTCCCGAAGCAGACCAATGTTGGCGAGCACGTTGGTCTGCTGGTCCCGGATAGACTTTGGTACAAACATTGAAACACCGCTGTCAAGCCTCTTCTCTTCTGGAGCACTTTCATCCTCGAAGTCGAAATCCTCGTTCCAGTCTTCCGTGACACCTTTGCTGCCAATGCCCCAAGTGCCGAATTTGTTGGTGCCAGTCCGTTTTCCATCAGCATCCTGGGCTACAGGTACGCTCTGGCTTCGAGTGTGGAGACCGCTCGGGGCTCGTCTTCCAACCGATCTGCTACCACGAGTTTCGGCGTCCTTCTTGCCATGCACAGTCTTAGGGCGGGGAGGTGAACGGTTATTCGGACTTTTCTCCATAGGTTGTTGTTCGGACCAATCGAAGATGCTGCTACGTGTATCTCTGTCTGTGCTCCTAACAGTGGGTCGTTGTGGAGTCGTGTTCGCGGAGCTCGAAGCATGGCCATGTGGTGACAGGAGATCAGGAGTGATGCCGAGGTGAGCGAATCGATTTTTCATTGGGACTTGGGGTTCATCATCGTCGTCGTCAGCGAAAGACCACGAACTTTCTTGATCCTCGTCATCGTCAGTGATATCTGGGAAATGTTCGGCATGCTGGCGAAGGTCAGAAAGAGATGGCATAGTAGGTGGCGACGATGGAAGGTTAGACTGGGCAGGCGAGTCTTTCATGTGAAGCATTGGTGAACTGCCGAGTGACTGTTTCCGAGCGGAGCGGGCTGGGGTAGAGATAGCGTCTTCTTCATGTATAATGCTGTGTCGTGGCTTTAGTGAATACCCCTGTTCGTGCAAAGGTCCTGTTTGTAGGTAGTCTCTGAGCATTGTGTGTTTGCCATGGATATGGAACGGCGGCGATTCGCCAAAAATTGTTTCTATCGAGGGGCCTCGCCTGCCTGGACTCGACTTTGGCGCTCTGGTCCGGACAGAGTCGTAGATTGTGTCGCTCTGTGAATCAAGTCCCTCATCATCGCCTGATCTAATATCGCTGTCTGAGCCGGCCAGATGGATTGTGTTGTCGACATGATGTGCCGCTTGATGGAGAGGCCGCGAGGCTGAAGGTAGAGTATCAAAGGATACACGGTCCTCGCTATGTGTGTTTGAGAAGCTGGCGGCGGTGGGTAATGCAGTCGAAGCGATGTGCGTCTCGTGCGATGGTAGTCTAAGGTCTATCTCGGTAATGGGGCTGCTAACAGATGGCGTCTCGGTGTTTTGTGTAATGTTATCCACGTCACGGTGTCTCACAGGCGCCTCTGACGATTCATCGTGGGAGATGCTTTGCCTGTTGCCCATGCTGGTGGGCGTGTTGGATCGAGCTCGCGCGCCCGGGCGACGGTATTTTACGATGGGTGCTGCTTTGATAGGAGGTGGCTGCTTCCATATTTGTGGCTCCACGGGGAGGATGTCGCTAACAGAGAAGGAACTTGACGCCGACTCGATTCTGGACATTTCGGCGACGTCTTGCCTATCCAGTTCGTCTTCGATGCTTTTTCGCTCATCTATCCTGGAGTCAAAAGAGTTGGTTTGGAAATCAACAGTCGCTCGCGAAAGTCGATTTGACGCAGGGGTTGCAGTTTGATGAGATGGAGAACCGTAACGGCCGGCTATCGGGATATTTGGCATCAAATTCGAACTGGACACAGCATCGAAATCATCATCATCTGCATCATTTTCAAATTCAATGGGGGCAGCATTGATATTTTCTCTAGCGGACACCAAGACCGGCCGATATTTCCTGTCCGCCGTCACCCTTTTGATAGGATTTGGGATGCTGGTCGAGCTGCGACGCCGTGTCGAGGCTGCTGGAACTACAGCCACCTTTGGACCGAAATAATTACGCCATTGGACATCGGGCATCGACTCGGGTGTTGGATCATAAAGAGAGCGTCTGAAAGCGTCTTCGGCTTTCGGTATGGCGTGAGAGCGTCGTTCTTGCAGCGTAGCACTTCGCTTGTGACTGGTTGCAGGGCGTTTCAAGGTCGAGACAGGAATCTTTGTGGTCGAACCGCCATACGAGGCGGAGGTGGGCACTTTGCTCACAGACGTGGAGCGTTTGACAAGTTTGTTCGGGGCTGTGTTGATGGGTGGAGTGTGGCTGGGGATCATCGGGGTAGTGGATCCCGAGGCTGAAGGAGCGACAGAAATGACGGAAGAATTTGGGCGAGAACTCGAACATTGCGTCGAGTCGCGCGAAGAAAAGGAAAACCTCTTGAGCCATGACGGCGTCTGGTGAGGCGCAAAGGTGGGTGATATCGGGGGTGAGGCTTCAGCATCGTCTCGAAGCGACGGGTTTGCGCCACGAGGCATTGTATGGCCGTCTCTTTTTCTCAGGACCGTTCTCGCATGGTCCGGCGCATTCCTCGAAGATGTGGTGTGCTGGTTGGTTGCAGAGCGGAGAGACTGGCGGGCCGAGAAGCCAAAGGGTGCACAGAAGGATGTAGGAGTCGCGTATGTGTCGACGGTCTGTACCGTGCAGGTTGCCGTCGATGTCATATCACTCTTGGGCGGAGCAAGCGACGATGCTCGGGAATTGGACCGCGGTCGAGGGCCCCCCGGGTCGGCAGTGAAAGGAAGTGAACGAGGGTGGAGGAAGGAGCTGGATCTATGCGAATTGGAGCGGCGGCTGGTGTTGTTGGGGATAGGTTGTTGACGGTCGAGGCGAGAGTCGTGGTCTGGTCGGGCAAGCACAAACCCCAGGGCAGAGACGCCAATGCCGGTGCTCGTTGCACAGAGCTGTATAGGATTGGTGGTCAGTCGGCAGTCGACCAATCGAGGCTGCAAGGGAGAGAAAGAGAGAGACGGTCAAAGCTGCATGACGAAGTGTGCAGCCGCGGTACGAAGAGGATTAGGCTTCATGGAGCGACCGACAGGGGGGAGGTACAAGCAACAGCAGTCAGGGACAGCTAGCGACGGGGATAGGACAGGGCCAGGGACGAGATAGGGTAGGGAGGGGCAGGCATATCATGTAGAGTGCGTGGAGGCTGGCCGCTGTAGCATGGCGGCAGCGGCTGGGGGCATTATAGTGAAAGCGGGTCTCTGGTGCAGCAGCTTACCGTGGGGATCGTTTTCATGCTTTGGCCGATGCCATGCGCCCATCAAGAGACTCTCGGACGGGCGACGCGCTTGACGGGGTCGAGGACGGCGAGGGAGACTGGACGGACTGCTCAACGTATCGCCCTGTCCTAGTCGTCTTCATAGTGGAGTAGGCGGTCGCTCTACTCGTACTGATCTTCTTCAAGGCCGCAGCGCAAAGCCCCACAAACAAGGCACAGGCACAGACACAGGCAAAGGTTGGTCAAGACGGCGGACGGCGAGCACTCGGCGTCGCCTAGGTTCAGAGGATGCCCGGTTTTTTGTTATGAATGTGATTATGAAGAAGGGCTGACCTGCGTTTCAAGCGCCTACCGCTACCCCTCAGCTCAGACGCCACGACCGTTCCGCTGAAGACTCGTGAAATGTCCAGAGTAGACTTTAACGGCGCCCCAAACAATCCACCAAATGCTCCCGCAGCCAACGCTTCAGCATGAAAGCATTTTCGAGAAGGAATGCCATGATCCACAACAACTGCTGTCGTCGTAGCCACGACTAGTCGCCTGTACAATACACATCGACTCTGCCATCAATTCCTGGCCATGCACAAATGCTGCATTGAGTCGTCGAGTCTATTTTTTGCCCTCGCGCACGTCGCTCTGTTTCAGCTTTCTGCAGTGTTGTTGTCAATCTCTCTCCTTGCACAGCGCCCTCAACCGCCAAACGCTGTGCAACTCGCCCATTCGCCGTCTACTGAAATACATCCCTGCAATCAACAATCAATCCTTACGGCACATACGTCCGCCGTCCTGCGACTGGTCTCCGCCTGCAACGCCGTTTCCCCATCCATGTAGCTTTATGACATTACTCGGCCATGTTTCTTCTCTTGCCGTGAAACCCGACTTGAAGATCCATCCCCAAACGCTCTGATCCCAAGCCAGCATTGCAAAGGTCAATAAATCCGAGTGCGTCTTTCTCTGAGAGCCGTGGCTCCAGGCGAAAGTTAACAACCGAAATATCCACCACTAAAGCAGCTGCATGCTGATTTGTACCAGCTGCAGGGTGTTTAGCGTTGTCGGTTCCTTTGAATCCCGGACAATGTTGCAACTTGCAGGGGCGTCTTTCCTAAGGCGTTCCACGCAAGCGCTTGGATCATTTGGGGTTCTGTCAGTTTTGAACCGCCGTGCGTCGAGCATCTGAGATCTGGCATGACGGTACACATGTACTCACACGACTCTTGGCTGTATAGAATGAGACCGAGCCTCACCTTCCATGCATCCACCGCGTGCCTGCGTGTGATGGTAACTCTGAGAAGCCATGCAACGATGCACCAGAGGATGACACATTCAGCAAGCAACATGAAACGCTAAGAAGCATGGCAGACGGATCATCCGCTTTCTCGATCGACTCGGTCCGCCTGAAGCTGTGGAGTTAAAGACGACACCCAGGATATCGCGTAAGTCACCAGCCGTGTGCAGCTGCGGGAAGCAGAAGTTCTTGTGTACATCTTCCAACACGTCAATTCTGAAAGTTACACAATTTTTGTCGACTGATAAGCAGGGACGAAACCATCCCTTGAAAGCTAGAAAATCAGAGAGATGACGGCTGGTCTTACGCAATGTCCCTTCGAGGGAGGTCGGGGAAAAGTGATCGTCAATCTACTTCACCAGGCCCAGGAGTTTGGTACTGCATAGTAACCTTGCACATCTGCTCTGTAGCGTGGCTTGTCGTCGTGAAACGGCACGGTCCATTTTGTCCTTATGCTCAAGCCCAATCCGGACTTGACGGAGGTTGACACCGCTTGGCGAGCCATCAGGACCCAGGTTCGTCTGGATGACGGGGATGAATTGTTGGCAAGTCACTCTGTACTATATCAACAAGGGTGTTCTGCCGATCAAAGAACTTTGAGAAGACTGCACTCGACCGCTGCTTGTGTTTTGTCCTTCAACCTTCAATACATAACCACATAGCTAGCTGGACTCGCACAGAAATAGCATATGTGTTTCAACATAATTGATATCACCTTACTGAAGGTTGCTCGGGCAGCAACTGCACAGATGCTTTCCTCAACCCGGAATTCAACTTATCCCACTTTAAATGCACATTGCTGATCCATCCAATCGTATTTTGACTTTCCGCACCTTTTCCTTAGGTTGTACAAGCTACTATTCGTAGCCATCTGGGGAATAAGAAGATCGATTAAGTAAATGCGTATTCTCCGCGGCTGATTGGTCATTGTTGAGAAATACCTGACTTGCTGCGAGAACGAACAAGACTCGTCGGCTGGCACTGCCTGGGTGTGTCATTTCACCCTTCATGCAGCCGGGCTGTGAGGACCTGATGCCAACCGCAGTGGGTTCCTTACGCAACGCGTGCCAAGAACACGGCTATTCAACCCCAGCTCCAATACTGCAAAATGTACCAGGCTGCTCTGTGGTCGGAGAGAGAGCTGGTTGCTTTCTTGAAGATGATTGAATCCAGAAGATGTCTTCTCCAGTCTCTCGCTGGTGCTTGTTTTCTAGTTTCGTGATCAAGTAGTTCGATATTAAGAAGTAGTGCGGGTCACCGAAGCTGCAAGTCCGTTGGTGTCACTTGAGATTCGGCTTGCGTTCGATATCACGTGCGTATGAGATTTCTCGCGCCTCTCTTCCGCAATTGCGCCCTTACTGGTTGACGGACAAGAGCTGGATAAACAACGCAAGGATATCGGATCACCACAGAGCAACGCCTTTTACCGTAGAAGCGTGAATTTTGTTTCTTCCAGGAAGGATTCAAGGATCCACAACGCGAGCATAGCGGTGTAGTCTCTTCAGCGCCACCCTAACCAAACACGCAAAAACTCACATCTCCGAACAATTCTGTGATACCATGGAGGCCGAGATCAGAGCCCAGATTCCTGGAATCGACCCTGTCGTGTCCGAGTATTCCGCAGGATACCTCAACCATGCCTCGCAAGCATACAGCGCGGAAGGCGACCCACTGTCAGATGCCGCCGCCGCTGTGACAGCTCTGCTGCTTTCCGCTTCTGGTGATCTGTCTAATCAGAATGAGTTGACAATTCAAAATCTGATTGAGAAATTTGTCTCCAAGCTCTCCTCTCAGTCTGATGCTGATGGCGAGAGACGCCAGCAGGCACCTTCTGCCAGAAAGCTGGAGCAAACCATCCAGGTCGGATCTTCAAGAAACATCTCATCAACTCTTGGCTTGACTGGTGGTGTCAACTTGGAGCACACTGGTAGACAGATCGAATCTCGTGTCGACAAGAAGAAGCTAGAGAAGGCTGAGAAGAAACTCCGCGCGAAGCAAGACAGAAAGGAATTCAAGAATGTCGAGTACGAGGCTTCCAGACTTTTGGAGATGCCCGATGATGCTGCATCATACGAAGAATTCTTCATGAAGGTCAACCCTCTGCAGCTTGGTTCTGACAACCAAGGCAAGAGCAAGGACATCAAGGTTGATGGTATCGATATCACTATCGGTGGCAAGCGAATCTTGAGTGATACCAACCTGACCCTGGCCTTTGGTCGCAGATACGGTCTGGTCGGTCAGAACGGTATCGGTAAATCTACTTTGCTCAGAGCTTTGAGTAAGAGAGAGGTCGCCATTCCAACTCATATTTCCATTCTTCACGTCGAGCAAGAGGTAAGCTTTGTCACACCATTTGCTCTGATTTATAGCTGACCTCAATAGATCATGGGAGACGACACTCCTGCTCTTCAAGCCGTTCTGGATGCCGATGTCTGGCGCAAGCACTTGCTGAGAGAGCAAGACGTGAGTCCAACCTGTTACTATCCCATTGAATACACAACTGACGATTTCGCAGAAAATCACTAAGGAACTTGCAGAATTGGAAGCCAGCCGATCACAGATGGCAGACACATCAGCAGATGCTGCCAAGCTTGACACTCAGCGAGAAGGTCTCGACATCACGCTTAGTGATGTCCAGGGCAAGCTTGCCGAAATGGACTCCGACAAGGCAGAATCTCGTGCTGCCAGTATTCTTGCTGGTCTTGGTTTCTCGCATGAGAGACAGCAGTTCGCCACAAAGACCTTCTCTGGTGGTTGGCGTATGAGATTGGCACTTGCCCGTGCCCTGTTCTGCGAACCTGATCTTCTCATGCTCGATGAACCTTCTAACATGTTGGATGTTCCTTCCATCACCTTCTTGTCAAACTACCTGCAGACCTACCCAAGCACCGTCTTGGTAGTTTCTCACGACAGAGCCTTCCTGAACGAAGTCGCCACAGACATTATCCACCAACACTCAGAGCGCCTTGACTACTACAAGGGTGCCAACTTCGAATCCTTCTACAACACCAAGGAGGAGAGAAGAAAGACCGCTAAGAGAGAGTACGAGAAGCAAATGGGTGAGCGTGCGCATCTGCAAGCATTCATCGACAAGTTCCGTTACAATGCCGCCAAATCATCCGAAGCACAGTCACGTATCAAGAAGCTGGAGAAGATGCCCATCTTGGAGGCTCCCGAGAGCGAGTACACTGTCAAATTCTCGTTCCCCGATGTGGAAAAGATGACACCTCCTATCATCCAGATGTCTGGTGTTGCTTTCGGTTACACACCCGACAAGCCGTTGCTCAAGAACGTGGACCTCGATGTTCAGCTCGACTCGCGTATTGGTATCGTTGGACCCAACGGTGCTGGTAAAACAACAGTACTCAAGCTTCTCATTGGTGCTCTCCAACCGACTACTGGTCTCATATCTCAGAACCCTCGTCTGCGTATTGGCTTCTTCGCTCAACACCACGTCGATGCTCTGGACTTGAACATGAGTGCTGTCGGCTTCATGTCCAAGATGTACCCTGGTAGGACCGATGAAGAGTACCGTAGACATCTCGGTGCCTTCGGTATCACTGGTATGACTGGTCTACAAAAGATGGAGATTCTTTCTGGAGGTCAGAAGTCTCGTGTCGCTTTTGCCATCCTTTCCCTTCAGAACCCTCACATCTTGGTTCTTGATGAGCCCTCTAACCATCTGGATATCGAAGCTATGGATGCTTTGGCAGATGCTCTCAAGAACTTCGGCGGTGGTGTCTTGATGGTTTCGTAAGTTTTCCCCCATACCCAAACTTTTCCGTTTTTTCTTTGAACCTCTGCTAACGTGGACCAAGCCATGATGTGTCCATTCTCAGTGCGGTCTGTTCTACGCTCTGGGTGTGTGACCAGGGAAGTGTTGAGCACTTTGATGGAGATGTCAACGATTACAAGCGCAGAATTACAGCCCAGGCCGATGCAGCTGGAGTTGCGACCACTCACCACTAGCGTATTAGCGACAGAGAGACTATCACGGTGCTCATGCAATACTAGAGCTTGTGGAAATGGCAAGATAGATATGAACAAAATGCATACGTCTGGACAAGTGCTGGACAGACTGGTCATCGATGTGGTATGGACCTTGAGAAGCTTCATCTGAAGCATCCTTACGATTCTTTGACCTATTAGTGATATGTACCCAGCTCTGCTACCACTGTATCCTATATGCCCATTGAATCACCATGTTGTGACTTTCCGTATCATTTACCAAAAAGACCACTGCCCGTGCATTCCATCAGCTTCCTTCCGCATTAGGTAATCGGTCGGGATCGGTAAACTCCGCTCACAGCAGAAAAAATGAGACTCCAACGCCAGCGCGTGTCAACATCCCACCATCCCACTTCCATACCTTTACCTCCCTTCTCTCATACACTACATTTCCTTGGGGTCGGCCAGTCATAGCCCACTCCTTTATTCCTGCGACCATTTCCTCCGCACTCGCTCCGCACCTCTCCTTCCTTTCTCGAGTATCCGCAGCAGGCCCTGCGTTTGCGACAGCTCACTTGCGCTTCTGTTGGTCGGCGAATACTAAAGCTCAGAGCTTTGTCCCAGTCCGAACTTACGCAAAAAGAAGAATGCCTCCCAAGAAGGTCGTCAAGGAGGAGAAGATCCTTTTGGGTCGTCCCGGAAACAACCTGAAGAGTGGTATCGTATGTAGGGATTAGCTTGCCGACGCGACCTCAGAGCTCTTGCTAACACCAATTGCAGGTTGGTCTGGCTAACGTCGGCAAATCCACCCTCTTCCAGGCCATCACCAAGTGTTCCCTTGGTAACCCTGCTGTACGTCGCCCACCCTTCACTTCAATCCTTCATCCACTGACTTGTCTCTCAGAACTTCCCCTACGCCACTATCGACCCCGAGGAGTCTCGTGTCATCGTTCCCGATGAGCGTTACGAATGGCTGTGCGAGCACTACAACCCCAAGTCGAGGGTGCCCGCTCACCAGACTATCTACGATATTGCTGGTCTGACCCGTGGTGCTTCCACTGGTGCCGGTCTCGGTAACGCTTTCTTGTCCCACATTCGCGCCGTCGATGCCATCTTCCAGGTCGTCAGATGTTTCGATGATGCCGAGATTATCCACGTTGAGGGTGACGTCGACCCCGTCCGCGATCTTGAGATTATCAGCGAGGAGCTTCGTATCAAGGATATCGAGTTCGTCGAGAAGGCTCTTGAGGCCCTTGGCAAGCAGACTCGCCGTGGCGGTCAGTCCCTTGAGATGAAGAAGCTCAAGGAGGAGGAAGCCACTGTCGGCAAGATCCTCGCCCTTCTTCAGGACGGCAAGGACATCCGTCACCAGCACTGGAGCCCTAAAGAGGTACGTTGCGCTCACTCTTCTCCTCTCACAATCACCCATCCCCCTTGCAATGATGATCCAACTTTTATACCCAGCTCTCAGAATAACGGTTCATCGGAGAAAGGCTTAACCTGTTGGGATTGGACCCAACAGGGAGCTGGATCCAGAACTCTTTTGCTGTCAAGTCCCTTCTGAAACACCCATCAACTTCTATTCTCAATATCACCTTGACCTTTGGCGTACATTGGCTAACGATAATCAATAGGTTGAGGTCATCAACCCTCTTTTCCTCCTTACAGCCAAGCCCGTTGTCTACCTGACCAACCTTAGCGAGAGAGACTACCTTCGCCAGAAGAACAAGCACTTGCCCAAGGTTGTTGAGTGGATCAAGACCCACTCTCCTGGCGAGCCCATCCTCCCCATTTCCATCTCACTCGAGGAGCGCCTCAGTCGCTTCGAGACCGATGCTGAGGTCGAGGAGGAGTGCAAGAAGATTGGCGGCAAGTCTGCTCTTCCCAAGGCCATCACCACCATGCGCAAGGCCCTCAACCTTGGCAGTTTCTTCACCACTGGTACTGACGAAGTCCGCCAATGGACCATCCGTAACGGTACCAAGGCCCCCCAGGCTGCTGGTGTCATCCACGGTGACTTTGAAAAGACTTTCATCCAGGCCATCGTATACAACTTCAACCTCCTCAAGGAGTTGAAGACCGAAGCCGAAGTCAAGGCCCAAGGAAAGATCATGACCAAGGGCAAGGACTACATCGTCGAGGATGGAGACATTCTCCTCATCAAGGCCGGTGCCGCCAAGGCTTAAGCATTGCGTTGATGACGTTTCTTGATGCTCGAACCCTTTGGATGAATGATGAGTGGGACTATGATGGTCACTCAGCCATCGTCAGGCATCCTGTTTCTTTTTTAGTGCCACGACCTTCCAGTGTCGTGGCGACTGGTCGAACAAGCCAGTACTGAAGCAGCTTGCTGCGAAGAGTTGATACCCGGCCTCCTTTATGGCCAGCACATATAAATGGGGCAGCTCGATATATGTTGCAGACTCGCCTCATGCCCCATTAGCATATGCTTGATAATGAAAAGTAAATGACTTTAACATGACAAACATCTTGAAATTTTTGTTGTGCTCCCAACGTGTTGAGGTGGTCGTAGTCTTGTCTTCTGGCTCGTAACTGGACGGCTCGTACTTGGACGGATGCAGAAAGCCCTGACTGTAGATGATTGAGTGATATATCACAGCGTACTATAGCATGCAGCCACCGACCACATGCGCATATGCGCGTGTCCGAAGGCTGTCCGACAAGCTCTAGGACCAGTGGATGGGCATTCGCGTCGTTCAGTCAGCCTCGTCAAAGTAAAGTTACCGGATTTTGACACGGGCTCGGCAGCCGGCTGGAGTTTCCAACAGGGCGGTGACGTACTCCGAGCCGGCGACAGTCACATGTTGAAGCGGTTTCGAGGCGTAGCTCTAGGCACGCAGATGCGAAGACTGACTTTCAGACGTTTGCGAGAAGCGGAACATCGACATTTCGAGATTTGGTTGGTTTCGACGACATCAGGCGCCGACAGCATCTGTTTCTACGACTCCGCGGCCCAGTTGTGGGCGCATTTCGCATCCGACCCTGCCATGACCCAGCAACCACCGATTGAATGCACCCTCTAAACCCCTTTCTGCGGGCCTTCTTCAGAAGCACCCTTCCGTCGCAGTGTCTTCCTGTGAACCACCACATCCTCCTGGTTCCGACGACAGAATCCCTGTTCCAAGGCCGCGACCGCGAGACGACTGCGCCCTACGCCGACCTTGCCGTCTCTGAAGAATTTCTCTCCAGCCATGTCATTCGCGTGCCTGGAGGCATACCCCCTGGAACAACGTCAAAAGATGGAGCCAACATTCGGGAGTCCAAGGGCAAGGCCAAGCAGTATAACACACTCAACGGCAGGACGGTAGTTGTCAAGGATACCTATGTCTACAGCAACAAAGGTTTGCTTCGTCTGCCAGCTGCTCTGCGACTCGGCTAATCCAAGCGCATAGGTTTCAAGAGTTTGACCCAGGCGCAGCTATTGACTGACGCCCTGTTCTGCCCTGACATGCCTGAGGCTCAACAATGGCTAGTCTACTACATCTCGAGGCCGCTAGTAGGCTCATACGATCCTGTTCGCATAATACCGGCGACCATCAAGACCGCTGCGCAACGCGCTGCAGACAAACCCAAGCCTACTACTCCCTCGGCTTCGGATGTGAAAAAGAAGGAAATCGCATCATTCACGGAACTTTTGACCGCATTTCCTCTGATCGCTCGACAACTGCAAAATGGGCTGGACAGAACACTCAAGGAGTTCGCGGCACAATTTGAGGGTCCAGTACCCAACAAGTCATCGCGAGCACCTTCAGTGAGCTCACAAAGGTCGAATTACTCTTCAACCTCATTGGAAGATTCATTGGCCTCGCTAAGGTCTTCGGTATCTGGGAGCGACAGCAGTAACCGTCTCTCGTCATTGACTATTGAGCCGGAAGAGGACACTATGCGATTTGCACTCGAAAGCGCTACTACCGCTGCTATAGACCTGTTCCAAGGAGTCGACAGACAACAACTATCTCTACTCGGTGCTACAACCGATTTGTCAGGACCGGTAGTTGAGCGCATGATCGAACGCCATGTTGCTGAGCAGCTGCATGAATTTATCTTGTTCCCTCGGATATGCAACATCCGCCGCTCGGAAGATCTTGAACTCGAACACCGACTTCGAAAAATGGCCAATATTGACGTTGCTCAAGTCGGTATACCAATAGAAGATGGCATGAGAGGAAAGCGGGATATGGCGATCCGAATCGATCGGGCTGTAGGCATGTTCAAGAAGATGGGAGTAGCCAGTAGTCCACAAGAGATGATCGAAGTCCTGCTGGATACGGCAAAGACAGTCACTGCGACCCCGACTACAAACGTAGGAAAGCCTGGCGTTCGACCGGACGGCGCAGCCGAAAAGCCAAGCATAGCCATGACTATCAACGCCGATGCGCTTGTTTCCATGCTCCTGATTGTCGTCATCAGGAGCTCTGTTCGACATTTGCACGCCAGGCTGTCATACATGAGACACTTTGTGTTTATCGACGATGTTGATAGTGGAGAGATGGGCTATGTGCTGAGCACATTCGAAGCTGTGCTTGTTTATCTCTCTCAAGACTCTGACGCCTTACGAATTGCCGCGAGAAAGAATGCACGGTTATGGAAAGCAACCAGAAATGGAAACACAACAGAGCTGCGGAACATGCTTCAACCCGATGCTCCTTGGATAGCGGACGGCCAAGTCATTGAAGAGGCGCCATCTTTCGATGAGAGCTTCAGAGATCAAGACGACTCTAGTCTCAGTTCGCGACTCACGAATCTCAATCTTGAAAGAGAACAGCAACTATCGATGCCGAATGGCAATTTTGCCGCCATTGGTGGATCACTGGCCCACGTTTTCCCTTTCCAAAAGCCCCCGACGCCACCACCAGAAGCCAGTCAGCCAAAACGAAAGCGTGTGACAATGGCGAGCTTCCGTAGTGCTTCTGTATCATCCGGATATTCGTCTCCATCTCGGTCCAGGTCCAAGAGCATAGATTCTACTGTGAGCACCCTTTCAACAGGCGACAGCTCACTCGACAAAATATCACAGTCGCAAGGACTGGGCGGAGACTCAATCTTGATGATGGCTATTGAAAATGGTCAGCTCGCATCTTTGGAGTATCTGCTGAGTCTGGATCAATATTTCCCGATCGAATTCGTGCTAGAGGACTGCAATAATGAGGGAGTGACCCTACTGGTCGCGGCTGTACAGGGTGATGACAAGAATTTGACCAGTTTCTTGCTAAATCACATCATCAGGAATGCGCCTTCAGATAACACCTTACGAGCCTACTTTGTCCGACAGGATAGCAAGGGGAGAAGCTTCGCCCACTATCTTTTCAACCAACCGCATCTCATGGAGACTGTAGGCGAAATGCTACCTTGGCAGCTGAAAGACAAGAATGGACAAACACCATTGTTTGCTCTGTGCAGGTCTTATGATCATCAAGAATATCGATGGATGGTCGAAACAGCTTTGACACTTGCTACAAACACCCAACCAGACCAAGAGCCGCTTCATCTTGCGGACCATATAGACAACAAGGGCAACACTCTGCTACACATCGTCAACGATCCACATTTGACAGCCTGGTTGCTTCGCCATTGCGACTCCGACGTCAATGCAGCAAATGACAAACGTTTCACGCCGCTGATGATGGCGAGCAAATACGGTAGACTCGACTTGGTTCGAACATTCTTCGGCGATGCTCGAGTGGATTTGCAAGTCAAAGACATCAGAGGCTTGACGGCTGTTGAGTTAGCCAAAGACGACGAAGTCAGGAATCGAATAGATGACCTAGTGCTGCTATCGACACGGCCAGCCGCAGATGGACGAATTACCTCCGTGGTTCGCTCATTCTTCGTGGAAGACGCAACTGTCCGCCTAGTTCTGAAGTCTGGTGGTCCAAATCCAAATGGCACGATCACCGTCACCACTTGCCGTCGCTCTGTCGCCGACTTTGAGCATCTTGCAAAATGGCTCTCGATAGAGCAACCTGCATCGTGGATACCGACACATTTCAACCTGACTTCTCCATTCTTGATACCATCCAAGCCATCACGAGCGGTACTACGCGACACTCAATTACGTCTTGATGCTTTCTTACAATGTCTCCTAACTCATTCCACCTTCTCAACACACGAGATGGTGTGGGAGTTTTTCCTCGTCCCTGATATCGATCCTGCCATGTTGGCCGATCGAGCCAAGCACAAGGCAGAGATTCGTGTTGAGAATGTTCGGGATGACTATGACCCCATAATTGATACGCGCGAGGTTGAGTCCTTCGTATCTCATGCGAAAGAGCAACTTCGTGGGGTCTCTCATGCCGTCAAGACGCTCATAAGACGTACGAATGCACAGCGCATGCTGAACTCCGATTTGTACGATGCGCGCTTACTCAACAATACCGGCGTCGCCACCCTCCAATTCCTACCCCGAAAGTACCTTATAGCATTTGAACGATACACGAAGGCTCTGGCCCCATCAGAATCTGATCCTCTTGCTAACTTCTACTACTCCTTGCACTCGATCGCGAATTCATCTACGGCAGTACTTGTTGCTCTTGGGCGACCGACGAGTCTGATTGGCAGCATGAATCAAGCAAGGAGGAACATTGAAAGAGCGCTCGGCTCTCTCAGCAGACAATCCCGCTGGACACCAAATATAGGACTATTTGATGAGACACGGCGGTCGATTGCAGCCGAGGCCGAAGAGAAAGCGACGAAGGCTCAAGGCGAGCTTGATTCTCTGGGAAGTGAGCTACGCTACACACAACAGACTGTGGCAGCAGAGTTGGCTGGCTGGCAAGAGCAGCACGTTAAGTTTGGCAGACGGATGCTGAAGGATCTCGCCAAGGGCATGGTCGTCAAAGAAAAGGCCAGGCTCGAGAGCATGAAAAGAGCACTGAGAGAGCTGCAGAGGTGAACATAGGCATGGCTTCATCATGGTACGTGCGCATCGGCGTTTGAGGACACAGGATCGTTCTACTGTAATTTTAGCAGGAACTCATGCTTCAGAGGCGTTTAAAGGCCATGTAGCATTATCACGGCTTGGGTAAAGCATAACGATTTGAGATGTTGATCAAAGTAGCATAGGCTGGACTCGTGGTTGTAGAATTCGTGAGAACATGAACGTATTTCCTTCTCACACCAGCAGGTCCTTGTTCTTCAGGGCCATCTGACGACTTGACTTACCTCGAGACAGCTACAGCTCGTCGTCGAACTCCATTAGAGGTTGGTTCCTTCCTTATTAGTCGTGTTCTGACATCGTTGCCTTGGGCACTGACCGCCTCGAGACTCGGCGGCTTCCACCACCTCCAATACTTTCCTCCATCAAGCCCTCTCTCATCGCATTCGCCCTTCCAATACGTCTATCTTACGTGTTTTCTTCTTCCATCTGTTTAGAACACTCTTCCTTCACGTTCATCAAGCCCCTACTCTCATCCAACCTCTCTTACGCATCATCAACATCATGCCTCCCAAGAGAGCCAAGAAGGGCGCTATTAGCCAGACCGAGAAAGCCATCGCCGACACCCAGGCTGCTGTCGAAGAAGCTACTCAGTCTGCTGTCCGCGAGCAGGACACTCAGTCTGACGCCGTTGATGCCGAGACTCAGGTTGACGCAGACCCCCAGTCTGATGCTGGAGTCACATCTAGCGAGCACATTGATAGCTCAAACGCCGATGTTGCTGATGGTGCGATGGCATCGACTGCTGACGACGCTGATGATGCCGATGATGACGCTGGCGCTGCTACACCTGCTACTGAGGTCCCCACTGATGATGAGGCCGACGCTGAACCTGATGCCCAGCCCAAGGTTGCGCAGAAGAAGGGTGCCATCGCCGGCAAGAAGATTCCTGCCACCACCACCAAGAATGAAGATGGCAGTGAGAGGAAGATTCGCAAGAAGAAGCGCAAGAACGACCCTACCAACTTCCAAGCGTACATCCACAAAGGTTGGTCTTCCTGCTTCCTGTCTTGGTCTGCCTATTGCTAACACACTCTCATTCAGTCCAGAAGGAGATGTATCCTACTCTTTCAATGTCCAAGACTGCAATGTGCATCATGAACGACTTTACCAATGGCAAGTAACATCACGACTTTGACATACCGTTCAAGAGCTTTTAACTAATGCCATCCTCAGACATCTGTACCCGTATTGCAGAGACAGCTTCCAGTCTGTGCAAGAAGCAGAAGAAGGCTACGCTTCAGGCTCACGACATCCAGTGCGCGTAAGTAACATTGCTCCTTTCCCTTCATTCTTTTTATGTCTTGCTGCATCGTTCCTTTCCTCTCCTTGTCACTTTACTGTGTCTGCGGTCATCCATGTTCTCCTGGACTAACCTTTCCTTCCATAGTACTAAACTCGTCATCGGAGGCCAGCTGGCAAAGCATGCTATCACCGAAGGAACCAAGGCCATCCGTCAATACAACCGCAACACTGGACACAACTACCGCTAAATCTTCTTACTGGCAACAGCTACACTCGATGTATGCAAACTCACTCGAGAGACAATACGGTACTATATCGTGTGACAGAACACGACTGGCTGGAGTACCCGAAGTGTGATGGTTACATGATGGAATGAAACAAGGAAGCACTTCTTGAATTGCTTTTTACTGAAGGACAGCTATGCACGGATAACCTTTTATGTTGCTGGGAATATACTGATGGGTACACGAAAGACATGACACTATGCTACAATCGCTTTGCTACACCAACATACAATTCAAGACAGACTAGCTTAATCTACTTACTCTTTCAAACATGATCGATGTTCTTTGAGCAACGTTGCATCCATGACTTATACATCCTGTACTACCCTTGTGCACATGACATCGAGAACATCCCGCGGTCAGCTTCGTCGTCTTCAATCATCTGGTTGCAGCAGTCCGCATAAAAGAAAGTTATCTATACTTTCCAAAATCCTCATGAATAGCACTAACGACATCTTCTCTAGACTCTCTGGTATGGTCACTTCCGCGGCCACCATAGCAACTTCGACGACCTCTTTCTGCTTCTCTACACCGAAACGCTAGCCACGCTAAGAGTCTGTTTGACTCTCATGGAGAATTGACGGAGAGCTAGGTCTCTGGACCTACTGGAAATAACAACTCGTCCCGACGTGCAATACTTTTGATAATCGACTACTCGTCCTAGACAGGGAGAGATATACCTTTTACAAGCTCTTGGTGAATGATTACAACGACGCAAATCATGCATTCTATGAGGATAACCTGATCTGCGATTGAACTTTGAAGCTGTCCTTCTCTGCTCGATTATGACTTACCAAGAAATTCAACGAACGTCAATTTGTAATTCTAGGCATACATATGCCCAAATGATGAGTTAATTTCTTATCCAAAGGCAATGTCATCGAGTCGCGATATTATGCGAAGGTTATTGCATCAGAACCAGATATCAGTCATAGGCCAGGCTCATCACTCTACTTCGCCTCCAAAGAACATTGTACCTTCCTTCCTCGACTTTTGGGAATCCTTACGCATCAAAAGCTTGCCTGTTATCCGCAGCCATGTCGTATACACCACCATCCACGGATATGTTCGTCTTCGGCTCAGCCATCACAAATGATCCGACCCAGCACGATCAGGTGGAAAACAAACATTATGACTACTTCATGGCGCTCCGCTTCCACATTTCCAGGACGGATTCCCGAGGTCCAGCGCTATGCCAGAAAGATATGCCGAATCCCTTCTTGCGACCAGGTTGTAGGAGATATCGAAACCAAGGAATTACGGTTGAACAGTGGGATCATCAACATCTTCCTCTAGACCCTTACAGAGCTTTTGACGATCATGCGTCGTCTGAAGTGGATGAGATGTTGGTGAAAATGGAAGAGATGAATGGCGAAATCACACAACGTCACGATTCCGTACACTCGATATCTGCCGCTACAACACCACCGCTCAACCTCACCAGCAGTAATTCTACTCCTGTCCTCTCATCCCTACACTCTCGAATCAAGTCCTGGAAACCGAGGAAATCAACCACCTGGCCCCTCAAATTTACGAAGCACGCGCCAGAGGAAAATGCCAAAGAGACGAGACATGCACCTTTGATTTCCATGCAGCTCGACGATGATGAGTTGAGGAGACAATGCAGAGTCCTCTTCGAAGGACTTTATAACCCACATCATGGTCTCGTGGAGCAGAGACGAAAGCGATTATACGAGCTCCTGGGCGAACATGCCGAGTTGAGAAAATTGACAGCGCTCGAAGTTGGTGAGCAAGATGATGGTCAAGAGGACGACCGGATGGACGAGATATACGATGAAGACGAGGAAGCACTCTTCCAAGCACGAGGAGATGCCTCCAATAACAACCCGTCCTTCACCCCCACGCACAAGAAGGTGAAGAAATCTTGGTCTTGGAAGAAGGTCAAGAAGATTGCGACGTGGCCACCGAAATCTAGACGAGTGGGCAAGGAAAAGAAAAAGAGGCTTGAAGAAGATGATGAGCAGGATCTTGCAAATCCGAGAGGGAGGCAGAGGGAGAGGTAGAAGCAGGGCCCAGCGATGGAGTAAGATGGTCCAATGATCCTGGATTGAATGATGGAGGTGATTTGTCCAATCGACAAGAGATAGGAGGTTAGGATAAGTTTTGCGAGGTTTGGGCAGGTGCTAGCGATGGACAAAGCTACTTTCGAGCCGTGACTTCCTTGATCAAAGAAATGTTCTGCATCTTGCTGGCAAGTATACGAGGAAGGCGATACCGATGCAGTTGCCTATATCACATACACCCAAAGAACCAACTTCTCTTACATGTCTCAAAGCTCCAGGAAACAAAATATCAGTCATCGACCTCAAAGTGTCTCACGCGTGCAGAATCATTTTCAGACTACAGGCCATGACTCTGAAAAGTTGCAAAGCAGGTAACATGAGTAACCCAAAAACACAAATTGATCTTACCTCACAATCCTCCACCAATTCTTCCACATCAAAAAGAATTACCTTCCTGCCGCGACCGAGAATTTGCCTTCAACAAGTCTAAATCAAACCAACAACTTCCAGATCATACATGTCACGCGATATATGCAGATATGATATCCCCAAACCTCCGCCTCCGAGTCGCCAAAGCCTTTGATAATATGGATGATGGCGATAAATACCCACCCCTTCCGCCATATGAGTCCACTCCACAGATGCTGAGGACTATGGATGCGAAACTCGTACGATTGGAGAGGAGGAAATGGGTGCCTCAACCCATCTCCGTCGTGATGGACGAAGCGATAACAGAGGAGAAGATTAAAGATGAACAAAATCAACAGGATGAACAAAATCAAGAGGAAGAGGAAGAGAACGCAAAGGGAGAGAAGCAAAGTCCGCTCGAACACCGACTCCACCAAATCAGACATTTACACCAACAACCTCTGATGCTGTTGTCATGGTTACTTTGCTTCGTACATGCGTTAAACGCATACCTTAGTCAGAGCAGCAATGATGGTTCGATTTGGTTGAAGCAGATGCACAGGCTTGTGATGATGCTTTTCGCAGTGGAGATGGCTGTCAACTACATCTCTTCGGGAAATTGTTGGGTGAGGAGATGGAGGGTGGAAGATATGGTCAAAAAACTTAGGTTGTAAGAGAAGGGGTTTTGAATAGATCACATGAGTGTCAGATCTCTTTTCTCCATAGCAGAAAGGGAGGCTGAGATGTGACATGGCCAGAATCACAGACAAACCACACCACAGCCGTACCAGCATGTCGAAATATCTCTCCACATAGCCATCGGAAGGCACGATGTTTTTGACACTCAGGACAATGTCTATTGGGACTAGACCAGTATGTGCTTTCTTCAGACAGTCGGCGTGATCTGAAAATCATTTTGCGTTTTGCTACCAAGTTCGGTGATCAGTCCGCGATCACGGATGCAGAGATGAGACTTCGATGCCAGTGCGATCTCTCTTCCCGTACGCTTACCTGGCTCGAAAGTATAGATAGGCGTTATATTCCATGTCTACTCTATGTTGTCCCGAGCCGAGACACAAGTGCCGTCCACTATTCTGAAACATGTTTTCAGCCGTGATCCGTGGATGTCAGCATGGCAGGGCATGCTAGGGTTGATATACCCTGCAGGCGTCCCATGGTTATACACATGTATGGCGTTCCACATGTCAGCAAAGCTCAGTAAGCCTTATACATGTATAGTAGTACAAGCAACACAAGTTACACAGCCCGGCACATATTGTACACACAGATAAGAATCTCACCGCTTGTCGGCACCTTTTACCTTTGCAGATTGCCGTCACAGCTGTTCTTTGGGACCTGCGTCAAGCTGAGATGTTGTTGCATATGCCTGATCCAGGGCGGCCCAAAGTAAAAGAAGCGAAGGGATACGCAGACAAAGATCTTCATATTGCGTTTCCCTCATGAGTGGCCTGTATGTTCGCAGATCTGTCTGGTTGTAGCTCCAACGCTCCTGCGTAAATGGTGGTCGATCTTAAGAGCGAAAAGGTCTGGGATGCCTGCTTTTGGTTTCAGCTCCTCCGTTGAGGATGCACAGCAGAAAGGCTTGCTTCGGGGCAGAGCCGAAGCGAAAACGCCATGTAGCATTTCGGTTTCTTTTCCAAGCAGAGATAAACCTTTGCCTTGCGTCGAAAGGTGCCGTGGCGGCCGCCATGGCGTGGCCTGCTTTCTGTGACATGCAGAATAGACTTCTGCATACGGCAACCCGGGGATGCATATAGACGTGCAGTAGCGAAGTAGGCTAAATACCGCTGGGGCGGAAACTCCATAGCACCGGATGAACGCGTGTTTGCTAGAGAGAGAGCCAACTGCGTATGTTTTCTCTATCCGATGGGCTTCGCGAAGAAGTGGATACTTGCTTTGTAGGCTGAGCAGAGTCAAGACTTTTTTGTGGTGCTATCTGGTCTTGGGTTTTATGGTTATGCTTCTGGGAAATTTAGGTTCGGTGTCAATCACTCAATGATTGGCAGAGGTTTGTTGGACCCAAGGGATCTTTCTGGAAAGGTTCGTGAGTCGTACAAAAGAGTTGACCAGGGTCACCCGGTTCCTGGCATAAAGATGCAGGGCTCCTTCGGACTTCGTACCACGTACATCAAGTCCTTTGTGCGCCTGGACTCCTCTTTTGCTATCCGACGGCCGACAATTCCGGCGATGGCTTGGCTATCATACGTCTCGTCTTTTTTGGAGAGAGTTTCACACTCCACGTAGCGCAATACGTGTTGCTGTGGAGAGCAGACATCCCCAAAGAGAACTGACTTGCATATTCATAGACGTTGTCAGGCCTCCAGCTGTAAAGGAGTCCGGCTGGAGAAGTGCGGCGTCCATTCAACGCGGGATGGCGGCATCATCACTTACGAACCCTTAGACCCTTTTTCTCAGCTGGCTGAAACCGCAGACATGAGTTTTGTGTGCTGGCAGTGTCTTAGTTGCATGACTTCCAGAGTGTCGCATGCTGCATGATCTTCCATCAGCAATGGCAGGTTTGGTTGCTCTGCACACGGTATCATTGTGTTTCATGTATCTGCCATCAACGCGGCATGCGTACGAATGGAGCGACTCTTTTTTGAGCAATCCAATGGTCGATTTTCCTTGGTGGGGCGCTTCTGCCGCGCGCGACGCGGTTACTCGCATGAGGCTTTTTTTTTTTCGCTGTCCATCAACTTGTGGAACCCGGGAACAGGAAAATCGAGAATAGAGCGCCTAGGAAATCTCGATGGAATGCATACAAAAAGGCGGGGCGCATTTATTGGAAAAGGTGCGACTCGTTGCTTCCAGCATCCGGGTTGAACAAATGCTGTCAAAGAGAGTTCTCACGGATTGCTAGCCTTGTGGATATTTGTCGATATTGTGTTGCATGCGAAACACACCATGCGGTATGTGATCGAGTTGTGAGGGCGGAAAAAGAGGCATCGGAGAACTCTGTTCATTATAAGAGCACTCGTCTCTCTCTTATATCACAGCACTATTTCCTATCTACTCACATGTGTTTCACATCTGTATACAAACATCATCTAAAAGACGACCTTGTTTTGATAGATCTCAATATAATTGCCAATGTCGTCATGAACTCCCCTCTGACCCTGATTTTGCACCTCGTTGTTGACTTCCTATTTCGCACGCGGCTCCTTTAATCCGTTTTGTTCATCAGACCTCCTAACCTGGGGAAATTGTGCATACAGACTTTCTGACTGTCTACCGTCTCGTAGAACTACCTTTTGCAACGTTTGATGCGACATTGTTTTATGACTCGCACGATTTGTGAGCTCGATCGCGAAGACCAAAGGGGAATTAGATTGAGAGAGAGACAAAAAAAATCTCTTCTTCATCGAATAATCAATCTGCCGTCGCAAATAATGCGCACGACTCGAATAGAGGAGTGAAAGAATGGTAACAGCACGTGTACCCACGATCCGTGGTTTGGTTTTCGATTGTTCCTCCCGAATCGCACACACGCTTTCGCGATCTTCAGGAACACCCGCGTCCATCAAATGAGTTTCAAGCATCGGGACCTGTGCTTGCAAATGAATAATGCACTCTCGGGCGTCCGCGCCATAGCCGTGCAATCGCGGCCGTACCCTTTCTCAGAGGACGCCGGCAGGACAAAGCACCCCGACGACGTTCCTTGGATCGCGAGCGGAAGACGAACAGGCGACCGGAGCAGCAGGACATACGTGTTGCAAAAAGGACCCTGAAAGCAGGTATGATCGACACGCCGACGATGCCAAAGCCGTCAGTAGTATTGTACGCCTCGCTGTCACTGTGACTCGGCGGGCAGTGGTCGTGTAGCGGTCCGGCGGTCAAGAAAACGAGGGTCGAAGGAACACTTCCTTGATTTTTGTGCAAGCGGTGCAATTTGTTCCCAATTTAAGACTGTGCACGGGTCGCGGATGACGTCGCAGATCTGGAGATGCCATATTGATATCGATGAGGGACTGTATCGACAATGCTAAAGCTTGGAATTGCTTGGGCAGCGACGTGTACAAAGAGACAAGTTTGGAGAATCGAGATGATGATGTCGCAAGTAGATGGGTACCCACCTTCAAATCACGATACACAGCATCATGCCGTTTAGCTATGCAGAAGTTGCGGTGAATATGCAGGGTCTGGAAAGAGCACACGACAATCGACTGTTTTTGTGTATTTGGATAGGGGACCTCTATCGTATCCCCTTGATAGTTGGAAAGGGAAGAGTACGCCTCGGCTTCCGATATCAGGCGGGATGATATGAATGTAAACACAACTTTACGCGACGCCATTGCGCTATCAAAGTTCGATACTGCGTCGGTTCATAAACAATGATTCTCCCTGTGCGACGGCAGTCAGCATTAAGCATTCCACATGGATAGAAAAGAACGTGTCAATAGGGAAAGCCTTAACACAAAAGATTGTATAGGGGCGGTTCGCGGGAAACGGTCAACGGCTTCTGGAAGCCTCAAAAAGCCCACGTCGTGCGGGATGCCCAAGGATAGAGAGGCAAATTGCTAGATGTTCACGCCAAGCACTCAGGGAACATGCGAACGACTTTTTGGTCTGCAAACGGTTTGTCAGTCTCGAGAATAGGAACCATGACTTCTGACTACATAGGATGGCCTGAAATACGTTTGGGATCGATAGCCTGAACGGTATGCCGAAATGAAAGGGAGATATGAACGACTGAGATGTAGTGTTATGATTGTGATTGGTATGAAGAGTCTATGCACAAGCGAAATTGGACTGACGTCGAGAGCGCCTTCGGTAGTTGGGCATCGATTAGAGTATACACAATCAACACGGAGAGCAGCGCCTAGATTTGTTGACAGGAGGACGCCGTATAAATTGATTGAAGTCTAAATATCTGACGTCAATCAGAGGCTCTCTAGTCGAGGCGGTCTGTCTTTTCGGAGCTATGCGAAAAGACATGTGTATTCGTTGCGCAATAACAGGCCTTGGACGCCTACTTCGAAGCCAACCCCAAAGTCCAAGCGTCGAGTATTCTATCATCGAAGGGCCTGTCACGACTTCCAGGGCTTCTCGAACATGTCGGTCCGTACCGAGATCAGTTGTTGTGCTTTTTGGTAGTAATGCTCCAGCTGGTCCATTCGGTAAAGACGCTCGGTTGGATTTGCGACTTCGGGTTGTTGTACCATTCTTTCTGGAGGTTGTTGTAGCAGTCGGCAACATCCGAGTAATGTTTGGCGTCGAGGTTAATCAAAATCTTGGCAAGGAACAGACTTGAGCGACTGCAAGCGTTGCTGTGCAACTTGGAAGCGTTGGCTCGGATTTCATCGTGGACGGAATGCAACAGGGCAAGAACTTCGGATGCGTCGTCGGCTTCGGGGAACTTTTTGGTCTTGTTGCAAGCTCCGAAGAATTGTTGCAACAAGCCGAAAGCCTTGTCCGAGATCTGCTTGCTAGTGGTTGTTCGGATCAGCGTGAGCATCGGCAGAACCAAATCAAGAGTAAGCTTGTTGGAATGCTCCTGTTTGGCAAAGATGGTCAACAGATCAAGAACGCGGTTCTTGAAGTTGACAATGTTTTCTTTGGCGTCCTTGTTGTCCTTCTTCTTGTTGCTGGTGATCTTCTTACGCTCTGTGAAAATAGTAGTGAGATGTCCTTCAATAGCCATCATCTGTTCGTCGTCCATGTCAGATTCGTCAAAGTCCGAGTCTTCTTCCGTAGGTTTTGTCGTTTTCAATGCAAGGGCAAGTTTGTTCTCGAAGTCTTCGAGATCGGCGGCTTCATCGGCTTCGGCTTCGTCCTCCGAGTCCTCCTCATCAGAGGATCCGCTCTCTGAACCCTCCACGACTTCAACGTCGCTGTCGATCTCGACATCGCTAGCACCTTCACCGTCTAGCATCTCAACGTCGGAAGCATCTTCGTCAGATCCAGACTCGCCACCTTCCTCGGCATCATCAGCTTGCTCAAAGAGCTCCTGCTGACCGCTGAGGTTCTCCGACTTGTCGAGAATATCCAACATTGATTGCAATCCTTCGGCATCAAGCTGGGAAGAGAAGGCTTCAAACACCTGTTGGGCAATCTTGCGATAGACAGCAGAAGGCTTGGAGATGAAGCTGAGCAAGATCTCGACGAGCATGACAGAAGCGTCTTCGCTCTTCTTCCACGACTGGTAGCACAGCTCCAAATCTTCCAAGACAGGAACGACGTCGGCCTCACCGTTGTAGACGAGCAAGATGGACAGGGCGTACAAGGCCTTGAATGCACGTAGAGGTGCCTTCTTACTTTCCTTCTGCTTCTGTTCGAGCTTTTTCAGAGCCTTCAAAGTCTTATGTGCCGTTTCCAAATTGTTCACGATCTCCTCATCAGCCTTGGTTCTCAGACCGGTCTTGGAGGCAGCATCGACAGTCTTGACCTCTTCGACGACCTTCTCGAGAATTGCGAAGTCGGTGTCCATACGTGCAGAGAGAATATGATTGAGACAAGACATGAGGCGCGAGCGGAACATTTCTTGGCTTGCTTCGGAAAGCGGAGGAGATGCCTTGAGAGCACCAGCAGAAGCGTCCGCATAGCCAAAAGGAACCATAGACAACACAAGAGACGCGATACTCTCGTTATCCTTACCTTCCTCTGCCTGTTGCTTACGAGCCATGTTCAGCATCATATCAGCTAGGAGGCGGCGCTTCAGATCAGCCTGCGGTTGATCTTCGGCATTGGGCTTTGCGGAGAGCTGTTGCAAGAGCGTCAAAGCGTCCTTTGCGCTTTCGTCCTTTGCGCGAGCGAAGAGGTCCTCGGCCGTTTTGGACTTTGTCAAACGGTCAAAGTCCACAGCACCGTTGCCTGATAACAGACCCTTCAGCATCACTGGAATGCTTTCCTGATCAGACTTTGAGCGGGTAACCATTTGTGAAAGTGGACCCTTCGCTGCTTCATGGAGGTATCGGTCTTGTCCGGCACGTTGGTTGATGATGCAGCGCATGGCGTTTGGGCTGAAAACAGCATGAAGCAGCTGAACGGGTGCGGTCGAGATTCCCATGGAGACGACCTGAAGTCCTAAGGACTTGCGCTCCGTACTGGCGGATGCGGCAAATAGCCCCTCTGTCAACGGGTCAGCTAATCGTCCAAGATATACGACGATCTTGATAGGGTTCGTGCTTACGGTCTACAGCTTCCAGCCAGAATTTTTCAAAGTCAGACACCTTCTCCTCAGACTTCTTGCTGGGCTTGTGGCGTTTGTAGAGGTGAGATAGAATGATTGACCAGGCGAACGAGGGCGAACTCTGGGCAGCACCGGTGCTGTTACCAGTAGGGCCATCTTCACTTTGAGCGCCGTTGTCACGAAGGATCTTCGCCACGGTACCTCTCTCCTTTGACGATAGAGGGTCGTTATGGTTCCATGATCCCTTAGGTAGCTTGGCGTCGGGAAAGAGGACAGATGTTGTCAACCAGATAGCAAGACCTTCGGGTGTCCTTGTGAGCTTGAAAGGCTCAAGTCTTTGGATGAGTAGATCGACATGTTCAATATCGAGGTCTTTGATCTGAGTTAAAGTGGCCAATGTCTCATACAGAGTCACGCCGCATTCTCTTCGCAGCCAGGTGGTCTCGGTCGCGAGCTTGAAGATATGGTCAAGAACCTTTTCCCATTCAGTAATAGATACACCTTTCGCAAAGAGAAGCTGGCTCTGAATTAGAGACTTGAAACCAAAGCAACGACCTGTGAGATGATCTCTTCTTTCCTGTCGGGTCGATTAGCAATGCATTCCACGTAGCTGGGGCCACGGAAGCCTACCTTGTTGTTGCTCTGCTCCTCGGGTTGGGTAATCGAAATGATTCTCTCGATTATTGCGGGAAGACTCAAGTCTACGCCTTCCACATCCGCAGAGGGAGATTTGGTGGTCAGCTTCAGGATTTCAATCAAAGCCACTGAAAATCCAGATCTCGCGGCTTTACGACTACTGCAGAGACCTCTGATCAGTCTAGTCAAGGACTTGTCCAGGGCTTCGGGATCCGCATCTGCAAGGGCACGAATCAATTCTGCGGCGGCCTTCAGTCTGGTTGCTTTTACATCGTCCGACAGATCGTTGTATAGCGCGGCCAATTTAGCGTCGGCAACACCAAATTCGACACGTCGCTTGCGCGAGGGATGGGTCGTATCATGGACCGCCTCATCTTCTCCGTTCGAATTTCGGCGACGCTTACCAGCCATGGTGGAGAGTGTTTGATGAGGATGTGTCAGGGTATATGCAATGGCAGAGCAACCGCAAAGACATGGCGCCGCAAAGAATTTCTGATAATGATAATCTTTTGCGGGGAGATCCTCTTGGCGTTATGGATCGGAATAAGCACAAGACCCTGAACAGCGTCGGATGCAAGCCGCAAAGCTGGAGCACAGAGAGCTTGTTTTTGACATTTTCCACACTGATGCAAATGGAGAAGCACAAGATTGATTAACGAAAAGCTGGGCGATATTGTGCCCACACTGCATGGCGCTTTTGGATTTCAAATATACGAGCAAAGCAAAAAACGTTTCCCTGGAGATTCGACGCGCGAGAGCACGCCAGCTTTGAGCTTGTAGCACACGGCCGAGAGAGCTACCACACCATCGAAGCTGTATGCGTCCTCGTACACGCATGGCACGGCGCACTTGCGACCGCTAACTCAAGGGCCCATACCTTCAAGACCCTGCGAGTCAAACTCCACGCCCGCATGCATCGTGACGACGACTAGCAAAATTCTCTTTTCCTCGGATTGAGTGACTGAAACATATGCGCGAGATTGAGAGATCCATGTGTCTTCTCCACTCCACCATCAGCAAAGTCAGGGACCTGCGTCGACGCATGATACTATTATGGCTCTCGTCTCGACCGGGGAGAAGCAAGACATGCATTGGTGTCTCGTCGTCGCCGTGCCATCCGGCTGAATGGATGTGCTGAACAACGTCTACCTTGGTATTATCGAAGAAACCCAACGATCATGACGGATGAGGCAGAGGATTTGAGTCGAGGGTTTCATGGTTTGGCGCAGGAGTGCAGATAGGTATCGTGACAAGAATCGATAGTGGTGTTGATCGTATCGGTGTTGTGCCTATCAAATAGTGGCGCGATGGTGGATGAAATTTTGTGTGTAGAGACGTGGCCGTTCATCGATGCGTGATATGTAAAATTTGGCTGCGATAGACGTTGCTGTGAAAAGAGTGCAAGTTTCATGCTGACTTAAGCTGGGGAAGTGCTGTTATATGACCGGTACAACGACCTACAATGCAGCTGGCATACTTTGAGTTCCAAAGCCGTTAGCAAATCAATCGTAAAAACCTCCGGCTCAGTTTCACTTCCCAAAGACCCATAGGTCCCATACGACCCACATGCTTTCTTTTTTCTTTCTATTGAAGGTCTGTTCTCCGCCGAGCAGAATCTACTGCAATCTAGACGAATTGGCTGGTACGACGGTCTTGGTGCGGAACGAACATGGGTCGAGGATGGATCACCATCTGCTGAGCAAAGAAAAACTCACGCGGGCCGGCGTCGAGTAAGCTGCGGATGCAAAGGCAAAGCGAAGCGAACAAAGCAAAAGCAGTGGCTGTTCGCTAGGAAACGCCAATGGACGAGTGTTGGGGAAGGGACGCAAAGGTATGGATAGCAAGAGTGCGACTCAATATCGTCGGTAGAAACGGGCGATATGCTTGGATAGATATATGGATAGGGACGGACAGCCCTATACAGAGGACTAAAGTAAGAATAGCATATCACGTGCATGCATCAGGAACAGTATTAGCAGTATCCGCACTCGCGGATCTGTCACTAACTTTGTTTATCGCACAAAGCGGAGCAGCACACCCAACCCTGACCTCCACAAATCTGTATGCCTGTAGCGTGCACACGGGGTGGATACGATATCAAGCCATACCCGCGCCCAAGAAAATAGTCGAGAAGTGACACGACGATTGGACCGCAGCTGAGCAAGCCATCGCCCGTGGTACTATTTACTCGCCAGGGACTGGAAGCTTGGGGACCGCGCCGCGATAGGGAAATCCGTGATTCTAGTCAGAAAAGTCTCTGGCTCCGGCGACGGCGTACGGCAAAGCCGCATGTCAGTGTCCTCAGGGCGTTCGTCGGTGCTTACCAAACGCATCGTTGCAACGGAGACCAGCCATTAGTCGTGATAATGTGCTTCAGGATATTAAAGCAGAATTTGCTGAGAAAGTGATCATCAAATGCCGTGTTGTGTTTACCTCGATAAGATGGAACTAATCCAACAACATCAGGCGGGCGGAGTAGGCATGCAGCAGGTTAAGATGTGATCGCACGGCACAAAGAATGACGTCGCATGCATTGGAGCAATCGTATGGTTCGCGGAGAATCTGCGATTGGAGAAGAGTGATGCACACATCGGAGTTGAGAGGCAGCTTGCGAAGCCACGCGAGCGCAGCACGCAAATGGCAGCTTAGAATCCACTTTTGGTTGTCTACGAAACGCCGTTAAAAGCGGGCAGCCGTGCGAGGACCGGTTTCATCCAGAAGGAAGGATACGCCAAACGCGGACGCCAGAGGATCGTCTAGCCTGATCGTACTTAGCCAACCACAGAACGTGGTCATGCATCCGGACGTATTCTTGTTCCTTGCGGAGAATCGCCCATGACGCCAGGTAGTTGTATGAAGGAAGGGTCTTGCACATTATGTTATGTTGGATCAAGGCGTGATGTTGACGTACCTGCAAATAAAACGACCAAAGCATGCGAGGGGGAAGCCAGGTCGGGCAGGGAGAAGTCAATTGACAGGAAACGCAGCCGAAACGACAATGGGATTGTTTTCATTGAGTTTGATGTTCGTGTGCTGCGGCAAGGAGATATGGCAGTAGGATGCGAGGATTGACAGAGTCACCCTCTGAAGCAAATGGTGTCACAAAATAGAAGCAGCATCTATTCCCGAAGCGGTGGTCGTAGAAGGACGGTGCTTGGTCTGTGGGACGGACGGCTTCGGCGGGCGGCGGCCCTTGTCAGCGTCGAGCAAACCTTTGACAATCTACCGAGCAACGAGACAATAATCTGCGTTGTTGGTGTCGTCTCTTTGGCGTGTCGACGGAGCGCGTCTGAGTATCTGTGCGGTGGGTGGGTAGATGTAGAAGGGTGGAACGGCGGTACGAAGGCTGCAACCAGGGCAACTCTGATTTCTGTACTCTCTTATGTTGAGAATTACCCCTCTCTCGTGATGCATGCAACTTCACGACGCACACGGGACAGAGGGGAGCAAAATATGTGGGCTTGATCGAAGCAGTCGTCGGATCGTAGCAGCTTCTCGGGACGTCGACAAGGCTTGACAAGGCTCATGACGCTCCGGGGTGGAGGATGTGTATCGACGATGGAGAGCTGTGCAGCTTTCACCTTGAGTTTCCAAATGCTATGCATGATCAGCTGCAGGACGAGCGGTAGCGGCATATGATTTGTCCAACGGGAGGGCCGTTGCTGCGCGCTTGTCATGCAGTTCGGTTTTGGCTAGGGCATGCTTGATGGATCCTCGCTTGGTCGCTTGGACCGCTGGGGCCCGGTCTGCGTGTGTGTGACAGACAGTTTGTTCAGAGTTCGTGGGGCTGTCCATGCTGGGCCATCCGTCGCGCTTGCTGGTCGTGCGTTCCTTGCCTTGGTTGGATTCTTGGCCTGGCCTGCCTGAGCTTGCTGCTGTGTGCAATCTCCATGCCAACGCTCTTCCTTGCCGTGAGCCTTCTTTTATCAAGCCGCGCCCGCTTCAAGTCACCTCTTGCTCCTCAGAGAAGGCAGTTGAGCCGTAGTCATCCCACCGTTGCCCCGATTGTGCACCTGGATTAATAGGACCAAGAGCGACTCCATTCTACCAAACCCACTCGCCGCCCATCACCCACCATCACCCACCACCATCCATCCTCGACGCCAATTTGAGCTTCAGCCAATCACCATCCGCAGTCCACTCGGCCATCCTCCAGCATTGAATATAGCTATACCACGATCAATTACCATCCACCATCCACCATCCACCAATAGCAGCATTTCCAGCAACAGCACCGCCCCCATCGACCAGCAACCATATCTATGCAGTCCAGCCTACAATTACGCAAATCCACAATCGGCCAGCAGTGACTTCTATCCCGCTTTACTGGATATTTTAATCAATTGCATCCCTCACTATCGACATATCTATCACCATGTCTATGATGGAATTCTCCTCTCCCCTGGCTGCCATGCACCCACCGCCGTGCCCGCCGTGGGGCCACCGCCGTGACCTGCCTGCATCGAGAGCCATGTACCAGTCGCAGACGGTCGGATCTAACAGCTTCAACTTTAAGGAATTGAGCATGAAGAAGACTGCCCCTGACTACTTCACAATGCGTCCGGCACGTGGCTCATCGCCTACAGCCAGTCTCGCAGCAGACCTGTCGTCCAACTTCCACATTGATCAGAGGTATGCACCACATTCCTCCACGTCTAGACCAGAGTGCCCAAAGCTTACAATCCACAGCCCACAGATTCCTACCCCTAGACGCTCATTGTTCAACCAAAACCTTTTCTTGCCCCGTGACAGATCAGAGCAGCTCGCAACTCCCCCGCTTATCGAGTACGACGGCCTCTGCACCCCTCCCATCCCCATGTCGTCGCCCGGTGACATGATGGACATCTCGCCCCTCCCCCACAAGCAGCCCTGCTTCGTCGCCCACATCACTCTCCCCTCGCCTTCGCCCGAGCCCACCGAGCACGATGACAACGACATGCTTTCCTGCCAAGAGGCTCTTTCTCTTCCCACCCCCGAGAAGCCCACCCTCATGCCTCTTCCTGAGCGCAAGAAGTCGGCCTTCCTCAGACCTTCCCTGGCTAGAAGCAAGGGTCACTCCTACTCCACCACATCAGTACCTCAACAAGAACACAAGCTCCCCACATTCAAGTTCGGCGGTTCCGGCCTCAGCTGCACCTCGAGCCCTTCTTCAGAATGCGAATCATCGCCTTCCAAGTCATACATGATCCCCCCCTCCCGTCGCACTTCCCTCTGCCGCAACAACGGCTCGCCTCTGGGTTCGCAAGTCCGCAAGTCCGCCGCCGTCCGCCCTCCTCCCAGGAAGCAGGTGCGCCGTTCGCTTAGCATGTTTCAGCACCCCGACGATGTCATCAATGGCCAACAGGACGATTACTCTCACATCAACTCGTCGCCTTCCGTCTCGATGGACCTCGACGAGCCATACAAGCCCAAGCTCCCTCACTTCATCAACGAGGAAGAACCTGATAGCCTTCCTCGTGTCAAGCAGGACACCCTCGTCAGCGTTCTCAATGGCGACTACAACTCTCACTACGACAAGATCCTGATCGTTGACTGCCGCTTCGAGTACGAGTACAACGGTGGCCACATCAACGGCGCCGTCAACTACAACGACAAGGACCAGTTGACCAAGGACTTGTTCGAACATGGTGGTGTCACTCCCAACACACTCCTGATCCTCCACTGCGAATACTCTGAGCTCCGTGCCCCCCGCATGGCCAAGTTCGTCCGCAACCGTGACCGTGCTGTCAACGACTTCCAATACCCCAAGCTCACCTTCCCCGAGATGTACATCCTCGAAGGTGGCTACAGCAAATTCTTTGCTAGCCACCGCACCAAGTGCTTCCCTCAGAACTACGTCGAGATGCACCACAAGGACCACGAGCAGGAATGCGAAAAGGGCATGGGCAAGCTCAAGCAGCGTGCAAAGCTCAACCGCGCTCAGACCTACGCATTCGGTCAATGTCACGAGGATAGCCCCACCTCGGGCAACCGCATGGGCTCTCGTAGCCTCAGCACTATCGGCATCTTCGATGCCAGCCCAGACAACTCCCCTCTGAGCCAAAACCTCGTTCGCCGCCTCGCTTCCTACTAAAGCTTGCGCTTACATTTTTCATCGTTGTTTCTCCTTGATGTTTACAATCTCCTTCCATGCATGGCGTACCGGCTGGATTGCATCACAATCATCCTTTGTTTATCTGCGGCGTTCAAGCGAATCTGTTTCTCATGGCGCAAACTTCATCAGCATCACAGTGTTTTTAGGCATTGGTTGGACGGAAACCATGGTGGTGTTCTTTTACTTTGGGTTTTCAGACATAGCCGGCATACAAACCAGGTGTCGGCTGCATTTTGTTTCGTATGTCAATATTGCGCGGATACCCTTCTCTGGGCTAGAGGCAGACCTCGCCCTTTTATGTTTTTTCTTCTTCTTTTTCTCTATTCTCGACTACAATTTTTCTCTTTTTCTGCCCAAAGCAGGCAGTCCTCTTCACTCTTCTTCTTCATCCAGTTCCAGGCATCTTTCTTCTCCTTTGTTCAAACCTTTACAGGCATTTTGGGTCGGCAGCATGAACATCGCACCTCTTTCCTATGTTCCTTCTACACAATCCGAGATCCTTTTTTCTCAAAGCATAGCGTCCAAAGAGATTCATAAGAGTAAACAAATTCTTCAACGATAATTACATCTTACCTGCCATCAATTGTGACCGTTGACTTTGAATTCTCGAAAATGTACAGCAGCCTTGAGATTACCGGAAGGGATGAGGAAAGGCACAAAGGAAAGAGATGTACTATGAAGAGTAGGTCAGGGTCGCACTTTTTACTTGGTCGATCCTAACGAGCTCAGGTAGCACACACACGACCATCAGCTCCTGTCACTCTGTATCTGTCCTTTCCCCCTTTAGGAATGAGGCAATGTAATATGAAGTAGATAGTTTATTTCCTTGCTACCCATGATCAGATAATCGAACCTAAGCAGATCACCAAGAATTGTAATCATGACTTGACGAACACGGTGATGTTATCCTTCTTTCCAACCCAAAAAACATCAAGGTATAACAGAAACAGACACAACAACAATACAGAGAACCCTGCATTAGAAGAACCACGATTGTCCTCTTACGGCCCGTTCCTTACCCACTTCCATCATCTCTATTTCTCAAGGGGGAAAGAACCAAAATGCCATGGAAGCAGAAAAAGCACACAAAATCGCAAACCACGACAGGGTCATATGCACGACAAAAAACAAAGCATCCACTTTTTGACAGCGTGCATCGCCGCATCGACGTGCCAAACATCGAGATGTAAATAACATCTCATGTTTATTTACGCTTTTTGCACACCTTTTCCGCATGAAAGAATAATTTTAAGATTGCTCCTTGTGTTTCAATAAGAGTAGTGGATGATAACAAGGTTTAGGAGGTGAGCTACGGGAGAGATCTTGATATAGATCGAGCGATGCATCGAGGAAAGCAATCGTGGAGATGGTTTGCCACCGCGGATGCCGATGTTTGCGAAACGAGGGAAAAAACAAATCAGGTTTTGTAGAATTGGGGTGATGAAAGAAGAGGGTGGAGTATTTACACGATGAAGAAGGAAAGGTGCGCAATCTATTTAACACTGCTTGGAAAACGGATGCGAGATGTTGGTTGAAATGCAAAAATGCGCAATGTCTATTGTAATCGGAGAGGTGGGTATCACTAGGGTGTGGGAACGGCCATGTCTAAGACAAGGCCATTAACCGTCTTCATCAACAACAACCCAGTCAAGACTTTTATCTGCCTCTCTGTCTGTTGTGCCCTCCAATGCTCAATAACATCATCTAACCCTTGCACCCTCCACACCCTCGAAAACCTGTCCAAACACCTTCATCCAAGCCTTTTGTCTCTCCGGCACCATAGCTCGTCCAGGTTGCTTGAATTCCCTGCCCAAAAACTCTTTAACCCTACTCCTTAGTACCTTGACCGCAAAACAAGTACGCCACGAATGCATTTTGAAGCGTAAACGATTACCATCGATAACCACCACGCCCGAGAAAAGATCGAATTTCGCATCTCCGGCTAACAGGACCAAAGCAAAGGGATCCACGGGAGCGGTTTCTTGCGCATTGGTGAAACGCGAATTGGACTGCATGATACTGTAAAAGGAAAGGTAGGATGGTGGTGGAATGGCTGGGGAGATTTTGTTGACGGATTGAGGGTGGAGTGATAACGACTGCGAATTCGCTACGTTGCGCCAACCTTTGCCCTCGCGGATGGCGAGTTTGGGGTAGAAAGACCATGCGGTAACGGCATTGAGAAGTGCATCGTTGGCGTCGAAGGAATTGTGGGAAGCAGGAACAGCAACAAAAGATCTAGGACCACGACCACTGTTACGGACGCGAGAAAGCGCACCGCGTTCGTTGGATGTGAGAGAGACAAACCCTGCATCCGACAGAGAAGCCAGGAGTTGTGACTTCAGGTCTTCGATGTTGGCGAGGTTGATAGGAGAGAGGAAGTTCTTGCGGCAAAATTGCTGTTCCGATATGCCAGGGGTGGTGCAGGCTTTGCGCCATGTGCTGTATGCGTTGTATGCTGTGAGTAGGTCTGAGTTGCCGCGTTTGAAGCCTAGACGGACTGTGTCGGCTTGCTTTTTGGCACCCATTGGGGCTACGAAAGGGGTCTTGGATGATAGGGTTGCAGCAACGCTAAGAGCGAAGTCGAGGCATCCGAATACGGATGAGAGAAGGATGAGTTTGCCCAATTGAGCATCGAGAGGGAGTTTGGCAAGCTGATTTCCTAACGGTGTCAGTTCCTCGGACGAAGTCAAGGCACCGACATCGATGAGTGCGTCAATGGCACGACGGATGTTCTTCAAAGAAGGAGGATCGAGTGCTTGAGATAGTGCTTGCTCGATATCGCCGAGTTTACAAATCTTCACACGCATGACCAGATCTTGCAGTGACAGTCTTAGCATTTCGGGTGTTTGTTGAGGTGCCATAATCTCGTCGTGGCGGTACTTGGTGAACAGGTGGAAGCAGACACCCTCTTGCACACGGCCAGCACGTCCGCGACGTTGCTTTGCGTTGGCGCGGGAGATGAAGGATTGAATCAGGCGCGAAAGTTGTCGACGCTCGTCGAAGCGCATCTCCTTATGCTTACCGGTATCAATCACAGCTGTCACGTCTGGAATGGTGATACCAGTTTCGGCAATGTTGGTAGCCAGCACAATCTTTCTCATACCAGGTGGAGGTATCTTGAAAGCAGCTTGTTGCTCCTCACTGGAGAACGTTGAGTGTAGAGGGTAGACCAACCAGCCTCTGGAGAATGACGGATGTCCACCGAGGAAGTCGTTCAGCGCCCTGATCTCAGCAAGACCTGGAAGGAAGACCAAGACAGCCTGACTGAATTGTGTGTATGATGGGTCGTAAGCGATCTTTTCCAAAAGCTTCACGATTAATGTGTAATCAATTGCATATTCGTCGTATCCAGCAAGTGTTCTGACAGTCTTCGGGCTGTATCCAGTCAGCTGCTTAGCCGCTGCGATCGTTGCCTCTGAAGAACCAGCTTCGAGGTCATCCTCATCAGCGTCAGCGTTCTTCGGAGAGCCATCTTCAATAGTGTGCCCAGTCAGTTCGATCGCATCTTCAAGATACTTGGCCGCGACTGGGAAAGTACGACCCGGTACAGTTACGATAGGTGCGTTGTCAAGATAGCTCGAGAATCTCTGAGCATCGACGGTAGCACTCATTAAGACAACCTTTAAGTCTGGTCGGCGAATCATGAGAGCTCTCAACACAATCAATAAGAAGTCAGTATCGATACTGCGCTCATGAATCTCGTCGATGACCAAGTGAGTGACTTCATCGAAGCCTTTGGTGGACTCCAGCATGCGAAGAACAATACCAACAGTGGCGTATACAAGACGTGTTTGTGCTGTAGTCATTGACTCCAAGCGGATGGCATAACCAACAAGCGAACGGGAGGTACCAACTGCTTTCTTATCTTCACCCATCTCCTCGCTGACGCGCTGAGCCAACGAGATGGCAGAGATACGTCGGGGCTCTGTACAGTAGATTTTGCAGGGTCGGCCGAGCGACAGCTCGTGCTCGAGGATGAATGCAGGCATCTGTGTACTCTTGCCACATCCTGTCTCACCACAAAGAATGACGACCTGGTTCTTCTCCACGGCGTCAAGGGCGATGTCCCGAAACTGGAACATGGGAAGATTCGATCGAGCCATCAGCATCTCTTGGTATGCAGGTGTAGAGGTCTTGCGAGCCCATAGATCTCTAAGGGCTTGCGACTCTTCGTTCTTTGTATTCTTCTCAATCTTCTCTCCAACAGGAGTGGAGACGCCGCTCATCGCCTTGTTACGGTTCCTGAAGCCAGCAGTGAGGATAACATCCTCGTCTGCTTCTTCTTCAGTCTGCCCCTTGACCATCTCTCTCAGCGATTTGACGGTCTCACGGTCCGTAGCATCCCGCTTTTCTTGGCGAGCATCGACGAGCTCCTGCCATAGATCTCTGAAGGTGGGAGGGAGGCGCAATGCAGACTTTTCTTCCTTGGGCGAGTTTGAGAAGAGCAGGAATAGGGCTACTGTGGACACATATCCTTCGCTTTGTAGTGTTTCTGGGCACGCGATATTGGTCATTGTTACGATGGTCCTCCGATCAGTTGACACGACGTTGACGTTAGGCGTGAAGGAGCCATCTATGATATCCTGATCTTTCGACCAATGTATGGTTACCGAATGGCGGCTGTTGTATGTTGTGGCAGAGACCATCTTGTAAGAGACTTTGGCCCCAGAGTCTCTCGATCGACATGCGTCCTCAAAGGTTCGTCGAGGGCTGATGCCGGTGATTTTGCCAAAGTTGCGAACCGTCAAGTTGGGATCGGCATTATCAGATTCTCCCGAGGCAGCATTGTCCGAGGCGCCTTCGGTAGCCTCACCAAACATGCCTCCGAGCAGTCCGTCCTCGTCTCCCATCTCTTCAAGGAGCTGCTGAGCAGCGGCTTCAGCCTCAGCCATAACGTCGTCGGTAGCAGTCTCTCTCGGTGTGCTGTCCGGGGATCCGTCTGACTCCTTCCTTTCCTCGGGCAGGTTGAACCTTTTTCTTTCGGTCTGGTTTTGGAGCAGCTGAACTCTTTCCTCGGCCCATTTCATGTCGGCGAGACCTTTATCGAATAAGACATCTGACTCGATGGATCTCAGTCTCTGTTGCAGCTTGGATTCTCCTGGCGTAGCTTTGTGCGGTGACGGTGCTGGCTTTCCGCGCTGACTCTTTGATTTTTTGCTCGAAGAGCTGGATTCATTGACGAGCGAGGGGTTGCGTTCGTAAAGTCGTAGTTTCGTACGGAGGTAGGTTGAGAGCATCTCATCGGGGTCGAGGTCGCTCTCGACATCGCTGACTTGTACGTCGTCGACGGGTGCGGGAGTAGTGGTGGTTTGTTGAATAGGTTTGGAGGGTGTAGGAGTAGCTCCCTTCGTTGCGTCTGCTTCGGAGCGTTTCGAGGGAGTAGGGGGCTCTGACAAATCATTGTCTGGGTTGATCAGAAAATGGTCCAGAGTTGTGCAGGACAATAAAGAAAGTGACAAACGCTTACCTTGGTCGAGTTGAGTGTTAGGTAGTTGAGGTTTAGGCTTAACGGCATCATAATCAAGCAATTGACCAGGCGCACTATTTAAGGCAAGCCAGTCCAAGGCTTCAGACAGGCCCCAGATCAGACCACCGTTATCTTCAGATGGAGGACTGACAAGGATATACTCGAGCACTTTACGCACTTGATCCTCATCGATGTCTAGATCAGCAAGAGTAATACTAAGTTGCCACACTTTAGAGAGCAGTTCATCTTGGGAAAGACGCTTGTTCGCAGGAGTAAACGACGGCGCAGAAGTAGACAAAGAGTCATCTAAAGCAAGCTCAATGATCTGTTGCATCAACTCCTCTGGCAACCATTCACGGATGCTGAGCAAGTCGGCCTGGCCACGCAAGACGCGTCGATCCGTCCTCAAGCGAGTGACCTGACGCGCTGATTCCTTGCGCACTTTGGGGCCCTGCTGTTCAACGAAGGACTGCAGTTCAGACAATTCCAGCCGAGCTTCGAGCTCTTCCGGGCTCAGTTCATGTAGTTCTCTGTCTGCCTTGTTGTGTGATGCTTGCTGCTCTTGTTCCTGTGCTGGTTGACTGGATTGTGGTGACTTCTCAGCGGCGGCAGGTGTAGAAATGGTAGAGGGCTTCTCAGAAGCTTCATTGCTTGTGTCGGGGTCCTTCCTTTCAGGCTTGGGTTTACTGGCGATGGAAGTGGTCGCAAAGCCACGAGCAGGGTTAGATGCGACCTTCTTCTTGCCCTTCTTAGCCACCATGGTCGCGCACTGGAAAAAGAAATAGTGAAAGAGTGAAGGGGTTGAAATGTTTTTGGAAAGAGCAGTCGGCGCAGAATCATGCGGGATTCCACCCGCGTTGCAGTGACGATGCCAAGGCGCGTCTCAGTCGGTGTCGCAGTGCAGCGCTCCGGTGTTGGAGTCGCGAAAAACTGCCCGTCTTCGATTTATACCAGAAGCATATGAGTCTGCGGCGTTTTGAATAGCGCATCGCATATCATGGCAGAAGGAGAAGTCAATGGAGAGCAGACTCTGGACGCAGGCCGCCTGCGCCAGGTTGCCCTCTCCAGCTCGACCAAGAAGCGCTCCACCGAGCTGCTCTCTCTGCACGACAAGATTGTGAGCAAAGGTGTGCCCAACAACTGCTCTTTCCTCTTTTGCTCCAGCTCCAGCTCTCTGACACAGCCATGTAGAATATCCTATTGATCAAATACCCAATGCTCTCAATGTCCTCTTCGACACATACCCTCTCTACGTCGACACCCAATCACGACAGGCTGCTGAACAGTGCCTTGTCGCCATCTTCTCTACCGCCGACACCGAACCCCATGTGTCTACCTTCATCTCCGCCGTCGAAACAGAAACAAAGAAGGGCAGCCTTGCTCCTGCAAACGCCTTTGTCTTGATCCGCTGGTGCGCCCTCTTCCTCCAACAATTCGCCCTCCAAAGACCCCTCTGGGATACGTGGGGCCTCAAGATCGTCCATGCTTTGGTGCGCGCCACATACACCTTTGAGAGCTCCAACCCTCGTCACAGTACCCATCAGACTGTCTTGCGTGTTACTCGCCGTGCTTTCAGAAAGCTGTTCAGCTCAGACTTTGGCGATGAAGCCTTGAACCAATCTGTTTCCGCTCTCACCGTAAAGGCTGCTGCTCCCACTCCTCAGAATGCCCTGGTCCTTGGAATAATTGCTGGAGTTAGCGCCCGTCTACCCAAGCGTGCCACCACCTTTGAGACCAAGAAATCTGACTACAATGCTTTCTTCCTTCGCGAATTTATCGGATCACGTACTGTTCTTCCCCAATTCATTGCGAACGCCTTGGTCGACTACTTCAACTCGTTTGTGACCCTGGCGGATCTGAAGAAGGACATAATACCCGCCATCGAGAAGGCCCTGCTGAGATCCCCTGAAATTGTCTTGAACGACCTTGTCACTCCCATGATCAATGCATTGCCTAAGGACTTGGATCTCTCAGATATTCTTGCCAACAACCTTTTGAAGCCCCTCGTCTCAAGCGCAAAATCAAGCAATGCTACCATCCGCGCAGGTGCCCTACGAACCTTCTCTGCAACCGCCCGCCGATCGCACGATGACAAGCTTATCGAGAAGGTCCTGGGCGAGATTCTGACCCCTTTGAAGACTGGAAAGGTCCCTTCAGCCGATCAGAAAATCATTTTTGCACAGATGCTCGCCGCATTGAACAGCTCAGAAGCCTTGGCTGCCTCGATACCTCAAGGTCTTGCCCCGGTCGCAGCAAAAGAGCCAAATGAAGCAGCTGCAAGCGCAGAAATCGCAGCACTTTCGAAACACTTGAAGTTTGGTCTCGAAAAGGGCGTTGCTGTAAACGCCGCAGTCACTGATGCTTACGTCAAGGGAGTTGCCGAAAAACGACTCCCTTTCCGCAAGTTGTGGACTCTGAGCATTGCCGAGATTGTTTGGTCGCTCGAAGGAGAGGTTTTGAAACAGCCCGAAGTCGCAGGGCTTGTTGATGCAGTTGTCGGCAAGATGATCGACTCTTTCAACGAGGTCGTGTCTAACCCTGTTGTTGCTACCCAGAATGGCCAAGTCACAATAGCATGTGCTGTCACTGCTTTGTCATTAGCAAAGGTTCCCCAACTTGCAGAGCTGAAGAATGCATCTGTGTTGAAGAAAGCTTCTATACTGGATCGTGCGATTGCTCTCGAGCCCAAGCCTTCGTTCCTTCTCAACACACGTGTCTACACTAAACTTACCTCTCATGAGGATCTTGTGTGGCTGACAAGAGCGCTCGCTGCAACAAGCTCGGGCATTGCTTCTTCTCAACCAGAAATCCAAGATGCCTGGGCACAGACATTCATTTATCTCATCGTGGCTTCCGGTTTGCCAGCCACTGCTCGCTCCGAGACCATTGCTTCGCTGCGCACAGCTTACCTCGCCCAGCCCGAGGCAGTAGGAAAGACCGTCACCGATGCTTTGTCCCACTGGGCCGCCGATGTCGAGCTTGAAACCAAGGAGAGCGCTGCTGTGCTTGCTAAGACTGGCCGTCAAGAGCTTTACAAAGTTGTGCGTTGCATATGCCTTACCAAGGAAGAAGTTGCGGCCGGTCAAGCCACTATCGAACAGGCTGTTCTGGACCACCAATTGGTCAACTTGCTGATACTGTGCCGACCCGAATTGACTCCCAGATCTTCTTGGATCGAGACTTGTCTGAAGACTGGTACTGATCCCGGTGAGCTCGTTAAGAGAAACACTTCAAAATGTATGGACCAGATCATTCGTGTTTCCGAAGACAAGCTACTTGCCACTATCCCTGCATTCCAGCTTGCTGCTTTCCAAGCAACCGCAGACTTGGCCTTCGTGGCGCCGGAAGACCTGACGTCTGTTATCTTGGACCAGATTTGTAGCGATCTGGACCCCAAGCTTCTCCAGGACGTTGGCCCTACTGAGGCCGCAATCTTCCGCACACCGGAAGGCACCGCTTTCATTGATGTCCTTGCGAAGCAAACTCAAGCACAAGCTCCTAGCAAGAACAGCAAAGACTACGACACTTACAAGTGGGAGCAAGAGCTCAGAGATTCACTCGCCCAAAAGAAGGGCACTACCAAGAAGCTCACTGCCGACGAGCAAACCAAGGTGAACGCTCAACTTGCAAAGGAAGCCGAGATTCGTAGCCACGTGACGTCTGTAGTAGCAAAGCTGAGGAGAGGTATTGGCATGGTCACAGGTCTTGTTACTGGACCACCAACAGAGGCAGCTAACTGGTTCACTGTCACCACAGCACGCTTGTTCGAGGTGATCAATGCCGGAGCAGGCCTCGTCTTAGGCGATGCTGCTGTTCTTGCCTACCTCGAGTGCGCACAAAAGACGTCTTCCCGCCTGGGCGCCATGCGCTCGTTCGTTGGTGTCGCAGCACTGAGGGCTGCTGGATTGACCACTCTGCCCGAGTCTATGCAAGAGGAACCTCTTGGTGACTTGATCACCCGCGTACTCTACCGTCTTCGCTTCTTGGGCGAACAAAGACCTCTTGACGCCGTCACACTGAGTTACTGTCTTCCTCTTGCTTTCTTGGTCTTAGAACAAGGAGGTGTTGGTAAATCCGAAGAGGAAGAGGCCCAGGAGCAGATCATTCTTGCCGCTGAGTTCCTCAGCTTTCACGCCGACACCTGCAGTGAGCCTCGCTTGGCCAGAAAGGAGGTTCTCTCCGTCTTGGTCTCATCGCTACAGGCTTACCAGCAACATTTCCGTCTCTTCAAGGATTGCTTCACTGATGTCTGCAGAAGTGTTGCGCCCAACGCTACCGAAGCAGAGACCGATGTGGTGGTCAAAGCCACTATCGTGCCTGAATCTTCTGTACGAGAAGTGGCTCTTCAGGCTATCAGTGCCGAGTTCGAGCTCTCTGGAAAAGACTTCTATGATGAGATTTTCCTCGCCACACATGATGATGTTCAGGAGAACGTCGAACTCGCACACGAAATTTGGGTCGAGAACGAACTCAAGACCTCGCCGGAATCCGCAACCTCTATTCTGAAGTACCTAGCTTCGCACGACATCCAGCTCCGCCGTGCCGCGGCAAGATCATTGGCAGCACTTGTCCAAGAGCATTCGAGCATCTCAGAGACTGTTATCTCTAACCTGCAGGACACATACAAGGAGGACGCAAAGCCCAGAGCTCCTCAGCGCGACAAGTACGGCATGCCTATTAAGATGGACTTGTCCGACCCTTGGCAATCCAGACAGGGTATCGCCCTGGCCTTCAACCAACTCACCCCCACTTATGGCAGCGAACAACTCGTACCCCTCATGCAGTTCATGGTTGCAGAAGGTCCTTTGGGAGATAAGAGCGCGTCTGTTCGCGACTCTATGCTTGACGCTACAACTGCTATCATCGCTGCTAAGGGTAACCTGCAAGTAGAGACTCTCATGAAGCTCTTCGAAAGTACACTCGAGGGAGGCTCTGGATCGCAGACTCAAGACGCGGTCAACGAAGCCGTTGTTATCCTGTATGGTGCTCTTGCTCGTCACTTGAAGGCTGGCGACAGCAGAGTACCCAAGGTTGTACAACGTCTTCTCACAACCCTTAACACCCCTTCGGAATCCGTTCAGTATGCTGTGGCTCAATGCTTGCCTCCATTGGTTCAGGCTTCCAACAAGGAAGCTGGGCAATACGTGCAGCAGATGATGGACACAGTGCTTACTGCCAAGAAGTACGCCGCCAAAAGAGGTGCCGCGTACGGTCTGGCTGGTATTGTCAAGGGAAGAGGTGTTTCCGCTCTTCGTGAGTTCCGTATCATGTCAAACTTGGTCAGCGCCATCGAGGACAAGAAGGATCCGTACAAACGCCAGGGTGCATTCCTCGCATACGAGCTCATGTCTCTCATTCTGGGCCGCGTTTTCGAGCCCTATGTCATCCAAGTCGTGCCGCAGCTATTGTCAGGCTTTGGTGATGCTATTGTCGATGTTCGCGAGGCCTGTCTCGATGCCGCAAAGACTTGCTTCGCCAGTCTGAGCTCGTATGGTGTCAAGCAAGTCCTTCCCACTTTGCTCGAGGGCCTCGACGAACAGCAATGGAGAAGTAAGAAGGGTGCTTGTGACTCCCTCGGTGCTATGGCATACTTGGACCCTGAGCAGCTGGCCGTCAGCTTGCCCGAGATCATCCCGCCGTTGACGGATGTCTTGAACGACAGTCACAAGGAGGTCAGAGCATCTGCCAATCGCAGTTTGCAACGCTTCGGTGATGTTATCAGCAACCCTGAGATCAAGAGTCAAGTCGACATCATCCTGAAGGCTTTGAGTGACCCCACCAAGTACACTGACGACGCCCTGGATGCTTTGATCAAGGTCAACTTCATTCATTACCTCGACGCTCCGTCATTGGCGCTGGTCGTTCGTGTCTTGGAACGTGGTCTGGGTGACCGTTCAGCAACAAAGAAGAAGGCTTCTCAAATTATTGGTAGCTTGGCACATCTTACTGAACGCAAGGATCTTATCACCCATCTTCCCATCTTGGTTGCTGGTCTGAGAGTTGCCATCGTCGATCCTGTCCCCACTACTCGTGCTACCGCTTCCAAGGCTCTTGGTTCAACAATCGAGAAGCTTGGCGAGGATGCTATGCCAGACCTCATCCCCAGTCTCATGGCTACTCTCAAGTCAGACACTGGTGCTGGTGACAGACTTGGTTCCGCACAAGCTCTTAGTGAAGTTCTTGCTGGTCTCGGTACCAGTCGTCTCGAAGAGACGCTACCCACCATCCTGCAAAACATCTCGAGTTCCAAGCCTGCAGTCCGCGAGGGCTTCATGTCATTGTTCATCTATCTGCCTGCTTGTTTCGGTAACAGTTTCTCGAACTACTTGTCTAAGATCATCCCCCCGATCTTGTCTGGTCTCGCTGACGACATTGATACTATTCGCGAGACTGCTCTGCGTGCTGGTAGATTGTTGGTCAAGAACTTCGCCACACGTGCAATTGATCTCCTGCTTCCCGAGCTCGAACGTGGTCTGGCTGATGACAGTTACCGCATTCGTCTCAGTTCCGTTGAGCTGGTTGGTGACCTGCTCTTCAACCTCTCCGGTATTAGTGGAACCGCAGAGCAAGAAGAGGCCGAGGAAGGTGCCAACGAAGCAGGCCAATCGCTTCTCGAGGTACTTGGAGAGGAGAAGCGCAACAAGGTTCTCTCTGCCTTGTACATCTGTCGCTGCGATACCTCTGGACTTGTTCGTACTGCATCTATCAACGTCTGGAAGGCATTGGTCGCTTCCCCCCGCACCCTTCGCGAGCTCATCCCTACCCTCACTCAACTCCTCATTCACCGTCTTGCAAGCTCCAACATGGAACAGAAGGAGATTGCTGGCAACGCTTTGGGCGAGCTTATCAGAAAGGCTGGAGAGGGTGTCCTCTCGACTCTGCTGCCTACTCTCGAGCAAGGTTTGCAGACAACCGATGTGGATGCCAAGCAGGGTATCTGTATCGCTTTGCGCGAGTTGATCGCGTCTGCTTCTCCCGACTCCCTCGAGGATCACGAGAAGACTCTCGTCTCTGTCGTCCGCATTGCGTTGGTCGATGGTGACGAGGACGTCAGAGAGGCAGCTGCGGAGGCGTTCGACTCTTTGCAAAAGGTCCTTGGCAAACGTGCTATCGACCAGGTCCTTCCTTACCTTCTCAACCTGCTCAGATCCGACGAGGATGCAGACAATGCTCTTTCCGCTCTGCTCACCTTGCTCACCGAGCAGACAAGATCGAACGTTATCCTGCCAAACCTCTTGCCTACCCTTCTCACTCCTCCCATCACTGCATTCAACGCCAAGGCTCTGGCTTCTCTTGCCCAGGTTGCAAGCTCTGCCATGACAAGAAGACTGCCGAATATCCTCAACGCACTTATGGACAGTGTTCTCGGCACCAAGGACGAAGAGCTCCGCGCCGATCTCGAGAACTCTTTCGACGCAGTGCTTTTGTCTATCGACGAATTCGATGGTCTTAACACTGCCATGAGCGCCATGCTCGCCCTGACCAAGCATGAGGATCACCACAGAAGAGCACGTGCGGACATGCATCTCGCCAAATTCTTCAAGACAACCGACCTTGACATCTCACGCTACTACCCTGACCTCATCCGCACACTACTCATCAGCTTCGATGACAGCGACGCTGAGGTTGTTAAGGCTGCATGGACTGCTCTTTCTGCACTGACTGGACGCCTGCGCAAGGAAGAGATGGAGTCGTTGGTCTTCTCTACCAGACAAACGCTCAACCAAGTTGGTGTTGCAGGCCACAGTCTGCCTGGTTTCTCATTGCCCAAGGGTATCAATGCTATCCTGCCTATCTTCCTGCAAGGTTTGATGAATGGGTCTGCCGAGCAACGTACAGCAGCAGCTTTGGCAATTTCCGACATCATCGACCGTACCAGTGCCGATGCTCTCAAGCCTTTCGTCACCCAGATCACTGGTCCTCTGATTCGTGTTGTGTCTGAGCGTTCAGTCGAAGTCAAGGCTGCTATCTTGTTCACTCTCAACAACCTGCTCGAGAAGATTCCTGCTTTCTTGAAGCCCTTCTTGCCTCAGCTGCAGCGTACCTTTGCGAAGTCACTTGCCGATACCTCGAGCGAGATTCTTCGTATCAGAGCCGCAAAGGCTCTCGGTACACTTATCACCCTCACTCCTCGTATCGATCCCCTTATCGCCGAGCTAATCACTGGTTCGAAGACTGCCGACGCTGGCGTGAGGAATGCTATGTTGAAGGCCTTGTACGACGTTGTTGTCAAATGCGGCTCTAGCATGAACGAGGCTTCACGAACTGGTATCCTGAGTCTGATTGACTCTGACACTGGTGATTCCGATGAGGCATCTGCCATTACCAACGCACGTCTGTTGGGTGCCTTGATCAAGGTCCTTCCTGAAGACGTCGCTGGCGGACTCGTCAAGGCACGTGTGCTCACTCCCGACCACACCTACTCTTCAGTTCTTGCCCTCAACTCGATCTTGGCCGAGGCCCCTGGATCACTGACCGGGCCCTTCGCTGACGTTCTGCCTTCCACCATCTGTCAAGGCATTAGCAGCAGCCAGCCAACGATTGCAGACAACTGTGTTCTTGCAAGCGGAAAGTACTTGCTCACACCCACATCCGACACGTCCTTCGAGCCTGTCAAGCAGATCATGGAGGCTCTCGCCGCCGCTGCCGCACCCGGCAAGCCCGTCGACACCCGTCGTCTAGCATTGGTCGTGCTGCGCACTGTTTCACGCGAACAGAACGACCTTATCCGTCCTCACCTTGCTTTGCTCACGCCTGCCGTCTTCGGTAGCGTTCGTGACATGGTCATTCCCGTCAAGCTCGCTGCCGAAGCTGCCTTCCTGGCAATGTTCAGCGTCGTCGAGGAAGAAGACGCTATCTTTGCTAAGTACATGGCTGGACCTGGCGCCGAACTCGCTCCTGGCCCCAAGAGAAGTATCCAAGACTACTTCAAGCGTATTGCTACAAGATTGGGCGCGCAAGCCAGAGAGCGCAGAGAAGCCGAGGGTGGCCAGGGTGGTTTGGGCTTGTCAAGCGACGAGCAAGAGGATATGAAGGAGGTCTGGAGTGTTGGAAAGGTTGACGTTGAGAGCGGTGCTTTCAAGGATGAGTAAAGAAGTCATGTCATGTTGCATTAACATTGAAAAAAAAGCGTAAATTCTTTCGATTCGTAGATATACGTTTTCCTCTCATACAATTTTGTTTCTTGTTCAATTTGAGTCTGTTCCTTGTGACGCTTCCTAGAAGACAGTTGTGATCTCGAACTGTGGCATCCGTGCTCGGCTGGTGTTGCTTCTTTCAGCAGAATGAGCGAGCAAGCGTCGGTGACGTGATGACATGCCAATTCCACGACCACTTTCCAAACGATCATCTCTTGAACCTCGACACCTCATCAGCAATTCTTCAAAGAGAACGTACGCTCAGCATTCACTCATAATGTCTTGGATGGACTCATGTTCGTCTTCCGTACCATAGGTAGCTGCCATTTACCCATACTAACGATACTTGTCCAGGGTCACGGCCAAAGAAGAATGCCGCTACACCTCCGCCTCTGTACTTGACATCGGATCAAGTGCGGTATTGCCATACCTGTGGCAGAGTCATCGGTAAGTTTCTCATTTTGGAGTATCACTCAAGTGTATGCAATATGCGCTGCAAAGAAGATGGACAGCGGAGGACTTCCATTGTCCTCCCAACACGATGACCATGAAGTCAGAGCACCGTGTCTTCCAGGTTCAAACCGTCGAACCTTACTTGACAAAATTCTGAATTCTGAGTAACCTCCTCAATGAAGAAGCTGGCTCAATTATGCGGCACGGGCTCCGCTGGGACATCTAGTTTGCAGCACTATATCCTTGTTTGCGTGCTTGAATCGCAAAGTTTCTATGCTAACGAAATGCTCAAGGCTCCAGGAAATCAAACTCTGCCAAAACAGCAGCCACAGAAGTAAAGTTCTGCTCCGACAGATGCAAACGGCACAAGCTCCGACCAGCAGACAAACGCATCGAAGCCGCATTTGCTGCTCTTCTCGACGGCCAGGATGCATCCCAATTCGCAGCTGTACAAGGAGATTCCGCGCCCGGAGATGAACTCACCAAAATTACTTCTAACCTTTCAGTTCAAGCCGAGAAACCACACGATAAATACGACTACGGCAAAAGCAACAGCAAGAAGAAGCAACAAAAAGTCAAAGGCGACCCTCGTATCTTGGTTTCTTGCAGCGAAGTGGAGACTCTGATCTATGGCTCTCGCGAAGATCCAGAAAAGACCTTTGGGCGCAAGAAGAACAGAGCTAGAAGAGGTGTGGCCGATGACGAAGTGTGGAAGAGTATCGACATGGTGGATTCCGACACCGACACTGGAACTGCGGAAACTGCTTCTGCAGACGAAGACACCATCGAGCATGGCAGCACAAAGGTCATGGACAATAGGGGTGTGCCTCTTGCCGAGGCCCTCGAGGACGATGCGGACGCAGATGCAGATGTGGTTAAGCTCAAGGGAAGAGTGAGACCTCCACAGTCGGAATCCGACGTCAATGGCTCCATAGGCGGAGAGAAAGGATGGGCCGAGCGCATCAACGAGACACCCGAGATGCTGCAAAAGCGAAGAGATGGACAAAGAAGAGCCGAAGAGAAGGAGATGGTCAAGTGCGCTGCCAGAAGGGCTGTGGTTTTCGGTCTGGAGAGCAGTAGGGTTCTTGCTGGAGAGGGCAAGAAGGGAAAGAGAGGAAAGGATGATGATGATGGAGAGGCCAAGCAGCAAGGCAGAAGGATGTGTGAGGCGGTCATGCATGGTGCTGTTGTTGAGCCATCTTACGCCAAAGGAGACTGGTCTATCCGATGGAGAGAGGAGTAGAATTCCGAATGATTAGTGCAAGAGACGTTCGCACACTGCAGCAAGGCTTTATGCTAGCCACTCCAAATGCTAGATGTCATGCGAGCTCAACCATCAAACCAGACTAAATTCTTGAGAAGCTGAAGAGAGCCAATAAGAGATCGGGAAAGTGGGGTCCTCAGTGGACGGTCATGGGGTGCCAGTAGGATCGTACATTCTAGTGACTACGCATAGTGGTCTCAAGAGTTACAGTTGCCTTGTATTGTACATAGACCTCGCGTGCTTGACATCAGCTGCCTGGAGAATTGTATCGTTGATGTCAAAGCCTGACAGGGTCATACCCCTGACAAGCATCTCGATACTCGATCCTGTCTTTGTGCAGCCACTACCGTTGAATTGACCTTTGAAACGATATTGGGTGGTGCTTAATGCCCCTCTTGTTGATGTGTTCGCCCTGGAAGCACACCACTCTCGCTGATTCGGAGTTTGATCGCTTCAAAGCATTGGGAGACTCGACTTCAGAACAAGCGGAGTCAAACACGCGGTTTTGTCTCGACATTGTGTTCAACCTAGGATATTGAATACTCTTCAATCAGACAGTATACATTTGGTTATACCCTAGCTGTACAACTAGACACTCTAATTCTTCGCGACCATGATATCAGGCAACTCGGTGATCTGGGTGGTCTCCCTCGTGTCTAGATCCACCACATGAACCGCAGCAAGGCCCACCAAGCCGGTTGACAATGTCAAGAACTCCAACTGTACATTATGACAAGCTCCCGGGGGTAGAGGACTAAACCGTTAGTTGATAGAATTTCAAGAGCATGCATGTTCAAACTTACCCGACTCGCACATCGGCATTCAAACACACGACCTCTGCCATCCGCGCCTCACGCTGATCCTGCATGTTGTATATCGTACGATCATCCAGAACTGCCTCGGCAGTGTGATGACTATCCCGGCGAGCAATGTTGGGTAATCGCAAGGTATGATGCGCCGTAATCGCTTTAGCAGGCTTTGGGATAGCCACAATCGCAAGCCTCTTCCTCCTTGGGCTGCGATTCACGACGAATACATCGAGATGGAAAGTCTCGCCTTCGTTGACCCTTTCAGGTGCAGTGAATGCGAAAGTCACACCGGCAGACTCGATTTGGGTTGTGCCACTGAGAGGTCGAGTTATGGTCGAGCTCATCCGTTTGCTCAGTGGTCGTGATGAAGCAAGATCTTGAGGCGCTAGAGTCGAAGCCACACTTTGTGGTCGTAAAGACATCCTTTTGGTTGGCTGCGAGGAAGGGAAGTTTACGTTCCCATGCCAGCGGGCCTGTATCTGCGCGCGACAGGTCTCACTGATCTGTGCGACAGCCCGAATTTGGAAGGTGACATTACTCGGCTTTGATGGATGGTGTGATAAAGCTCCAGTCGCATCCTTCTCGCGAGCCAGTCTGTACAGGAAAGTACTTCTATCTCCAGTCTGTAGCGTTGTGGGAAGACCGAGAGCAGCCAGGCCCGAAGAGAATGGTTGCACGTTGAGATTGTTCCCCTCGGCCTTGATCTCAATTACTTGTACTCCACCGTGTCCGGTATGGCGTGCAGATTCCAGATCCAGGCATAGCAACATGTCCGAGACCTGCTCGGGGGTGATATGAACCTTTACCGCTAGTGCTGAGAAAACAGGGAAGAGCCTCGAAGACGTCCTTAAAGGTCGAGCATCCTGAGTGGCAGGGGATGCTCGAGGGGCTACTTTGTGAATGCGAGAAGACGGAATACAAGGTTGGTCCGAAGTTGTCTGTGAGCTGTGCTGTAGAGACTGAAGCAGGTTCTCGGAAGTTGGTAATGCGCTAGTCATATATTCATCTTGAGATGTGTTCTTGGATGTGACTGGTGCTTCGACAGCCCTCGAGACTGCTGATGCGGTCAGATGAATAGATGGCCGGTGAAGCTTCTGAGGTGGATATCGAAGGTAGAGAGTAGTCTTCCAAACAGCACATGATCTGTTGTCATTATCGGGAAGATGGATCAAAATCGGCTTGTTCTCAGGTGAGATTGTGACCGAGTCCAAGGTTAGTTTCACGGGTTGTTGTGGAGGAGCCGGAGCACTATTTGACTGTAGGCGCGGAGGTGGCGAGGGCTGAGTTGCATGTGCAGTTATGTATATTTCAACATCGCGTAGCACTTGTTGGAAGGAGGCTAGTGAGCTGCGAAGAATGACATATACAGGTAGCAGTTCCTCTAACAGATGTTAACAAAAAGTTTGAATCTTCAAGGAGGCACAGAATTGCATACCGAAAAGCAGATTATCTCTAGATACAAGTTGTGAATCGCTCTTCAAGTATGCTTCGACATCAAAGTCGGATGAGTCTGGAATTAGAAGATCAAGAGTGGAAGCATCGGGGAAGAACAGCGATGGCTGTGATGCAGCGTCGGTGGAAGTTGTCATTGAACACTCTCCATGTAGATATTGTGAGTTTCTCGGCAATCCTGAAGTGACTCGTGAAGTGAATGTTCGACAAGAATTGAACAGATCAACAAAAGTAGATGTCACTGTTGGCCTTGACCATCACATGCAAAGCAATAGGAGTCGGAGGCCGAAAGCGGCAAGTGCCGAGCTTGGAGGTTTCCAGTCGCGCGCTCTGAGTGAAAGAAAGAACAAAGACAACTCGCTCCATCCAATTGTTAACGGCCACAATGAGCGCCCTACAAAGTCATCCAGCATGGCAGATCCTGCTCGACAAGAAGACAAACAAGCCATATTACTACAATCGATCCGCCAACATCAACACATATACCGTGCCCGATGATCTCTTGACACCGGCGCAAGTGAGTAGATTTGCTCTTGGCTCCAGGTACACCAGAAACTGACTGTCTTCTTCACAGAAAGCTACCGGATGGGCTCAGACCACGGCTGATGGAGGTAGAGTCTACTTCTTCCGCAAGGACGACAAGACAAAGACATCATGGACACCACCCCCGGGCTGGGAAACCCCTGCTGCCGCTCCTGTTCAGGAAGCTCCGCAATTCGTGTCATCTAGCTTCCAGGCCCACCCTCCTGCACGCGAACAGAGAGGCCCTCGAGAGAGCAGACCCTTCCACGACCGTCGCGAGGAGAGCAATTACAGAGGACCCATCGCCGTCGCCGCTACTGGTCCCGAATATGCTTCCCGCGAAGAGGCCGAGGCAGCCTTTACCAAGCTGCTGAGAAAATCCGGCGTTCAGCCTGGTTGGTCCTGGGAGCGCGCAATGCGTGCCACTATTCAGGATCCTCAATACCGTGCCATCAAGGAACCTAGCGAGAGGAAAGCTGCCTTCGAAAAATACCTCGACGATGTCGTGCGCGAAGACCAGGAGCGCGAGAAGGAACGCATCAAGAAGCTCCGTTCCGACTTCCGCTCAATGCTGCAGACCCATCCTGAGATCAAGCATTACACACGCTGGAAGACTGCCCGCCCTATGCTTGAGAATGAAGCCATCTTCCGTGCTACTGACAACGAAGACGAGAAGCGCCGCCTATTTGACGATTATCTTATTGATCTCAGAAAGGCTGCTGAGGATAAGCGCCAGCGCGACTACGAGGCCGCCATGACAGGCGTCGCTGACCTCTTGCAAGTCCTTGATCTCAATGCCAAATCGCAATGGATGGAAACCCGCGAACGCCTCCAGTCCCACCCCGACTTTCAGGAAGACCCCAAGTACAAGATCCTATCATCCTCCGAGCCTTTGCAAATCTTCGATCGCTACATGCGCAGACTTTGGAACGATGCCCACAACGAGAAGCAACGCACCGCTCAGCTCAAGGCTCGCGAACAGAGAAAGGCCAGAGAAGGCTTTGCTGCTCTCCTCGCCGAGCTAAGGGAAGCCGAAACCATCAAGCCCGGCACCATGTGGAAAGAGGTCTACCCTTTGATCGAGAACGAGCCGCGCTACATCAAGTTGATGGACAATCTAGGTCACAAAGACCGTATCACTGACGGTTCCACTCCTCAGGACATCTTCTTCGACTTCCTGGACGACTTTGACAAGGAAGTCCACGACATCCGCCCTGCAGTCGAAGCCACCCTCAAGGAAGAGCACTTCCGTTTCGTCCCCTCGACCACCCTCGAAGAATTCTTGCACGCCATCAGACACGACCGCCGCATTTCATCCATGAACCCGCACCTTCTGGAAGAGGTATACAAGAGACTGCACAGAAACGCACTCGACAGGGAGGAGGACATTGAACGTGACGCCAAACGCCAGCAGCGTAAGGCTGTTGATGCTTTGCGTTCTCGAATCAAGCATCTGGAACCACCAGTACTCATTGGCGATACATGGGAGCAGGTGCGTCCGCGTGTTGAGCGCAGCGAAGAGTACAAGGCCGTGACAAGCGATGAGGACCGCCAACTCGCCTATGACAAATTCATGAACAGGCTCAAGGAAGATGCTGCTGAACGGGAACGCCTGCGCCGCCATGACAGAGAACGCGAAAGAGACCGTGATAGACGCCGAGACCGAGAGCGCCGCCGTAGCCGTTCACCACCTTCCCGTGAGGTTGACGCATACGAAGCCGACCGCCGCCGCGCTGCCTCCGAACGTGAGCGCCAGTACCGCCACTCGAGCATTAGCGGGCTTTCGCCACCACCCCGTGAGCGTCCGAGAGTCCGCGACGACCGTTACGAAAGAGATGTGGGCGACCCAAGAAGAGAAAGACAAGTCAGTCTATCCATCTACGACCGCGAGAGAAGAGAACGCGAGGCCGAACGTGAGAGATCGTACATTAGTCGTGCCGACCCGCGCACCAAGGCCAGCGAACTTGACTACGGTGATGGGGGAGACAGCCCCAAGCCTGAGAGCACCTCTGGTGGCAACAACAGCAACAAGAGATCTGCAGCTGGAAATGGGGACAGCGATGCAAAGAGGCAGGCCAAGCGCCCTCGTGTCGGTGAGCATACCTCTTCCCGCAATGTTACTCCCGCTCCCTCGACTGCAGAAAACGACGAGCCTGCGCTGCAGTCTGGCAGTGAAGAGGGTGAGATTGAAGAAGTCTAGACGATCGAACTGATCCAGAACGAGCGCAAATTGGAAACCAAGGCATTGCATGCGGTACGTTCTTCTTTCTCAAAGGATGACCTACTAGTTTTCAAGGCAGATTCCACGGGCCCAACTTGTTACCTACCTTCTCTACATCTACCGCCATGCCACAGGTGCGTCTTGTGCAACACAACTTCTGTCCTAACAATAGTTCTTTCATGTACCAAGAATAAAAGCATTTGAAACAGAATTTCAAAGTGAAAATGATCAAACTTTTGTGATTCCTTGTATACTCTCTACTCCTCTTTGTACCGTAGCTTGGTTCATCAAAATGTTCATGCAATGGCGCTCCATGGTTCCCTTTGTGCCGCACCTTGTTTTGTCCCAGCTACAGTTACATTGCAGCTTTGGAGAGGCTTGTCCCAAGATGTTGTTCAGCTCCGACCAAAGTGTGTGATCAAACCAGATTGCCAATCACTTGCTCAACAGGCAGTCCTCGTCCTCGGTCTGATCACCCACTCCTGTGTGTTCTATCTTCTCATCCGCACCGGATCGCGAGCATTGCTTGCGGCGGCGATAGGAGCGGTTGCGTCGGAGCAGAGCGGCGCGTGAGGAACCTTTCGCCGGGCGCCAAGGGGCCCAATATCGTGAGTTCAGAAAAACTCCCTTCAAGACTCTTCTTCCATGAAGAACTGTGTCGATTGTCAGTATTTGTATAATTTTTGAGTTGTACAGCGAGTCACTTACGTAGTTTCCTCCATTCTTCTGTTCCTGGTCGAGCTGGGAGTCCAGCTTGTTGATACGAGGACGGTATGAGTTGGGATCGCGTCTGAAGGTAACGTCCAAGTTCTTCAAGAACTTGTTGCAACCGGTCAGAAGAGACTCGGGCTTGTTGGCACGAGCGTCAACGGACGGAATACCGTCGAAGACAATGACACGGTCGGCAAGGTAGGTGGCCATGATGAAATCGTGCTCGACGATGAAGGCGGTCTTCTTCGAGTGCATGATGAAACGCTTGATGACACGGGCAGCAATGATACGCTGCTCGGAATCGAGGTAGGCACTAGGCTCATCGATGAGGTAGATATCGGCAGGGATACCAAGAGCCAAGACGATAGCGACACGCTGCAGTTCACCACCGGACAAGTTCTGGACTTCCTGGTCGATGAAGTCATCCATCTTCAGGGGCTTGTAGACATCGGTCTGGAACTGAGGGTTCAAGAAGGCGGCCTTGATCTTCTTGAAGAAGAGCTGACGGACGGTACCCTTGAATTTGGGAGTGATCTTCTGGGGCTTCATACTGATGTTCATGGGAGGAACACTCTTAGTGCCATCAGGCTTCTCGGCACCAGCGAGCATTCTACAGAAAGTGGTCTTTCCGGTACCGTTCTCTCCCATCATGACGAGGATCTCGGAATCGGTGAACTCACCGGGCTCAATCTTCAGCTTGAAACCGGAGGCGGGCTGTGTCTTGTTCATGGCAGGGTAGCCATATTGGCGAGACTGGTCGACGAGGAACTCCTCTCCAGCTTCACCGATACGGAACTGCAAAGATTCCTCTCTGAAACGCAAGTTCTCGCTGGGAATGTGACCGTCGAGGAAAATGTTGATACCCTCACGGACCGAAGAAGGCAGGGTGACGACACCGTAGACGGCAGGCTTACCGTAAAGCAAACAGATGAAGTCGGACAGGTAGTCGAGAATGGACAAATCGTGCTCGACGACAATGACGTACGAGGTAGGGCCGAGCAGACTGCGGATCAGACGACCGGCGGCCAGACGCTGCTTGACATCCAAGAAGGATGAGGGCTCGTCAAACATGTAGACGTCGGCCTTTTGCACACAGACAATGGCAATGGCGAAACGTTGCAGCTCACCACCGGAAAGGAGATCAATGTCACGGTCGAGAATAGCGTCAAGCTCGAGCGTCTTGATGATCTCCTCGACTCTTGCTTCGTCAACCTCGGCGCGTTGCTTGACGAGGAAGCCAACGGTTCTGTTCTCGCCCTTGACGGCTCTGGGGATCTGGTCGACGTATTGAGGCTTGACGACAGCCTTGAGGTTGTCCTCGAGGACCTTTGTGAAGTAGTTTTGCAGCTCAGAACCACGGAAGTACTTGAGAATCTCCTCCCAATCAGGAGGGTTGTCGTAGCGGCCGAGGTTAGGCTTCAGCTTTCCGCTCAGAATCTTCAGGGCAGTACTCTTTCCGGTACCGTTACCACCAACAAGACCGAGGACCTGACCGGGTCTGGGCATGGGAAGTCTGTGGAGCTTGAAGCTGTTGGCCGAGTAGCGGTGAGTAACTTGCGACTCGAGGTTGGTGGGCAAGTTGATAATGTTGATGGCATCGAAGGGGCATTTCTTAGGGCAGATACCGCAACCGATACAGAGACGTTCTGAAATGAAGGCGATTTTGGACTCGTTGGTGACTTCAATACAGAGCTTGCCGGTACGGACGACGGGACAGGACTTCTTGCACTCCTGGCGACATTTCTTCGGAGCTAGTCAGATTGTGTTTTTCTACTCGTACCAGGGTGCGTAGGATGGATCGGATTTACCTTGGGCTTGCACTGTAATGCTTGTCAGTAAGTTGATCTCTTCGCAGTCAAAGCAGCAAACGTACCTTGTCGCTGTTGACAATAGCAATACTGCATAGGTCAAGTTAGAAATGAAAGGCCAGAATTTTCTCGCTCGCGCGCGCGGCGGTGGCAGCGACATACCGAGTCAACTTGTCCGACATGATGGGCTATTGTGTAGTGTCGCAAGAGCTGACAGCGGCTTGCAAGACTTTGGAGAGCCAAACGAGAAGGGCAAACGGAGAGTTGGGCACAAAGACAGCGGCGCTCTGGTGGAAAGCGAAGAACAATGGTGTGGCTTATTACCACGCGCCTGATTGGTGCGGAGTCTTGGCACGAAATAGCGGGCTGCGGGCAGTCGCTACTCGCGCTCTCTCTCGTCCGTCTGTCAGAGCGTCGTTCAGTCTCAAGCAAGAAGTCGCAATCCCATCCACCACCCAGCACCCCCAACCGACCGAGCACTATTCCCACTCGTCTGGACATGGTCTCACATGGCCGGTAAGCTCGCTCTCTCGTTTCCGTCCTTTTCTCTGCACTCTGCCTCGGCCACGTCGGTCTTGGCATTTCCTTCATCTCTGGATCCGATCGCCTATACCAGTCTATATCGACCTCTGTCGTCGCCTGTATCGCTCAAATCGCCTTCGGAGTACCTTTCCCACCTTCTCCAGCTGCCGTTGCACGTCTCCGACTCCTCTTCTGCCCTCCGTCAGAGCCACATCGCGTCAACCGACCATTCGACACTCGCGTCTGCCCTCGATCTAATTCATCCATATTCCATCTCGATCCACTTTCTACGACTTCTACGAGACCTACCGCTCCGTCTTTGGGGGGAATCCGGTCGCCTAACCAAGGCGCTCATCATCCCAAATCCACACCTCCGTCCGACTACCGTTTCTTAAGCAATCTTGCTGACTGCTCACCCTTACAGCCGGCCAGACATCTCTGCTACCTACCCATCTACCTCCTTCCACCATGTCTTTTGAGAACGGCCACCTGTCGCCCACTGATGAGCCGACTTACGCGACTCTGGACACCAAACCTTCCCACAGCGAGAGCGAACTTTCAGATGTCAATGATATTCCCGACCAGACTGTCCCCGAGTCCATCGACCATGTCATGCAAGATGCCGCAAGTCCGAGGTCAGATGAAGACGAGGACGCCGATGGTTCTGATGATGCCGATTACGACGCGCCATCCCCTCCCTCAAGAGCCAGCGTCGACTCCCGCCATAGTAGCGTATCCTCAGAAGCCTCGTCGCTGCCCCGCAAGCGCAAGGCCGAGCCAGATGTAGATGACGAACAATACATGCAAGAGAACCCAGAGCTGTATGGCCTTCGCCGAAGCGTGAGTCGGCTTCTCGTCCTATTAATCTTGCTTCTGCTGACTGTCACCAGGGTCGCGCCCGTCCTACTCGCCGAATCGTGTGTCTCACTATGCGTTGTGATAGCGCGGATTATACTAACTTGCAACTGTAGATCGAAAGCAGCGACGAAGAGCAAGACGACAACGACTCTGGTTCAGACGTCAACCCCGGCCGGGCCCGTAAGCGTTTACGGCCGGCCACCTCTCGCAATGGTATCACAGCTCCGACCCCTCGTTTTTTCGTGGTCACTGACAAACATGTTCTTCTAGTCTCCGCTCGTCAGACCGATTCAGAATCTGGGACAGACAGCGACACTTATGGTGGCGCACGTGGTCGTGAGTTCGCTAAAAGGCACCGCCGCAGGTTGCAAGGAGCCTCATCCCGTTCCGCGTCAGGGCTTGCAGGAGACCTTCGCTTCTCTACCCGACAAGCTGGCAAAGTCACAACTTACAACGAGGAAGATGGCGACGACTTCAGCGAGGAGGACACCGAGAACCTGACACCCAATTACTGGGCCGCCGCGGAAGATGACTCTCCTGGCATCGACGTGGTTCTCAACCACAGAATTGCCGACGGCAAAGGTGAGGCCTGCTGTATATTATCTTTCTCAAGTTTGTGCTGACGATTCTCATCTACAGACACCGAATACCCAGAGAAGACCGACTACGAATTCTTTGTTAGTATCTTACCTTGATTGGCACGTACTCATACTAACACCACTCCAGATCAAATGGCAAGGCAAAGCACACTACCATGCTACATGGGAGCCCTGGACCGAGCTTACTTCAGTTCGCGGATTCCGTCGTCTAGAGAACTACTACCGCAAGACCGTCGAGGCCGAGCAATTTTTGGCTCAAGACCCTGATGTTGCCCCTGAAGAGCGCGAGAAGTACACGCTCGATCGCGAAACATACCTCGATGCTCTGGACGATTACATGAAGGTCGAAAGAGTCATTGGAGAACAAATTGGCAACGATGGCCGGGAGTACTACGTGAAATGGAAGTCGCTTGCATACGATTTCTGCACATGGGAACCAGAGTCTCTTGTTAGCGAGCTAGCACAGAACGAGATCGATCGCTACCTCGACCGCTCGTCTCGACTGCCCACCTCTGACAAGCGCGAGTCAAACTTGTCTACTCGCTCGCCATACAAGCCTTTCCGCACACAACCTGACTACGTCAAGTTTGGTCAGCTGAGAGATTTCCAGTTGGCAGGTATCAACTTCCTCGCCCACAACTGGTGCAAGGGAAACAATGTCATCCTTGCAGACGAGATGGGCCTGGGAAAGACCGTCCAGTCCGTGTCGTTCATGAGTTGGCTGATTCACGATCGTCGTCAAGAAGGACCTTTCTTGGTTGTCGTACCGCTGTCAACCATGCCTGCTTGGGCCGACACTTTTAACAACTGGACGCCGGACATCAACTACATTGTTTACAACGGTAATGAGGCTTCACGCAAGATTCTTCGCGAACACGAACTTCTTGTGGACGGTAACCCGAAGAAGACGAAGTTCAATGTCATGCTCACGACTTACGAATACATTCTCCTCGACTCGGCCTTCCTTTCCCAAATGAAGTGGCAATTTATGGCTGTTGATGAGGCACATCGGCTGAAGAACCGAGATTCACAACTCTACGTCAAGCTGATGGACTTTGGCGCACCCAGTCGACTACTGATCACGGGTACACCTCTGCAAAACGAGCTGAAAGAGCTATCCGCTCTCATGGACTTCCTCATGCCAGGGCTGATCAACATTAACGATGACATTCCGATCGACGACTCTGAAGCTACCAGACAAGCCCTCGACGAACTGATGAAGGCAATCTCACCGTACATGATTCGACGTGTCAAAGAAAATGTCACGAGTGATCTACCAGGCAAGACCGAGAAGATCATCCGAGTCGAGCTGTCAGACGTTCAATTGGAGTACTACAAGAACATTCTCACCCGCAACTATGCAGCTTTGAACTCTGGCACCAAGGGTCAAAAGCAGTCATTGCTAAACATCATGATGGAACTCAAGAAAGCCAGTAACCATCCCTTCATGTTCCCCAATGCAGAGGATCGCATCTTGGAGGGCAAGACCGGCAGAGAAGACCAACTTAAGGCGCTTGTAACGAGCAGTGGAAAGATGATGCTTCTTGATCGTCTATTGACCAGACTCAAGGCCGATGGTCATCGCGTCCTCATCTTCAGTCAAATGGTCAAGATGCTTGACATCGTAGGCGATTACCTGCACCTTCGTGGGCACCAGTATCAGCGTCTCGATGGTACAATTGCAGCTGGTCCCAGACGTCAGGCCATTGATCATTTCAACGCTCCTGACAGCAAGGACTTCTGTTTTATTCTTTCCACTCGTGCAGGTGGTCTCGGTATCAACCTCATGACTGCAGACACTGTCATCCTCTTCGATTCTGATTGGAACCCTCAAGCAGATCTTCAGGCCATGGCGCGTGCTCACCGCATCGGTCAGAAGAACCCTGTCACAATCTACCGCTTCGTGTCAAAAGACACAGTCGAAGAAGAGGTCTTGGAACGTGCTCGTAACAAGCTCATCCTAGAGCACATCACCATTCACCAAGCCATGACAGAGAAGGAGGCCAAGGCACTCAGAAGCAAGCTCGATTCTGCTGGCGTTTCCACTGCCGAACCAGTCGCACACGACGACCTTTCTCGTATCCTCAAGCGCCGCGGCCAGAAGATGTTCGAGCAATCTGGTAACCAGAGGAAGCTTGAAGAACTCGATATTGATGCTGTTCTCGAAAATGCTGAGATCCATCAGACCGAACAGGCAGGTGCTGGAATCACAGCAAGTGGAGGCGCAGACTTCTTGAAGAGTTTCGAGTACACCGATGTCAAGCTTGATCTCGAATGGGACGAAATCATCCCAAAGGAGCACCTCGAGGCCATCAAGGCCGAAGAGAAAGCCAAGGACGAAGCACAATATCTCGAGTCTGTCATTGAAGAGAATCAACCGAGAGGCGCGAAGCGCAAGTCCAAGGATGAAAACGACCGAGAACAGCGTGCCGCTAAGAAGAGAGCTCGAGACTTGGCTGCCCAAGCAGCTGCCGATATCGAGTCTGACAACGAATCCAACGTTGGCGCCGATCCCCAGCGGCCCATGAGTGAGAAGGATATTCGCAACTTGATTCGCGCATACGAGAAGTATGGTTCAATCGATGAGCGTCAGACCGAGGTCGTCAAAGAAGCCAGACTAGTTGGTCGTAACATCGACCTTCTCAAGGCTACTCTTGACGACGTTGTAGGCATCAGCAAGAAGCTTCTCCAGGACGAGCAGGACCGCGTCTTGGCTCTTGAGCGCGAGACTAACAAGCCCATCACCAAGAAAGACAAGAAGGCCGTACTGTTCGATTACAAGGGTGTCAAGCGCCTGAACGCCGAGACTTTGACCGAGCGTCCTCTCGAAATGCGCATGCTTCGGGATGTCGAAAAGTCACTTGGAGACAACTGGCGTACTTTCCGCATTCCTGAGGCTTCCAAGCCTGCTCACTACACGTGCCCTTGGGGAGCTCGTGAAGATGGTATGCTGTGCATTGGCATCGCAAAACATGGATACGGCGCCTGGGTAGCCATTCGTGACGACCCCGACCTTGGTATGACCGACAAGTTCTACCTTGAGGAACACCGTGTGGGTATCAAGGAAGAGCGAACCAAAGCCGACGAGAAGAACGCCAAATCTCCTGGTGCTGTTCATCTAGTGAGACGCGCAAATTACCTTCTCAGTGTCTTGAAGGACAAGACAAGCAATGGCACCAACCTCGCGGCCAAGAGAGCACTCGAAAACCACCACCGTAACAACAAGAAGGCTCTCGGTTCAAGCGGTCGTCGCCCTACCAGTGTATCCGCAAGCCCAGCTCCTGGTGCGGCTCGTAAGATGAATCGCGAGGACTCTTACCGCTCGCGTCTTCACAACGACCACCGTGGCTCCTCTGATCGTCGCCAATCATCTAACAACGTCGGACACAGAGCATCACCCGGTGGAGCTGAGCGTGTTGATAGAAACAGACACCACCGTGATTCGGAACCACGAAAGCTGCCGCGTCACGCTGGCTCTCCTCTCGCTGCTCCCAACGGCGACCGACCCGCAGGGGAAGATCACATGAGACGGATTGTCGAACCTATTCGTGATTGTTTGGGACGCATCAGAAAGGCTACCAAGAGCCACATTCCTGATGATAAGGAACGTGCAAATAGCTTGAAGGAATCACTGCAGACAGCAGGCAAATTTTTCAAGCAAAAGGCAGCTGAGAAGGGGAAGACGGTTGAGGATAAACTATGGTAAGTTCTGATCCACTGGTTGTATCGACGACCGTCACTAACAACTGACAGGGATTACCTTGCCGAGACGTGGTGGCCGCAGGCTAAGAACAAAGACAAACGCACGTCAGGCCAGAAGCTGCGAACGCTGTACGAGAAGATCGCAGCCTCGGCCAAGCCCACTTAAGAGTCGTGCCTGGCCTCAAGCTACGATCGATCAACGTACGTGACTACGAAGATCAAAAGGATGAAACGAATTCTGTGGATGAAGAAAAGTCAAGAAGCATGATTTCGAGATCACGACACATTTGTGCATTGAGGGATACTGTGAGTGTCCACGGTGGAGCATTGGATTATTGAAGCTGTTCTTTTTGCGACAGGCGTTACAATTCGACAATGGGTCGAAGGGACAAAATCTCAGCATGGGTCGGCCAGCAGGCGTTATGTTGCTACAATCGCTATTGTTTTTCTTGTGCATTACCGCTCGCTCAAAGCGTGCCACACAGAGTTCTGAGAATCAGATGCTATATGATAGTACTACTCTAGCTCCAAAACATATTACAATAATGAAGAGATTGATGAGTCTCGCTAAGCGCGCGTGTGTGTCACTGAAATATGCTGTCTGAAATACTCGTAAAACACTTTGAGACGAGGCGACTGTGCAACGATATCAGCTCAAGAGTGGATGGCTTGAAGTTTCGCGGCAATCCGTCCTCTCGGATGCCACGGCCGGCGACCCAAGAGGCGCGGGATGCAACGCGCTGATCGATGGTGACTGACGATAGCCGGAAGACCTAGACCCCTCCTTCAACACACCCAGTCGTTGGTTATATACAACATCTTCCTGCTTTCTATCATCCTAAGGAGCTTTGTCAGTGGAATTGCTCGATATCTCACGAACCACTGAACGTCTTCGGCGGCGACGATAAGAAGAGTCCAGTCGCGTGTGCCCCACTGCAGCTGACCTTGATCCCGATCGAGGGCTTCCAATCGACGTCACTTTCACTGGGTCTCAGGGAGAGTGCGGGCGTCATTCTACTTTTTCCTTTGGACGAATAAGTTATGCCTTCCTTCAAAAGTATTCGCAGGCAGGTCCTGTGGAATTTGAACTCGAGATATATTTACGGACGCTATGTGAGTCTCGCTCGCCCTCCACCACACTCGTAGATGACCTAGTAGCTGACCCGTTTGCTCGCGCGACAGCCTCTCCTACACACCTTAGTATTCATCACCGAGTTAATCATGGTTTCTTTCCTGGTATCCAAGTTTAACAGCTACTATGCTGCGAGACCAGGTATGGTTGACCCATTTCGTTAGCAGGCGACTGCACGCTGACCTCAATACCAGTCCTCACGACCATGGTCACCAACGCCGTAAGCCCATTGAAGACCGGAACCACGTATACTCTCTAACGCGTCATTAAGATTCTTGGTGGTGTAGCCGACACTGTCGCTCAATCTCTCACAGCAGTCAGAGAACGCGCTGTTCGCAAACCTGGCGGTCCCGACCCCAACTCCGATCAAATCGCTATTGAGATCCACGAGGTTGATCGCAGAATCCACTGGCCCGAGGAGGAGCTTATCCCAGACTCCAAGGTGCTGCCTCCACCATTTGACTTTGAGAGGTACAAAGAACCAAGAGCATATACAATAGTTCGCGAGTGTTGACAAGCTCGACAGATTGACAAGATTCATGGCATACGGTTTCATCATGGCCCCCATCCAGCACAAGTGGTTCGGCTTCCTCAGCCGCATTTTCCCTCTTACCAAGACTTCTGGCACCGTAGCGGCAGCTAAGAGAACTGCGTTTGATCAATTGATCTTCGCACCCGTCGGTCTCGGAGCCTTCTTCACTTTCATGACAGTGGCCGAAGGAGGTGGTCGCAAGCAGATCCAGAAGAAGTTCCAGGACATCTACATTCCATCGTTGAAGGCCAACTACTTGGTCTGGCCTGCTGTCCAGTTGATCAACTTCAGATTGATGCCTCGTCAATTCCAGATTGTAAGTGCAAACAAAATCGAACGACAGAGTGATAGCTAATGATTACACAGCCATTTGTCTCCACTATTGGTATTGCATGGACCGCGTACCTTTCCTTGACCAACTCCGCAGAGGAGGCTTAGAAAGCCATACATGAGCAACGGGCTGGAAGAATGTGTTGATTATCTACAAGCATTGATAAACGGGATGGATTTGGCGTTCTGGCAACTTTACGGGCCGATCTGATAGTAGTCGATCAGTGCAAGGCGTTTTGAATGACACAGCAATTGAGAAGACATGCGAGAAGGAAATGAGAGGGTGTCATGCCACATGAAGTGCAGCAGGTGATTTATCCAGTGCCTGAACATCTAACGGACCTATCATGAGTGGTATCAAGTTGGTTGTATGGTGGAAAGATGGCGGAACACGCCAGGGCTTTTCGGAAGCACATCGGGCATGACGCAGAGTTTTGAGAAGCTGCCCCTCGTCGGGCGGCCGAAAGCTGTTGGGGAAAGATTCAAGCCCCTCACACCACAACACTCCATCCTCCACTGTTGTATATAACTCTGTACGCTCCTCTTGCTACCACTTCTTAGGTTCAATTCTCTAACAAATCTCTTTCAGTCACAATGTCGCTCTCCAACAAGCTTTCCATCTCCGATGTCGACCTCAAGGGCAAGCGTGTCTTGATCCGCGTATGTTTCTCTTGGGCATGAAGCTTCAATTCTAGTCGAGTTCTAACATAGCCCAGGTTGACTTCAACGTCCCTCTCGACGCCGACAAGAACATCACCAACAACCAGCGCATTGCCGGTGCCATTCCCACCATCAAGTACGCCGTCGACAATGGCGCCAAGGCTGTTATCCTCATGTCCCACTTGGGCCGTCCCGACGGCAAGGTCAACGCCAAGTACTCCCTGAAGCCCGTTGTCGCTGAGCTCGAGAAGCTCGTCGGCAAGAAGGTCACCTTCACCAACGACTGTGTCGGCCCCGAGGTCGAGAAGACCGTCAACGGCACCTCCGACGGTGGCATCATTCTCCTCGAGAACCTGCGTTTCCACGCCGAGGAGGAGGGCAGCAGCAAGGATGCCGAGGGCAAGAAGGTCAAGGCTGACAAGGCCAAGGTTGAGGAGTTCCGCAAGGGCCTCACCGCTCTTGGTGATGTCTACATCAGTGAGTCGAAACCAATCAATACAACTATTACGTGCGTCCTATATGCTAACAAACACTCCCAGACGACGCTTTCGGTACCGCTCACCGCGCCCACAGCTCCATGGTCGGTGTCGACCTCCCCCAGAAGGCTTCCGGTTTCCTCGTCAAGAAGGAGCTCGACTACTTCGCTCAGGCTCTTGAGAAGCCCCAGCGCCCCTTCCTTGCCATCCTCGGTGGTGCCAAGGTCTCGGACAAGATTCAGCTCATTGACAACCTCCTCGGCAAGGTCGACAGCCTCATCGTTTGCGGTGGTATGGCCTTTACCTTCAAGAAGACTCTTGAGAACATGAAGATCGGTAACTCGCTCTTCGACGAGGCTGGCAGCAAGACCGTCAAGGACCTTGTCGAGAAGGCCAAGAAGAACAACGTCAAGATTGTCCTCCCCGTTGACTTCATCACCGCCGACAAGTTCGACAAGGACGCCAACACTGGCAAGGCCACCGACAAGGAGGGTATCCCCGACGGCTGGCAGGGTCTCGACTGTGGTGAGGAGTCGATCAAGCTCTTCAAGGAGGCCATTGACGAGGCCAAGACCATTCTGTGGAACGGCCCCGCCGGTGTCTTCGAGTTTGAGAAGTTCGCCCACGGCACCAAGGCCACCCTTGACAACGCCGTTGCCGCTGCTCAGAACGGCAAGGTCGTCATCATCGGTGGTGGTGACACTGCCACCGTTGCCGCCAAGTACGGTGTTGAGGACAAGCTCAGCCACGTCTCGACCGGTGGTGGTGCTTCGCTGGAGCTCCTCGAGGGTAAGGAGCTCCCCGGTGTTACTGCTCTCTCGAGTAAGTAAAAGTCAAAAGACGAATCTTTGTTTTCAAGTCGCAAATGGGAGATATCCGGGATCTGATTTATACCACGGGCAAGGCAAACAGAGCGAGTCTTTGAGAAATGTCCGAAATGCATAATGTTACGTTTCAAAATATCCATGTTCGCTCCATGTTCGTGACGGTTTGTTTAGGAAAATGGGCATGATTCCACTGCTTGTATACGCTTCCTCCTTCCTTTCTTGATGATGGTGTAATCAGTACTCCGAGACGCCGTGCCATGCCGTTTCCGCGTCGAGCCTTCGATTCGAGCCACTGTCTTTTGTGGCGTGGGCGAAACGTGGGCTAATTGCTTCGATGGTGTGAAGAGAGATGGGCTCAACCGCGCTTCTCCATCTTCTTGAGCTCGTTCCTGGTCATGTGGTTAGAACAGTGGTTGAGATTGGGCATGATTTCGGGCGTTCACATACTGAAGCTGAACCGAGAACTCGTCGCTTGTGTCATCGTCATCCCAGCTCTCCTCCCAGAGATGTGTAGTGCCTGCGCCGGCACCAGAAGAGCCGAGCTCCTCCTCTGCGGGCCAGTCTGTTCAAGAAACGATTAGTCCCATGTCCTCTTTGGTTCAACGGCGCGAGAGTGCGGAAGAAACGCACCTTCTACGGGGAAGTCTTCAAACTCGTCATCCTCTTCGAGCTGAGCGGCCTGCTTCTGGGGAGCCAGTGGTTGCGAGTCGTCCTTGCGGTCTGAAACTACGGCCTTTGTGGTGTTGGCGTCTCCTTGTGCTGCGCCGGACATGATTGCGGTGTTTGTGTGTGTGTGTTGAGGTTTACGAGAGGTTGGAGGTGATTTGTATGCGATCGGAATTTGGAGTTGAGGTTGATGTTGACAAGCGGCGATGCGTGATGGTTGATGGTTGCTGCTTCGGGTGCAGCTCGTTGCTCTCAGTCGGACTGTTGCCATCATTGAAGCAAACCGAGCAAACAGCGGTGCAGCCAACCACCGAGCTCCCGTCGGTCCTCCGCAAAAAGGAAGCCATACGAGCTATATACGAAACGATGATCTCACTGTTGTGCGCCATGGCAGTGCATGTCCGTAATGCTCCACATGTAACAGGCGGCCTTGATGAGCAGTCGATTGATTAGGATAACTCTCCCTCTTGCTTCTCTGCAGATGTTCTGATATATCTTGATATTTCTTGCCAGATTCATTCACGACTAGATACACGGCAAGATGAAGAAATGGCTCGGAGCTGCAAAGCACAGTGCGACGAGCTCGACGCATTCGCTGACTGCGCTTGAAGAGCCTCAGGCACGTATGTAAACTTTGACTGCATATACCATGGCACGTGTGCTGATCAATATGGCCAGTTGAAAATGCCATGGTTGCAGTGTCACATATACTCAACGACGGTACTGTACCACGATATCTTATACGTGAACATAAGCTTATCCATGTTTAGATGTCGAGACGGCAGAAGCGGAGTTGAGTAAGGGCAACTCGCCTTTCCACAAGGTGTGTCTATTCATCGCATTATAGCTCAGTCGGGCAGACGACTTACTGCATGCCTGAAGTAGTTGGGCCAAGGTGTCGTAGCCTTCTTGCGAGCGACTCTCGGCTTCGAACAGGACATAATGCGAGAGGCTTCTGAACGCCTAGGACAAGCCGAATCTGCCGCCTACGACCACCAACGCCGTGCCGATAAGGATGCCTATCACTCCAAGATCTACCCTCCTGGAAGCGAATACGCCCTCTGTCTTGCCGAGTCTCAACTTATGAGCGCCGTCGTCGCCGTTTTGAACGAAAGTCTTTCCGAGAGTATCAAAGGTTTCTACAAGCTGAGGAAAGCCTACGTCGCTCTGCAAGAGATTGCGGATGCTGAAAAGAGATATTTGAAGGGAAGAAGCTCGACTTCTGTGGGCAGCACGAGTACAAAGTCTACAGTCAACTCGGCTCCATCCATTGCCTCTACATCAAACGCACCTTCAGTGTCAGGTCAAACCCTTGTCGCTCAGGACGAAGATGATGATGACGATTTCGTTGATGCCGATGAGAGCATTGCCGCTGCTGCCACCCCGACAACATATCAAGGCCACCTGGAGTCGAAGGAACTAGAGTCAAAGCTGGGAAACCTATCGATTAGACCTGCATCGTCATCCACCCAGGTTCCTGCAGCACCAGTCATAGAAGAGGACGACTTTAGCGAATTCAGCAACCACCCTGTCGACCTCTTCATCCATTCTGGTTCCAACCTCTGCTTTGGCCTTTTACAATTGATGCTATCCTTGATCCCACCAGCCTTTTCGAAGCTGTTGTATATCATCGGCTTCAAGGGTGACCGCGAGCTCGGTATCCAGATGCTGTGGCGGGCAACACAGTATTCCAACGTCAATGGAGCCATGGCAGGTCTGATTGCACTCGGATACTACAACGTCACTGTTGGCTTCTGCGACATCACTACTTCCGATGCTTATCCCAAGGAGCGTTTGACCACCTTGCTGTTCCAGATGCGCAAGCGCTATCCCGAGTCCCGTCTGTGGAGGCTCGAAGAAGCGAGAATGATGGCTGCCGACAAGCAGCTAGAAGATGCTGTCAAGATGTGCGGTACCGACGAAAAGTCTCCACTCAAACAAGTCGAAGCTCTACAGTGGTTCGAGAAGAGTCTGAACTGCATGTATCTGCACAGATACGAAGAATGTGCTACTTCCTTCTTGACAGTAAGTTTTCTACCAGAACACGACCAACGGTGACCAGCTGACATATGAACCAGTGCGTGGAACTTAACAACTGGTCCCATGGCCTATACTACTACATTGCCGGCGCATGCTACGTCGAACTCTACCGCGAAGCCAAATCCGTCGATGCAGGTAGAGCAAAACGCTACGCCGATCGCGCCACAGAACTCCTACGCAAAGTCCCCGTCCACGCGGGCAAGAAACGCTTCATGGCCCGCCAACTCCCCTTTGACGCCTTCGTAACCCGCAAAATCAACAAGTGGGAAGAACGCTCAAAGACGCGTGGTATTGCTTTTGTGGACGCCGTGGGTGTTGCGCCAGTAGAGGAGATCATCTACTTCTGGGCTGGGTTCAAGAGGATGAGAAAGGAATATCTCGTGCACAGTCTCGAGCGCTTGGCTTGGAGCGAGCAAAACGGCTGTCATGATAATGCTGTTGATGAGTTGGCTACGTTATCGCTTCTTCGCGCTACAGTCACCAGATGGCTCGGGGACACAGCAACCGCTCGACAAATCCTGGAAACACGAGTATTGAACCACGAATGGAGTGAGTTCAAAGGCGGAAACAAAGACAATTGGTCGCTACCAGTGGCGCATTACGAGATGTCTGTTATTGAATGGATAGATGCTGGTGGTGAGAGGGGCAACAAACAGCAATTGGAAATCTGCTCGAGATGGGTGGAAAAGGCTGCGAAATGGGAGGCCTATGATTTGGATGCCAGGTGAGTTTGTGATACCCCTCCACTCCTTTTCTCCTTCCCCCTACCCTTACCTGATCCTTGGGTTCGCTACACACCCTCTCCCTTGCACTTGAGGGTTTCGAAACGGCCTTTCCCAAGAACCTGGTTTCGGTCTTTTCCGCTCCCATCCCTACCCACCATTCTCCAAGAAAAATCTTCGGTCGATCATATTGCTAATCCATCTTTCGTACCACGCAGAGTCGGTCTCAAAGTCACCACAGCAAGGGAGACGTTGAAAAAATGCGGCATCACCGCCATCACTGCTTGAACATTTTGTTCTTCTTTCTGCATCGAGCCGCATGCATGCATGGGGAAAAAACTCGAAACGGCATTTTTTTGCATTTTTTTGCATATTTCAAGAGGATCTGGGGTTTAAAAGGATTTGGGTGCGGATCTTGGTCTGTGGTATACTGTAGATTTAGTGTGGACTGTTTGAGCGAGTGAGTGGTGCTTTGTGGATTAGATCTAGCGGTGGAGCGGTGGTATACCTTGTCTCCTCTTTATGCATTCACTTCTCTTGTATCTCTTACCGTGGTATTTGGTATTTGGTGTTTCATGTTTCCTACACTCAACCGCAGTCGTCCGCGCCATGATAGCGGTGAAGAGTTTGCATCATCCTACCAACCATTGTCTAAGCCATCCATCCCTCCTTGCTCCCCCCACGAAACCCAGGTACCGAACTCATGCCTGCATCTGCCTACCAACTACCACCTCCCATTGGTACCTTCCCTAAGTCACCACCCTCCCGTCCCTTCAAACCGAGTTTGTCGATTGACGTTATGATCATCAATCTTCCAATTACTTGGTCGTACCCCCTTTTTTCCCCACTCTGTTGGGTCAAGCATTCGGCACAGAGTTGCAATTGCCGTTTTCTGCTCGCGCAGCGTCCCTGTCTTTTTCTATTTTGTGTCCAAATCGCTGCTTTTCCGCCCGTTTGTGGGCTTGTTGGCTGGGGTTGTTGCTTTTCCTCTTAGACGGTCCCCTTCTTTGCTGCGGTTCAAGGTGTGTTGTTTCCGTTCCCTGGTACACTTGGTTCGCTACGGCTTGAGTGTTGATCTGTCTGCCTCGTCTGAAGAGCGCCGTCGGAAGATGACAAGTTAATCACTACTGCAAGCATGGTCTCTGTAGCTCATCCATCACATGATGCAAAGCAGCAAAGCGTTGTGTTATGAAAAGAAAAAGTGTTACGAGCAATTTAGGTAGTTAAAAAGTAAAACAGAGAAGGTCAAAAGGTGTGAAAAGAAGTACGCAACAGTACAGAGGTAGTTAAAATAAAAAAGAATCAAACAAAAAGGGGGTATTGTTCCAGGTTTCATCAAAAGCCGCCAGTAGTAGTAGTAGTCAGACCCAATGTTCTCCACCGACTAACATCCAGACAAAGCAACCAGCAGCCAGTTTTAACCAAACGCATTCTTCTTCTTCTTCGTGGTGAGGTGTCTTGGTATAATGGGGACCCATATCATGAGAGGACAGGAAAGGAAATAAAAAGCAGGAATAGAAAGGTATAAAGCGGAGTGCAGAAAAACAACAAATCCGAGAAGAACGCCTGGGGCAAAGGGGGTTGTTTAGGGTTATGGGGAATATCGTGAGGTGAGTGAGCAAACAATGGGGTTGGGTAATAGGTGCAGGGCAAATGCAGTGATGCATTGAGGGGGAATCCACGAGCAATGAGATAAACGGCAAAAGAAATGGAAAAACAAAGATATGAGAGAGCAAACATATCGACTCCACCGAAACAAGCGCCGACAGTGTCCGTCCATGAGTGATGATTGATATGCTGATCCTCTATCGTTTCGGGGGTTGTGATCCGTCGCTGGAGTAGCTTGGCTCTTAGAGGACATTTGTCCTTGCCAGATGTATGCTTGAGCCTAATCCTTCGTGAGGAAGCTGTCACACAGCTTCAAAGCCGTTTGTTTCGGTCGCATTCCAAGTTCTACTGGTAGCGTTGCCAGTCCTGAGGTGTCATGCCGGTGGCCGAGCCGGTGGATGGAGGCGCCCAACCATGCATGTTCTGCTGCTGAGGCACAGGAGTCGCCTGCTGCTGCTGTTGTTGTTGTTGCTGTTGTTGCTGCTGCATGGCAAAGTGCTGAGGGCTTGGGCTGGCTTGATACATGTTACGGTTCATACTGGCAAAGGCTCCGGCGGCACCCATTGGGTGGTTCATGGAAGAATATCCACCCATAGCGGCCATCTGAGATGGAGGATGCATGGGTGACTGTTGCGGGGGTTGCTGGAATTGAGCCATACTGTGGGCCTGAGACAGAGGAGAGGGCTGGGGCTGCGAGGGCGGCCACATTTGACCCTGCTGGTAACCGTAAGAGGGCGTCTGCTGGCGCATAGAAGCCATAGCCATGGCTGGGGAAGTCTGGTGCATCTGCGATGAGGGAAGCTGCTGGTGCATGGATCTGACGGGTGACTGCATAGGATTTTGTTGATTGGGCTGATGGAACTGAGCAGGCATCATGTGAGCGGCAGCTTGCTGGTGACCCATCATGGAAGGCTGCGAGATAGAAGGCAGACGACTTTGAGGTGACTGCAGGTTGTGAGGGGCGACGGTGCCGAGGTCTGAGGCATCAGGCATGTGAGGCTGCGGCGGAGGGGTCGGAGGTTCGTGGGGACGCTTCCAATAGTCCTCGTAGTATTGACTACGCACGACGCGCTGTTGGGTCAAAGCCTTGTTGAACTCGGCGGCCTGGTTTGCTTGGTTGAAGACTTCTTGAGGGTTGCTGGGCTGAGTCCGGTCTTGATAAGCAGGTCCTGTAAGTTCTTGTCTCGGACGAGCGATGCCACGGAAATCGGCAACTCTGGGGTCATCAGATGGCATGTTAATCATGCTGAGAGGAGCCAGCGTAACGGGGTGGATGCCCGGCGGAACCTGTGGATGGCCTTCGAGTCCAGGTCCGTTCGTATAAATGATATCGGTATGGGGCATGGCAGTGAGGGCAGTCGTGTTAGTGCTGGCTTCGGCGGCTGCGGCTTCCCTCTGCTTGGCGGCACCAGGACGCTTTTCTCCAGCTGCATCTTCTTCGGTGAAGCCTTGGCTTCTTGCCTTTGATTCCCAGTAATCATCGCGAACTCGTCTTCCATTGTTGATGACGCGACTGCCGAACTGACGGAACATGGATCGCGCCGTGACAATTGCTATTTGTCTGGAACGGTATGAGTAAGGAAGGATCTCCTGGTGAATAAGGTTGTCCTTTTCCGGTTGGTTTGCGATGATCTTGAAGAGTGATCGATTCTTGTTAAAAAGCAGATATGAATCACGGTAGCCCAATGCGCGCGCGCATTCTGTGGCCAGCATGAATAGTTTTTCGCCTCTGTTGGGCACGGTGAATGTCCTGATGCGGTACTCGCGACCTTCGAGCGGATAGCCATTGCCTGATACCTTCTTCTCGCCGGCTTCGTCGATTTCGCGTGGGATATATTCATCACCTTCGGCGCCGAGTTGGTCTGTAGTATGGTCTCTAACAGTGGGCAGGGCCTTGACAACGGTCGTCTTTTGGCCCGACGCTGGTGTCTGTCGTTGGGGTGAAGCCTGCGATGGTGAGGATTGGTTTCCACCTTGCTTGATTTGGGGAGTCTGTACAGCAAGCGGCGACGACAGGTGGACTGGATGGGATGCCATTTGGGGGCTGTCGGCAGTCTTCTGCTTGGGAGGGCGACCGCGCTTTCGTGGTTTAAAGTCGTCTAACACGTCAGCATTTGGACGCGCAAAGTGGGTGTGGACGTTGGACGCCGACGTACCGGTGTCGACGGGTTCGGCCGGGGAGCGGCTGCGCTTCACGCCTCGATTATTATATGCCGAGTTGTCGAGGGCTATGCGACGTGGTCAGTGGGAGTGTCTCGGCGGGCACGAGCGGACGCGGCGACGTACTTGAGTTGAGCGCAGCAGGGTTGATTGTGCCATGGCCGTCCATGGTACGGTAGCATAACCCCTTGAGGGTCTAGGTGGTGGAAGTGTTTGCGGCCTGGCGCAGGGAGCGGTGAATGCAAACAAGCCCGTGTTACTTTTCCGTGCAGAGTCACAGACTCATTGCGCGCGCGAAACAGGTCGGCGGAGTCGCTTGAACCCAGGGATTCCAGATAAGCTTGCTTGTCGGATCCTGCGTGTCAGGAAGCGGACCAAGATCTGACGATGGTTGAATGGGCGCAATGCAAGGAGGCAGCGCGTCTTTGTGTCTGCGTCGCTGGCGGGTGCTAGCGGACGAGGGTGATGCGATGAGGGCCAGGTCGAGGAGTCAAATGGGCATGCGACTGAAGATTCTGGCTCGAGCTTTGTCGGCTGCAAGAGTCAGCACCAAGCAAAGAACGCAAAGACTTGGACGTGCAAAGCACAGGAAGCAACGCGAAACAGAAACGCAATAAACAGCACGCCCAACTGTCGCCACTCGCGACTCCAACCAATGAAACAGCGTTAAACTCACTTTCTCCGAATCGCCTTGGAATGTATGTCAGCTCGAGAGTCGAGACGTCAAGCAAGGGATGGCGACCGAGGCAGCGTATTTGGGTAAGCGAGCTTAACTTAGAAGCGACAGATACAGCAACAGATGGTCGGGCGAAACACTGCGGCCGACGCGGACACGGGTAGCACAGAAACTCGACCAGGAAGCAACCTCTCAGAGTGACTGAAAAGAGATCAATCAGAGTCTTAAGGACCAGATGCGCCCGTCATGAAGCGACAAAACCGTGTCTAATGTCGATCTCGCTGCCTGCGGCCATGCCCGAGCCAACCAGACCTCGCCGCCGCGCTTGCCACACGTCATGTGCTCCTTCTCTGTCTGCACGAACTTTCAGCCAGAGCACACCCAAGCGATTCATTCTTCCCGAGAAAGCGGTCCGCGGTTTCGATGCTGCAATTGCTGTCGAGTACTTCTTTCCGTCACGCGCACTCTTGATGACATTTAAACACTATCTCCATCATCTATCTGCTCCGGAATCTTCTCCGTCCTTGACATGCCTTCTGTCTTCGCAAGCCGTCGTATGGTCTAAAGAGAAACGCCGTCAATGGCGCGTATGCACCAGCCTCGTAAGTCTTTTCACATTGCCAACTCCGATCCTTCAATGGCCCTAGTCGCAACTTGGAGTCTCCTCAATGTCCGTCGCGTTTTTCCATCAGCTCAAGATCTTCCGCACTCTATTAGCATTGCCCGTTCAAGCCTCCGTTCTCAATGCTCTTCGATGTTATTTTCCTCTTCATTCCCATTCAACAAGTGTCAGACGCCTCCACAAGGATCTGCTGCACGTATCCGCTGCGCTCTCTGCGTGGCTCGACACACGCCAGGTTGCGCAGTGCCATGTGTTCCTCCACTGTCTTCACGAGGGTACCAGCAGTTTTCGTAGACCTTACCTGCTTCCATAGGCCATCTACTTATCGCCGTCCTCAGGTCTGGACATCGGTTTGTTCAAGTCTCCATGTTGCATTTCAATTCATCCATCAGACCAAGATTAGCTGACCAAGCCTGATATTGCCAAATCAGGCTTGGCCAACGCTCATGCAGCCATGCACCTGAGCTCCGAGCTGGTCATGAACCCCAAATTTCTGCACCCAACGCGCGAAGATCGCGTGCATGACGCGTACTGCTGTGTCCTACGCCGACTCACGTTTTCTGGTGAGCGAACTGCCAGTTCAACATCTTGTTCTCGGCCGACTTTTCGAGGCACGGAAAACCAAAATCAATCGTTGCAACTTCCTCGGTCAAAAAGAAACTTTGTTCAGAGCAGAAAGCTGGTTGGCAACAACTGTGCCTTACACGTACGTGTACTGGTGTCGATGGATACCTTACTCATGTCTCCAAGCCATCAGCTTAACCGAGAGCTGACGGTCACTAATATCTGATCTTCTCCTTGCATTATCTGGTAAGTTTCCACATGAGCCTCCATCAGCCACCCGGCCCCGCAAGATGCTTCGGTACCCTGTAAGCATCCTTCATCGAATATTCATGATTGGATACAATTCACTTCTTACCCTAGCCAAACAACAAAGGCGAAGGGCAGAGTTCTTGTCGGCATTCTTTCGTCGAACTCAACGACTCACACCGCTGTTGTGACATGAACGGAAGCTTTCTGCTCCGAAGCCGAGAAGATATCCGACGGCATGGCATTAAACCCGGAGCTTGCTCATATCGGACCTCATATAGAAGACCACTACAAGAAAGGAGATTTACCCCAGTCGACTCTCTTTCTGCCGAATCGAGCAGGTAAGGTCTGCTCTGAGGTGTCTTCGGACCAACATGCTACACGGAGGAAATAGGGTGAGAATGTATATCATTCCACATAGAAAGCCATTCGCTCGTCGGGCATCATCTTTAGAGTGTGTCTCTAGATGTACACTTCTTCCATTATTCAAGTAACAATAGCACAGCCCTCACAGTACTGTATGGACGAATCTACTCTACACAGAATTGGGCAGGAATAAACGAACCTAAGAGTGGACCCTCTATGGACGACACTTAAATTGACGAGTACTTGTGTATCGATACTGAGGAACATTTACTTCTCAGAAATACGAAAATCGACATGAAAGCCGGACTCAATATTCAGAGGTTGTGCCCAACGAGAGCACATCAACTAGCTTCATCTCACAAGATATTATTAGTCACTTCGATTGCTTGGGCATCTCTTCAGTCCGAATGTCTCTGCACACGATCGCGAGAGAAGGACGAAAGTGTTGATATCTTGTTTATGAAGAGGTGTCAAGAATGATGCTGGCAATCTGCTCTTCCAATCTTCCTATAACTCCATGGCGCTAGCCTAGAAGTTTCATGAACCCAGTCTTGTCCGGCCGTAAAACTCCTGCAATATGCTGTGATGTGTTTTGTCGCATCCACTCCTTCAGAAAGGCCACTGTTTCTTCGGAGCAGCGGGTTTGTATCCACCGCCATATCCACTTTTGCCACCATAACCATGGTTGTGTTGTTGTGCAATCTGTTCGGCCTGGCTCTTGTAGTGTTCCAGCTCGCCCTTCCACAACCTGATCCAATAGCCCACATCTTCTGCCGCGCCATCAACACCTCTTTGCGAAAGCCAGAAAGCCAGAACAACGAGACCGCCCCAGAAAGCGATGCGGAAAGCGAGTCGCACCCAGAAGAGCACGCTTTGGACCAGCATGTTGACGAGTTTGAGTGAGATGTAGAGGATGAGCAGCATCAGGGCGATCTTGGTGAGGTCGGGCTTTTCGAGCAGCGACTGGAAGGTGGGGAGGAGATATTTGTGGTAGATGTTGTTCAGAGTGGACACGGGACCAAAGAGGCCAGGGGTGAGATAGCCATTGCGAAAGAGGTAGCCTGCCCAGTCTGTGTTGGTTTCTTGTTAGTCGTGGTCGAACGGATTCACATGTGATCGTGTGCCTTGCCTTGTATGTAATCCATGTCGGCGACTTTACTGAATAATGTAAATGTTGTCCTGATTTGAGGTGGAGAGTGATGGACAGGAGAAGTGTAAGTTGCTCTGGTGAATTGGGAAAGAGCGATGACGATTTTATGGAGTTGGAGAGTTGTAAACACTTGGAGAGCTCGACTGAGACAGACCCCAAGCTTTCACGAACAAGACACGCATCGCCGGAACCGGTCAGGCAGCAGGTTTCGCACGTTTCAATGTACGAAACTCAGACAGTGCCTTCAAAAATACTGCAAAGCGAAGCAATGACTCGAATCGAACATCAGTCTGGCGCTCTTCGAGGTAAGTGACGGCCTGTTCTTACCAGGTCTTGACATGAGAATCTCACCATCTTGTGATCGTAGGCGTTGATCGGCGTTTTGCAAACGATTTTGGTACTAACCACTTGAAATTTCAGTCAATAGCCGCTTTAGCTCATCTGGGAGAGCGCCAGACTGAAGTTCAACTTGAGTCATTGCACGATGTGCAGTATTTCTGGAGGCACTGTGTTCGATCCACAGAAGCGGCATTCCTTTTGTTCGAGCCCTATGCACCTGGGCTTTTGCTATTGTTCCTTCCTGTCTGTACAAAGAGAGCAAGTCTGGATTGCTTTTGTTCCACTTGTGTGAAAAACACTTGGGGTGGGTTGTTGTGGGTCTCTTTGGAAGGCTCAAAATTTCTCCTCTCAGAGAATTGTGAGACTGTCCAACTTCTCGCATCTGCACGCCATTTTCAAAACACAACTGAACTCCATATCTCCGACATCCTAATTCACTGGTCTGCACATTCGAAGACAGAGGTATGTAAGTAAGTTGGTAAATTTTTCTTTGCTTCCATTCTCCGTGAAACCGAGGCTTTCGTGCGTACCTCTCTGCAAGTCGGTCAACCGTCGCAAGAACGGAACCACCTAAAGAAAGAAAATGGAGATAATCGCTCAGCAAAGTCAAACTCTCACTGGAACGAGCACGTGCTCAACTCGAGGCCTCTCAAAGGGAGATGGTTGGCTTGACAGCCATAGGCGCGTTGAGGAGGTTGAGGTGTAGCCAATAAAAGACGCGGAGAGAGCGCACGAGGGCAGGTCGACGTCTTCTTGGGCACACGACACAGCAAGTCGTGCCCCTCGTGCACTGGTTGATAGGGAAAAGTGCCATTCTGCAAGTATTCACGCCTGCGACAAATATGTCGTCGTTTCCTTGTCTCCGATTCCTTTTCCTCGTCCATTCCCTTGCTTTGACTTGAAGCCTTTCGTGCTGTAACACCATCAGGGTGCCACTTCTGTCATAGCTCTTTCCCACACAAATGGCTTCTTCACATCTTCCACCAACCCCGGCCTCCTCGACCGACATCCGGGGAAAGGAGAAGCTCGTGCCTCTTGCCTCAGCATTCACCCTCCCTCCGTCAGCATACGCAGACGGCAGTGATAGAGCTACCTCATCTCCTCTGTCGAGCCATGGCTCGGACTCGTCGTACCACCCTCACTCGCCCGTTTCATTGAACAATGGGAGACGCAAGTCTACTGCTGCCCAATCGAGCTCTTCCAAAGCAGATGACACATTCGCTCTTCCCCCACCGCCTACACGCAACCGCAAGATCATCCAGATGAAACCAAAGACTGCAGCTAGCGAGAAACAAAAGGAGGAGGAAGTCGAGGCAGCACCAGCCAAGGGTGCTGGAGGCAGGAAGAAGGGTGCCAATGCGAGCAGTACAGCTGCTAGTCGCAAGGTGGCTCGTAAGACAGCACACAGCTTGATCGAAAGGCGAAGACGTTCAAAGATGAATGAAGAGTTCGGTGTGCTGAAGGATATGATACCTGCCTGTCATGGCCAGGACATGCACAAATTAGCAATCCTACAGGTTGGTCACTCTGCACAAAGCGTGAGTCGATACAAATACTGACACTCATCAAGGCAAGCATCGATTACCTTCGCTACCTCGAGCGTTGCATTACCGATCTTAAGGCCGACAACACTGCAGTGAGGCAGAACTCGACATCACAACCTTCCGCTCCTGTTGTGCCTGCACCACAGCCTGCCGCTGCCGTCGACGAGCCCATGGAGCCCGAGGAAGATGATGACGATCAAGAGATGTCGGACACGCACCATTCTACTGGCGCCTCAACGCCCAACGGACCACTTCTTGCACATACACAATCCCGAGAGTCTATTCCTTCTCTAGCCTCTCTGCCTTCAATGTCTCACTTCACCAACATGTCACCCGCCATTGCACCTTCCGAGGCTTCTTCATCCCGACACTACAGCATCTCCTCCACCTCTGCTCCTTCATTCTCTCCTTACATCCACTCACAACAAGCATCACCCTTCTTCGCCCCCACCGCAGGGCAACACGAACCCGCTCCTTTCGCCCTCACGAGTCCTGCACTGCGAGCTCAAGACTCATCAATGCATAGACCTGGTGTCGTAAACGAGGACGCACGACTCCGTGAGCGCAGAGAGAAGGAATTGGATCACGAGGCTATGGCTGCTTTGTTGATGTTGAACACGGACAGAAGAACCTACAAAGATCGATCTGGTCGGGGTATGAGCGTGCAGGATCTTTTGAGCAATTGAGCTGCATGGGGGAAGGATGATTATGGTAATGACATTGATGATAAGCGGTGTACAGGACGTGATAAGGTCTTTGAGTAGTAAGGCATAAAAAGCATTTCTTTTTCGACTCTGTATATCTTCACGTTCTCACTCGTCTCTACTAAATCGTTCTGCCCACCTTGTCACCTATAAAGAACAGGATTGTTCCGGACATCATCTGGTTGGTCTCTCCACATCATCAAAGGATCATGCATGACTGTCAAAAGGCACGAAGTTGTTTGCTCAAGAACGTGCCTCCCTAGTAGCGATAGCTTCATGGTCTGAGTTCAGATCAACGCTGAGGTCGGTCGAACGAATCTGAAGTGTCCACACGATAATACCGATCGGTACAGTTTGGCAGTTCTAAGATACTGTTCTGTTGACAGGGTGGCCCTGATGACAGCTGTTTCTGTTCAAGTAAAAGGACAAGCAAAGGTCCGGAGACAGAAGCTGGCGAAACATGACCGATTGAGACGGAGACTACAGTGATTGTAATGATGATGTCAATGATAAACGAAGAAGCGTTGGATGGAAATGGTACAGAGTCATCGGAAATTAGGTGTTGGGATGCAGCTGAGAACGGCACCTGAGTGATGGGGAATTTCACGATGTCGAGCAATCTTAAGTAACCTCGAGTACGAGAAAGAAACAGCTAGTCATCACAAAAAGAAGGAGTTATCAAGCAGCGTTATAGGATAAATTCAAATCTCGAAACTTTTTCTAAGCACACAGTCTAAGGTATTAAAATGTACAAAGATATGCAGAAAAGATGCCGCGCAATCTCTTCAAAATCAAACCGACCTATATCAACAAGAAGTGCGTACTGTATGCCGTCTAGAATTATCCCCATGCCGCTTAAACGCCGAAAGAAATGTCATCATTAGTGTTCATGTGCCTCATCCAGTCCATATCCATAAAGCCGCCGTCCGTTGAATCGAAAGCTGGCATGGTGGGGAAAGTGCCGTCGTCAAATGTGAAAGATTCACCCGCTGCGTCCAGGTTGATCAAGGTGTCAAAATCAGTGTCCAGAGCAGGGATGTTGAAAGCAGCCGCTGTGGTATCATCGATCTGGCTGTCGGTCGTATGCTCAGAGCCTGGAGGTGTCGATGCAAGGAAGTTGTTAAGGTGCTGGGCCAAGTCATTCTCTGAGACCTGTGGTTCTCCTTGGTCGACTTGTTGGCGAGATTGTGTCTGCTGCTCGTTGTTCACACTTGCAGCAAGTTCTGGCGGCGGCGTTAAGCGGCTGACATTTCCGATACTTGACCTTGCTGCCTTCATCATATTGGACATATTGGCCACGTGCGTAGGACGAGGCGGCGGGCCCATCTTGGGAGGGGGAAGTGTGATTTCTGCTTTGCGGATCGCTGCTTCCAGGAATGCAGTCGAGTAATCTGCAGCTGCGTAGATATCACGCAGCTTGTTGAGGATTTGCATGCACTGGCAGAAACCTTGCAAGCTGGCGCGGCGAGTTGTCTCATCAGGTGCCTTGATGTCGAGCAAATGGATAATGATGGCCGGCAAAAGGACGGTAATACCTGAGGTGGGCAAACAGCGAATCAAGTCAAGCTCATTCAGGTTTTGAGCAACGGCAGTAAGCCTGTTGGCTGCAAAACGGACAGTTCTGCGAGAGGTATCCAAGACCTCGGAAGCCATCTTCCGAGATGGGGCAGCGGTTGATGGGAGAACTTGCGGCCTGTGCAAAGCTGAAAGTGTAGCCAAGTAGATCATGTGCAGCAGAGAGCGATGGAGTGCAACAGTTCCTTTGCCGGCTGTAAGATCAAACAATGAAGAAGGCTTATACTTTGCTTCAGGTGCAATTGAGGCTTTCCACTGCTTAAGCTCCTCATCGCAAGCTTTCACGGAGCACTTTTCAGGGTCGTCCTTGCGTGCTACGAGCATCATAGTGGTGCGCGTAGTCCCTTCGTGGCTTTGTACACCATGGTTGTTGTGGAGTACCGAGTATTGGGTTGACAAGACATGGCTGATGCAAATGCACAATTTGGCCTTTTCGATACACATAATGGCCAACTCTTTTTGCATAGATGTGTCCTGCATGATTTTGCAGCTTGGCGGAATGCAGGACGATTGACTCGACAGGCTGGCAAATTCGAAGTCGTCTATCGTCAGCATAGGCACGTCGAAATCCTCGTTCTTTATCCTTGTTGGGCGGCGCATTCCTAGAGCAATAAGACGATCGCGCATGTATGTTGCCCACCAAATGCGCTTCCATAGACGTCGCTGTTTGGGGATCATGCTGGAGCGCTCGGGATTGCGATGAAGTCCGATAGTATGGGAAAGAGAAACAGCAATACCCATCCAGTGATGGCTATCCTTTTGGTCGTCCGGTGTTTCGTACCAGAAGGTCATGAGAAGCAAAGATTGGATCAAGGAGATTCGGTCCGCTTCGTAGTCGAAATCGTAAAGAAGCTATATCGATGTTAGTATTGAGACTATACGCAATCGAAAGTCGCATCTCACTCTAGTCTTCTGGAAGAAATCGCGTCTCGCAGCCCTTCTGTTTGTGTATCCGGCAGTGTGTAGATATGCCATATCCACGGAAGCTACACCTGCAAACATGATTGCCTGGAACAGTAAGAGACTGATGGCAGAGTTGGCATCGTTGTTGTCCACAGTATTGATGAGCTCGTGGATGTCCAACAGAGGCATATATGGGTGAATGTTCTCCACAAAGCATCTTAATAATGCAGCTCGTAAGCCGGGTGGAGGTATTGTGAGAGCGCCCTTCTTAGCCAAGTATGACAGGTCTTCTGGACCAAAAGTCGAAGGGAAAGTCCTGATGAATGCAGGAAGCGTCTGGTGGGGTGGAGGAGTATGTGTTTGTAGTCCAAACAGAGAGTTCGGGTCAACTCCTGAGAGCGAGATGCTATCTGAGGGGTCGTGTGGGATAGAAATTGATCTCGCCAGACTTTGACGGCGAGCAGGATCAAAAGTCTGAGGATCCAAATCTTGATCTAGACTCGGGAATCAGTTGATTGTGGTGAGGCTTCATATTGGAAGGAACGAACACAACGAATGAGGCAGGTGCCCTGGTGAGTCATGGAAACTGAGACTGGGCTGCTGTATCGAGGTAGAAAGGGAAGGAGAGCAGCCTCCTGCCGCGTGTCCCTCTTCATCGGCCTTGGTCCATTTCCTTCAAACCATTAGTATGGAATGTCTTGATTTCACAATTGATACTGGTACTGACTTCTTGCGCTTGCTTTCCGAGACTATGCACTCGACCTCGTCGAGTCTGCAGTTGGTACAGGGACTCTGCTCGACGACATTGCAGCGTACTTTGCGAGCTCTGCAAGACTGGCAGGCTTTTGACGCACGTCTCTTGACACTTTTGTGGATCCTGGTGCCGGTAGCCGGCAGGCCGGCGTCGCTGGCTTTCCTCTTCGAATTGGGAGAGCTGGATTGCCTGGCAGGAGCAAGGAAGTCTCCATTGACAGATGAGTCCGACATGATGGGGTTGGTCGAGATATGGGAAAGCGCTCGCGCGAGAGGTCCGGGGGAGGTGCTGACCTTTGTATTTAATCTACGCAGCGGCCACCAATGCATTTCTGGTTAATCAGCCCTTCTAACCTCTCCCCCATGATCCACCGCCCCACACTCTTTTGCTTCCAAGGAGAAAACCCTCGCTCGCTCCGCACTGAGCCCGCAGTTTACTCCACGACGAACCTCTGCACGGTTGACCAAAGCCACGCATCAAGTTTGCCAAGCAGAACTCCGCGCCTGTCCCGTTTCTCTCGCGCCAATAGCCATTCAGGGATGGCGCGAACTTACACTCGTTAGGTTGTCCTGCTGATTCGCCAATGTGTCATTCTCTACCGATCGTCGGTCCAGCGGCTCTACGGTAGAGTACAACATGTTCTGAACTCCACGAGGTCACGGCAGCAATCACAAGATCGCCATGCTGTCGAAGATTCAGAGAACCCCACGGCATGCATCCCGCATGAACTGAAGGATCACAAATCTTATCAAGCCGTCGAGGGGAAGAACCCGCTGGCTTACCACTTGCGGCCACCCCGTCTGGGGCATTCTAGATTACAAACGGGCGCGAGCGAGTACGACTGCGGAGGACTCGAGCGCCGTTCCGATCTATACCGAGTCGGGCATCTCTCGCGAGTCTTTCTCGGAATTCGGGAGCATGTGAACTGGTTTCACTTACGAAGATGATGCGTCTGCACAGCCGACTCCTCCACAGGCACGGCAACTGTCTCGGTAGACCCGGGCCACCCTATCCGCAGTATCCGCCCATCATATTATTTGAGAAAGACTTGCGCAGTTTTGGAAGGTCACACTGTTCAAGTAGCAGGTTTAAGAGGGACGCTAGCCATGTCGACCAGCACAGAGGAGAGGTATTTGTTCGAGCTTCTAATGAGATGTAGAATGGTACTCTTGTACGACAGATCTAATGTGGTCTCTACCTCTGGTTCCACTGTATTACGAACTGGAAATGATTTCCGAGGGTTCCGCCGAGCACTCTTTTGGGTCCAAGGGCGTATCAAACACAACGGAGGCAGATCTAGTTTGCGGGATGTCAGTAATCTGTGAATTGAGGATCTCATGAGGTACGCAAACCAGCTAATCTCGAAGAACGTCTCTATCGCTAAAGTACAAAGTGATGATGTTACTCACCAGGGAGACGTTGTTCAGTGAAGAAGAATGCTCACTTGTTGTGTGGTGTGACACTGACATATCTATCCTTCTCGACTTGTCTCTCAGTCTAGCTTCGCTTCTTTAACAGAAGCTGTCTAGTCTAATTGTAAACATGTCTTTTCGGAACCGAACATCTCAACCTTGTCAACGCTACGCTGCAGATTCATCTATTCATACAGGATAACAGCGGAAGAAAATCTTTATATAAAGGCTGACAATGAGAGAGTAACGTGGATCTTGTGGAAGAAAAACCGCACTGCAACCAGCCGTACGCCGAGACTGGACATCGAACTAGCCATCAAAAGGCAATATAATTTTGATGATTGGGCAAAGGTCCATCGAGAGCGAGTAATTCTAGGTGCCCTCATTGTACGATGAAACCAATCATCAAAGTCTTGCAATCTGATAGCCTTTCAGAAGACGTGCAAGGGGTGTGGCCTTCGGTTCTGGTGCAGTTCCTTTGCAGCTACATCCAGGTCACATCGTCATCAATCTAGATGTCCTTTCTGGCGTGCTTACTGTACTTCTCACGGAGACTCTCGCCGTACTGCGGAGTTGTCAGCAAGGTTAATACGAGCAAGACATGATCAGACTTACGAAGTAAAGTGCAAACGGAATAGGAATAAATGCGATAGCCAGGAATCCAAGAGTCGGGGACGCCCAATTAACACCCAAATCGTTATACATCGCTCGGGCAAAAAGAGGGAACCCAGCTCCGAAGGCGGATCTCATGAAGTCATTGCCTGCAAGTACCGACGCAGCGTACTCCGGATAAGCATCGGGCAAGTAGTTGAGAACCGAGTTGAACAGCAAAACTGATCCCATCGAGAAGAAAGCCGAGCCAATGATAGGCATGATCCAATGAATGTCGGCTCTCGCACTCCACCCAAACTATAGCAGGAGTCAGCAACTGATGTCACCATTCTTGGGTCGAGAAGGGTGTTTGAACATACCCAGAAGAGACAAATGGGAATCATGAAGACGCCGACACATGCTGGAGGCAAACGCTTCTCTGGCTTTAAATCTCCCTTGTCATCGAATTGAGGCTCGAGGATCCTGTAGAGATACAAGAAGAAGGGGGGAAGAATAGCGAATGCACCAATCAGAACACCCAAGTATGCCAGGCCCTCCTCTCCAAGGTTGAACCCATAAATGTCGATGAAGACGATGACGAACGACTCGAACCAGACATAAAGCAGACCGTAGATCAAGGCGATATAAAGATTGAGAGCGAACGCGATCCCAGGTTTTTGGATGGTCAGTACGCAAGCAACAGACAGAGAGCGACTATCAACCTACCTTCTGTGAAGTTTAGGATGAACGGTCTGACAAGAGACATGATAGCATTATCCTTGGTGGACATGCCCTCTCCAATGAGCTCCGCCTCACATCGCAAATTCTGGTTACCGGTGAGCTTCCTCAGCCTCTTAGTACGACGGAGCAGCAAGTTATTTCCGCTGGTCTCAGGCAGACAAAACTTAAGGACGACCCAGCAGAATCCACTGAGCCAGACGAGCTCCCAGATCGGCCATGTCCAGTCCTCATGCTGGGCAGTGAACCCACCGACGAGTGGTCCAAGAACAGGTCCACAGATTGCCGATATACCCCTGTTGTCGTATTAGTCCTGGTTTTCAGTGAAATAGTCGTCAACAACTAACCAGATTGCAACGGCGTATGCTTTTTTCCTCGACACGTACATGTCCGCAAGTGAGGCACCACCTGTGGCTAAAACTGGACTTCCGAAAAAGCCTGTTAGAAAACGGAAAGCAAACAACATGCCAATGTTGATAGCATCTACGGATTATGGTCAGTGTGAAGACATTGATACACCATTAAGCAACCTTTGATCTGTGGTGTCGTATCCTGAAGAATCTCACAAATTACGCCGAAGTTTAAGAACACGAATGCAAAGAGTGTACTCATGTAAATCGGATTTCTGCCAATTTGTGGAATCTCAGACATTGGTGACCAGATCATTGGTCCCAGACCATATCTATAAGCCTATTAGCATGCCATCGACAAATGTAGGTGGTTCACAGGCCCCATCCAAAAACTACAGGACGTCTCGGTGTGTTCTGGATTAAGCTTACCCAGCAACAAAGAGTGTCAGACCAATGGTCGCAACAACTGTTGATACACCAAACACCATTGTGATTTGCTGCTCACCAGCCGAGTAGATGGAAGCACCAATGTAGATACTGGTCGTCAACAGACAGATGAGGAACGTCACAAAGAACTTCTTCCCTTGGTTCCAATTCGTTGGACATTCCGGGTCGTTAGGTCCCCACCAGTCAACCAAGTTGACGTCTTTGCCCTTCTCTGGGTCTACAGCTTTCCCGCTGGCTGAATTCAATGTCGTGCCCTCTCCTCGTAATGTTGGGTCAGATGAATCAGAGTTGTGTCGTGAACAGTCCTGGTTGTCATCCTGCTTCTCTTCCTTCTCCTCATCTTCCGGTGGATTTGGTTGACCATATCTTGCCATGTTTCCAGACTTCTCACGATTGATGAACTTTCCATACATTGATGTATCCTTTTCCTCGGGATATTGCAGGTACTTGTTCTTGGTCATCCAGCGAATCATCTGCCCCACTGGGGCATCTCGAAATAAATCCGACATCGTTTTGGTGTTGAATAGTTTCAGGGCCCGCTCGAAGAACCAAGCAAGATGGCGTTGCTTGGTATTCTAGTGCCAGAGGAGACAGCCCTCACGAATATAAGGATTACCGGTGTGTTCAGAGAGTTACTTCATCAGCCAAGAAGGTTGATAGTATGCAGCGTCATAGATGTTGATTTCCCTCCTCGGACAAGGAAAGCACGACAAATTTACACGGAAGGAAAGGCTCACCGGCCGAAGATGCTCCTCACATCAACACTTGCAACCATCATCATACTGTACAGCGAGCATTGAGGACACCAAAAATCCGATGATTCGGTACCGCATTAGGTAGTTGTGATGTCACGGAGCCTCAAGCCGCAGAGCCGCAAACACTTAGCCAAGATATGGACCAATCAGGAAGTTCATCACTGATTAGCTTCGATCTCAGATCTTGCGTGCGTCGAGCTCTCATTTTCTGTGTCGCATCGCCTTGATATGCACGCGTACGAGTGAACTAGAAGGATGGGGTTTCAGGCCTGAAAAGTCTCTCGATCCAGAGCCTGAGGCAGCAGTCTCCATGGTGATCTCCCTGGTGGGATCACGCGGTCGACTTCAGTCACCCATGCGATGAGTTTGTCGCTGGACCGTGGTCATCTTTGGACATTCTGGAAAACATTCATATCAGCACCAGAATCACATTGCAAAGGCTTGTTCGCGGGCGCTAACTCTAGCAATCGCACAACAGTCTTCGAGCACTTAGGACTTCCTACGACTCATCCAGCCAAGCTTCACTAAGCAGGTGCGCCTCGACCCTTCTGATTGAGACAGTGGTTCTTCTCATTCTTGGAGTCTGGTCAATGAACACCGCACTGTCTTTGATATGCTCTAATGCTAGATCTGGTATGTTTAATTCTGTTTCAAACACCGTGCTTGGATTGTGAGCCGTAGACAGCATGGTTTCTTCTAAGATAGCATCGTGTGCAGGTGAGAGCGTATCAAGCAGCTGTTTCCAGGAGGAGGTCCTGCTAATTATCAAACATTTTGCATGCTAACGATGTGGGAATGAGGACAAGCAGGCACGTGGGCTGCACTTTCCGATTGCACCATCTGACCATCAAGGTATTGAAACAACAAAGCATTGGCGTTCCTCCCCACCATCATCATTCCATCAAGGTATTGAGAAATCCACCCATTTTCGTTGAAGAATGTGATGGCCTTATAACCTTAACATGCCTTCTTGAGCACGTATCTTTCGCGTCTTCATCGTTTGTTCGAATCTCTTGTCTTGATCATGACTTCTCTTGCACAGCAACCATCACTACTTCTTTTTCTACCTCCAGAGCTCATTCTCGAGTCTCTCGCTCAGGTAAACTATACACCGGGTCATCTCGATCAACTCAGGCTCGTATGCCATGACTTCAACGACCTCCTACAGCAATACGAGCACAGTCTATCATTAGAGATCATTCGTCTACAGTTCCCACTGAACATTCTGGCCAAATACCCTGGTCTTCACACTCCTGGCTCAAGTCTTGGTTTCAAAACACTAGATGAGCTATACATGCGATTTAACACCTTGTTCCGGATAGAGAGGAATTGTCACAACATCCGAAGACGAGAGGGTAAAGAAGCAGCTTGGATGCGACCCGAATGGGTAAATTTGCAACAGGCAGGAATGCACTTGCTATACCGTATTCATGACTCTAGTAAGCCCTTAAGGCCCTATCCTTACACAGACACGATGCTAACGCAATCAGAGAGCCACGAGAACAAAGCTCAAATCATCAAATCACTACCCCCGACATCCCTCGCAATCCTCCTCCTAACTCTTCACCTCTGCGTCCACCAACTACGCTCTGACGGCCCTTGTATCCTCATACCAACCTCTCCCCTGCTCCATGGCATGCTACGCTTCGAAGTCGAACTCTGTACCCAAGAACTCATCCTCCACCACGGTCCTAGCTACCAAGATGCCCTCCTCTGTCACTGTCCCCACGCGATATCTCTCCTCGAAACAGAAGTCAGAAACATGGAGACCAGACAATTACCTTCTGAAGATGGGAAAGATGCACAAAGAACATTAATTGCAGAGTGCAGATGCAGGCTAGCAGAGACTCTCGGGTCAGATGTCGAGCACAACAGAAAGGACATGTGGAGTATACTAGAAAGGATCGGAAGTTTGACCGAAGAGGACGTCGTCAAAATCATCAGAGGAGAAGAACTCATCACCAGAAAACGACAAGATTCCGGTGTTGGTCTATAATCCACGATAATCATAGTCATCTTTCCACCAAACCAGCCATATTTGCCAATCACCTTTTAACCACCAAATCCATCCACACGCACTTGTTTCGTCGCATCCAAAAATACCCCCCCTGTGATCCGTTGAGCCTCCAACTTCCCTTTAGCAAGAAACCCACATCTCCTCGGACCGACCACACATCAAAGATAACCTTTCCCGCCCCGTGAGCTCACTATGAAACAAGAAAACCAACCACCAGCACGAATAATCTAGCAACTTGCAAGCAGCAACATAAAAAAAAAAAGTGATCGACTCTTTTTGCTGGAGCACTTTATCTTACTTTTGTACTAAGCTGACTCGTGGGGATTTGTCGGGGATACACGTACCCTCGTGGCCGGGTAATTGATAGGCAGGCTATGATTTTAGTTGGATTGATTGCCCTTGATGGGTTCGCTGGTTAGGAAAAAGAGATTGAAGATCTGGTTGCCCGCTGTATGAGGGTTTGCAGGGGGGAGGATGGGTGCGGTCGTGAGGAGTTGCGGTTTTTCGAGTCGGAGCAGCTCTTTCGGTGGTAAGGTTGCTTTATGGGGTTTGGATTCTGGTTTGCGATAGACGACTATGTGTGTCGACCAGAGGGCTGGAGATCAGACTGAGTATGAGGAGGAGGCCGTTGGTGCTCGAAACTTGTGTCGTGAGATATGTAAATTGTTTAATGTAGATATAGACAGGGTGACCCCAAAATGTACATGAACGATGAAGCAAACTTCTAACGATCATCCTTCTTCTTTCCTCATCCGCTCTCCTCCGCCTCTTCCTTCCACCCTAGCTTTTCCTCCTCTTCCTCTTTCGTCTCCTTCCGCATACCGTTGTCCCAATGTAACAATTGATAGGCAAGCCATGTGGCCGGCGGCCCTGCGGCGTCGAAGGAAGACGACTCAGTAAACTTTCTCTGCTCGAGGAGAAAACGAAAATCCAACTCGTATCGTCAAAGCTTAAAAATTTGTGATGCGAATACATAGCGAGTGGAGTGTAGCGCTCTTGTAAAGCGCTGGGATAACCGTCAGTCAGCGTGCCTGTGTTTAGGGTTGTGTCGATTGGCCCTAGTCGTCCCGAGATGTTCGTGGGCGATGTGCTTGTCAGACGGGCAGCTGCTGCGATGGTCGATTGATTAAAGCGAGTGTGATAGGTGGGGTTGGGACTGTTGTGCCACTGATATCCACCACGTGTTGTTAGCTCCGGTACTGTTCTTCGGAGGGTATCGCTGTGTGTTTGACCTAAGGAATCAAGATGTGTTGTATCCTTGGTCGATGGTTGAGGTGTGAGGGTGATTGACTTTGTCGTCGAAGCCGGGATGCAAGGATGTGATCATCTCACCGCTCCTGCAATGTACCATCGTCCGTTGTCGTAGATCCACTGACCTCCACCAGCAGCGCCAGACCCATTGTGTGTATCTCCGTCCTGAACCTCCGAGCCAAAGTAGAATTCCCCCTCATAAGGCTTGTCGTCAATCTTCTTAGGCACAGAGTTGTAGGTGGGTATGTCGCCGGCGAACTCTGGGTATGCGGCAATGAAGGCAGCATCGATACGCCAACAACTCAGGTTGTAGAAGCGTTTGATCAGCTCATCTGAGAATTGAAAGAGTTGCTTGTCGTTCTGCACGAAAGCAGTGGAGAAGTCGGAGTTCCACACGAAGCGGGTACTGGAGTTGAAGAGAGCGAGGAAGGTATCATCGTCGTACTTGGGGCCTTCGAAAACGAAACGTTCACGTACGCCAGGCCTGGTAGCAAGTCACTGTTAGCCGATACAATACACGGTGCTGTGAATCTGTCTTACCAAGGGAAATAATCGCCGTTCGGGATGTGTGGAACATGAAGCTGAGACGGACGCGGTCGCATGAACTTTGGCTCTATCGTAGCCATGGCTTGAGGGCCCATAGCCATACCCTTCATCATACGGCGGAAGGATAGCATACCAACCATGCGATCTACCTTCCTCCATTGTGAACAGGCAGATCCGTCTATCTGGCGCAAGAGCATCCACAGAGGGTCAAGTGGCATATATGCTTGAACAGCATCCCAGCCATGAATCAAGACCATGATGATGATGTGTTGATCAAAGGACTCATCCGTGTAAGCTGCTGCAGTGCCTGGTACCGCGGACATGGCGTCCGTGATTGTGCTGATCCGGTCGTTTTTGGGTGGTGATGATGGCACAGCGCCAGTTTGCATGATGGGTTGTGTTTGAGGCATGCTGACAGGAATCGTCATGGGGTACTGAGATGCTAGCATGGCAGGATTGTTCATGGGCATGATCATCGACGTTGCTGCAGCTGTAGACACAGGTGCGCTCTGCACAGTCGTGTACATGGGCATGCTCGAAGCCGCCGATGAGACACTTGCCACGGGCTGCATGGTCTCCTTGACATCAGGCTTCGCATCCACGACACTATCATTGGGGGTTGATGATGATGCCTCGGTTCCAATGTCGGTCAAAGAAGTCCGGATGAGAGATTCGATCTGGCGTAGGCGGTCCGCTTGACGATTCAACCTCTCCTGGTCTTGTTCGTGGCGTAGAATCAAGTCAAGGACGACTTTAGGTTCGTCCGGGTTTTGCAATCCATTCAATCGAGCTTCGAGTCGTCGCAGGTTTTCGCGGTCCTTTTCTCTCTTCCGTCGCTGGCAAAGTCGGTCTTGCTCTCTCTTCCTGGCCTTTTTGATTTCCACATCGTCCTGTTGTGTTGGTGTCTCGCTGCTCCTCGAGACGGTTGATCGATTCCTCGACGCCTCGGCGCCGTCGTTTCCGTATTGAGACGCCATATTCCTAGAAAAGTTGGGGTTTCCCTCTCTGCACTCCCTGCGGCAAAGAGATATATTTATTTTCCTGCAGACCAGGCCCTCGGAGCATACAAGTGTACTTAGTGTTGAGGACAGAAGGCCTTAGCGATAACAAAGTGACATCCCCCGTGCGCCATTCGACGGCTGTAATATCACGGCATCCAACTGAGCTTAAAGAAGTCAGGTTCCCCTCGCACTGTCAAGTAAGTTTAGGAGCGCAGGATCAGATTGAGGCCCGCACTGGTCGATCGGACAGACTCTTGTCACTCAACACGGCGAAAAGCTCTGTGATGTAGCATGGATTAATAATGCCTCTTCCCCGTCCCTGCGTAAAAGTCTCACGCACGGCTGCTGCTCCGCCGGCTCTTGACGGCAGCAGCGCTAAACAAAACAGACGACCGGCAACTCCCTTTCATCTATATGACTCGTGGACTCGCCGCGAACGGGCATTCGGAATGCGACCCGTGGTTTAGGTGGGCGTAGGCCAACGGGCGAGTTCGGGCAGCACTTTTGGTCACTTGGCAATGGAACGTCGTTGATGTCGTTCAGACAAATGCTGCTTAAGCTTTGATGATCCCTGATACAACGATGAGATGCTCTCAAATCAAATCACAGCCTCTCTAGTACGCTCCGCACATGAGGCCAGTGGCTGGTGCGCTTCATGCTCATCATCTGCATCAGGCTGCCCGTTTGGCCTAACTACTGTCCATCTCCGCTTGTTCGACATGACACCATGGCACCATTCTTTTGGGCGCCGGCATGATTGCGATGGCTGAATCTGGCTAGATGCTGTCGATGTTTTGTTATTTTGGGCGCGTTCACGGCACTTCTTTTGGATGCGACCCTGAGGGCTCTCAAGGTTCTTCTTCTGATAGGTATTCTATACGTCTAGCCACGTGATATGGCCGGTCTGTGGAAGTGAGCTTTGAAGCTTGCTTGAAATCTTTGTTAGGCGCCTGTCTGCGTGCAAGGTACGAATTAAATACATACAAAGCGGGCTGCTTGTCATGTGTCCGGCACCGGCAATGGACGCAATGCTGCCTGGATATCTGCTGCCGCTTCTTCATCCCATGGTGCCGGTCGACCTCGTTCCGCCGCGGATTGCGCTGTGGCCGTGATCGTGACCTTGATGTACCGTCCCGGATGCCCAGTGGTCTGATTCGATCTTGCGTTGGCCATAGCAACCTCTCCTTGTGGCCTTGATTTTCTTTTTCGTCGTCATGCCCTGCCGGCAGAGGCTTCTCTCACACGTGCTTTGTAGATCCAATAACCTCTCCCCGGACCTTTGTCCAGTCGATGCTGGAATCCATGGCCTCATCGACCAAGCCGCAGACCACCACGTTGTCGCCTCGAATCATGTACAGTCCATGCGGTGTCTCTGAGCTCTCTTCCGGGTCGTCTTGTGGCCGGATGACGCGCTCAATGGTGTCTTTGAGGACGAGGTTGGTGACTTGATCGCAAGACACAAGCGTGCCCATCAGTGTGCGTCCATCGACTGTGATGATGAGAATTTTCTCTGCAAAGACAGTCAGCTGGCCGCCATGACCTGAGTATCATCTCTCAACTCACTGTTCATGTATTGATTGAGCGACATGGTGGTGGCAGATGGCCGAAGCGCGTTTGCGCCTGGCTATGTCTTTGTTTCGAGTTCGATGCGCGTATTGATGAAGGTGGGGGCTCGTAGACGTAAGAGCGTGAACAGGGGTCCGGCAGTCCAGAGTCGAGCGAATGTGTGATGCGTAGTGAATTGTTTGGTGTAATAGTTAGCTCTTCTGGCAGTTTGGAAAGCTCTTGGAGATCATCGCAAGAGTGATTTGTGGTCTGTGCACATTTTCACCTCTCCACCAAAGGAGACACCCTGTCAATAGCTATGCGACAGGCTACGTGACGCCCATCGAGCTAACATGTCTTAGAGTAATATCGAAGCGCGTGGATTTATATTGTCGGAACACTGGAACGCTTCGGCTCACTTTCCAGCTAATTTCCAAGGAAGTACACTGTTGGGGAAGTGATTGATAAAAGCTGCAGTATTTTCTACGCCAAACTCCTCCCAATGACCAAATGATACACGTGAGTAAATGCTCCACCTAACACCATAGCCTGATAGTTCCATCAGCACCTGCACTAACCAACCAAGGCTCGCGGGGATGCCACTCCACATCCAACACACCCAACTCTCCGGTAACCTTGTGTCCCTTGAGCACCTTCAGAGGCACGATCAGCGCGTTCTCTAGACTGTCACCCACAACCTTTCCGTGGAAGATCTGCAAGCTACCATCGTCACTGGCGTCTGCAAACAGCGGGTATTGGCCAGAGTTGGGGTGGTAGCGCACACTTCTGATGGCCTTTTGATGGTATCTGAGAGTCTTGTAAGGGGTAGCAGCGAGATCCATATCGTGCCACAACAGTCTTCTGTCGTAAGAACCAACCAACAAATTGTCTCCACCAGGGTGTACGTCAATGGAACTGATCCAGCGAGCACCAGGCTTCAGCTCCTTGTCAAGCTTCTGCTGTTGTAGGTCGTAGAGACGGATAGATTGTCTTGTGGCGACGAAGAACAAAGGCTTGGTAGGATGGAATGAACAAGTTTGAGCAATACCCTTCAAGCGGCGGAAGGGGTGTTGTGTGAGGTGCTTGGTAAGGGTGTGGATGGCTACAGCAGTCGAAGTAGCGGCAGGCGAGACTGTGCTGAGGTAGTCACCACGGCGGTGCCAGTTGATGACCTTGATTGTAGCACGCATAGTGCAAGTGAGCAGAACGCCCTGATCTTGCAGCTTCTGTGACTCCGGTCTTGACCAGACCGAGGAAGGGATCTTTCTCTCGGCGCCAGCATTAGTAGTGGCAGGCTTGGCGGCATAACCGAATCCAGCATCAATAACATCCTTGCTGGCTTGCTCAATCTCAGGCGAGCAAAGAGCCAAAGGAGTAATGAAGTAGACAGTCTCACCAGCAGCTGCAGCAATGATGAGTGTGTCGCGGGTGGGTCTCCACTTGACGGCGTTGACAGCTTCCTCGGAGGAAAGCTTGACGCTGTAGAGTTGACGACCAGAAAGCAATTCCCAGACTCTGACAGTTCCATCGTCACCACCACTGGCAATAAATGTACCAGTAGGACTAACCGAAACGCAGCGTACACGACCTTGGTGGCCTCTGTACAGAGTAGCGCATACAGTTGGGAAGGGTCTGAGATCATCTGGAGAAGGAAGCTTGGGCAAGAGTGATTCGGGGTCGATGTTGAGCTTGCTTCTGCGAACACGAGGAGCAAGGTACAAGTCCAGACAGCGCTCAAATCTCTCCTTAATGAACTTTTCGTAACCAGGTACTCTGCGGAGGGCGGAATGATCGGTAGGCAGATACTCTCTTTCACGGTCTTCCTCATCAGCCTGCTCCCAGGCCTTTCTCTCCAGTGCGTCGGGAAGGTACTCCGGTGGAGGGTGGTAAGACTCGGCGTATCCTGGTGGCGGCAGTTTGGGAGCGGGCATGTTCATGGCGTGGTCGGCTCTGGGAGTCTCGTCGGCCCAGACATCGTATCTTTGTACATCGTCGTCCTGTTGGTCTTCCTCACTGGGCTCCTTCCATGGCTTGATTCTGCCTTCTTTGATGGCTCTAACGATCTTCATGACGCGCTTGGCCTCGTGTTTACTGGGTACGAATCTTCTCTTCGGCTCAGGAGCAGCACTCAAGGGCATGATCTCGGTCTTGCTGGAGAACCATTCTACCATATCGGGGTAAGGGTCGTAGCCCTCGCCAGGCGCTTCGTTCCTTGTCAATTTTCTCAGAACCTCCAGCTCGTCTCTGCTAAGCTCCAGAGGCTTGCCGGTCTGAGGGTCGGTCAGACCAGTCCAGCCCTCGGGAAGCTCAATGCTGTCGAGCAGAGCATCCAAAGCCTCACCCTTGGCAGGGCGCATAATCTTCTTTCCGTTGATATCGTAGCCAATGTGAGGGTAAGAGTCGTAGAAGGAAAGCGGAATGTCTCCGATTGTGTTTTTGGCATCGCCAGCATCTGAATCGTCCGAGTCGTAGACGGGATCAATTTCGCGGTAGACGTATCGTTCATTACCGTTTGCGTCTGTGGTGACGGTGTAGTTGGGCTTGAGGTCTTCGTCGTCTTCGTCGGCGCCAGCGTTCGTTGATCGTTTTGAGTCGGTGGTTTTGAGATTGCGTAGTTGGTCGCGAATGTCCTGCTCATCGTCCTCGGAAGGGATCTCGTCGCTGTCTAGCTCCTCCTCCTCATCCTCGTCGTCCTCTTCGTCTTCATCTTCTCCGTCAAATTCCACCTCTTCACTGTCGTCGGACTCGTCGCCTTCAGACAAGATACCTTCGAGATTGCCATTTGCAAGCTCTTCACGCGGAGGGAGAGCAGGCTCCTCACGCGAAGCAGCCTTGCGTTTGCGGTTCTGAGTGGCAAGAACCATGTTGATTGTTTGCGACAAGAAAATGTGCTAAACTTGTGTTTTGCGGCCCGGACTTTCGAGAAAAAGTTCCTTTCCACTGGAGATGCTTATCTGATCTGATCTTATCTACAACTAAGCCCAAAACTGTCTAGCTCCTTTGGTCCCTTCGCTCTCCACCTCTGCTGTTCTGCCTCGACTCGACGCGATGAACATCAAGGATGAGCGACATGGAGCGTAGAAGAGTTGCCTGTGATGAATGCAGTATGATCTGATACATGACCTGGCAAGATCGAAGTACTAACTCTCCAGGATCTCGTAAACTTAAATGTCCTGGAGAACGCCCTGTGTGCTCACGCTGTATCGACGACAATATCACTTGTGTATATTCTATGCAGAAAGTCATGGGAAGACCAAGGAAACGGAAGCTCAATAGTAGAGATCAGTCGACTAGTGATCCGATCAGGGGAACACGAGAACAAACATCTCTCCTCGAGCCCAACCTCTTCGACAGCGTGACCGAGAGATTAGACAAGGCTCCTGATCAGATGAATCCGTCCGACATTCACTTGTCACATATAAATACAACCAACGAGATCAACCTTCTCACCTCGTCTATCCAAGACATCCCTTCGGACCAGTCATGCGCATGTCTATCCTCGATGTATTTGACTCTGGACAACATCCGTTCTATGAAGAATTTCAGCTTCCCTGCCAGCCTACACTGCCTTCGGGATGCGCTAGGCACGGCGGAACTATGTGTTGATTGTCGAGTTTGCCCAAATCAGTACCTTACTGCAACGCAAAATGCACAGCTGCTTGGTACTCTGCTGCTCTCCATGTCCGAACGCTACAACAGGATCCTCAAGACCATAGAATCGGACACAATAGAGGCTGAAGAGGTGCGCCAAACCAAAACGCTTCAGATTGGCAGTACTGGGATGGTTGAGCCTAGATACGAGCACATTGGCAGCATGGCAGGGTCGAGCGAGCCCCTAGTACTTGAGCTGCCACCTTCTGAATGGAAAAGACTGGCTAAGAAAGTAGTAAATGCAGAAGTTCACGGAACTTCTGACCCAAGCCGTGCTAGCTTCATTTCAATCCTGGCGACTCTGGAAGAAAGACAAGCTCGTTGGCATATGATGGAACCAACTGATGATTGTCCAAACCCGGAGCGAAGAAGACATGATATGCATGATCACAACAATAACCCCATGTGCCTGATGTTGGCGAGAGAGGCGAAAAAGCTTGTGGACCTCTTCGACTTCAGTTGAGAATCATGAGTCGTCGTCGTCCGGCCCTCTTCCGGAATGATTCCAATGCCGATCAACACGATTCCTGGTTGAGGATTCGGATAATAGCGATAATGTGTTGTCGTTCTAGAATTTCACAAGCTCTAGACAGGCGAATGCACTGCTGTTCCCTCAGCATTGAGATGGAGGAAAGGTCGATGCTTCATGTCTGTCTCAGTCTAGCCAGCGCAGCCATCATTCCCTCACTAAGGTTCTCTTCGGGCTGCGGTTTGTTGGCGGGCGGAGGAGCTTGTTTAGGTGCAGCAGATGTTCGTGCAGGAGGCGCAAAAGCTTCTGCCATGGCCTCTTCCTCATCAGCGCCAGGTTCATAATCATCGGCGAGTCTGACATCTGGTCTCCTGTCTGCGTCCGAAACGCCACCGGAAGTGCTGGGCCCAGCGGGATTCTCGACAAAGGGAAGGGAAGCACCAATCCCAAGTCGTGCAGCCACACGACTGTCTTGTTCAATGTTGTTGTTTTGCGCAGGTCTTGAATCTTCTCGTCCAACACGGCGCTTGGCTTTGGTCACACGGAAAGGCTCGCGGACTGATTGGCACCACATCTTGACCTTCTTGTCACCCCAACCGGCGATATGAGATAGATCCTCCGGACGAGCGTTAACCGAGGTACGCACACTGCCAAAGTTGGAAACAAGACCAACAGCGTCCGTCTTGTTGATGCTGCGAGGAACAGTGATAAACTCAACAAGATTGTCGGCAAAGGTGGCAGCTTTCTGAGCCTTAATACCAGTCGGAGCAGCGTTTTCGCATGACTTGAACAGTTCCAAATAGCGGCCAGCCTCGTTTGCACTCCATGTGAGGATCAGAGTGACATTGTTGATGAGTGAAGTTTTGGACAATTCTTTTAAAGGATCTTGGTGATTTTCGATATCTACCATGACCAGAACAACTCGAAGAAGGTACTTTTGACCGAGTTGGCGAATTCGCGAATATATGTACTCAGGATGTAGGCGATGGTATTTGAGGGACAGGAACAAGGCGCATGTTGTCTGACCAAGAACAAAGTCGGCAGGGATATCTGAATATTCCCATGGCAAAGACTTGATACTGTTCAGAATAGGATTGCCTTTCTGACGTGGAGAGACGAGAATGGATGAGGCTGATTTGCGAGCGGGTAGAGCTTGTGGTGTAGGCTGGACTACTTTGCGGGCGTTGTCGGGAGCAGGTGGAGGTGGGCGAGGATTGGGAGCAGTTGTACGATCAGCGATCTCGAACAAGTCGGACTCGTCGCCGTACTCGTCGGGCATGTTGATGTGTGTTGAATGTCTAATGGGCAAATATATGTGGCAGGAGCAAGACTAGAAGCTCAGTAGAAGAAGCACGAACACGCGAATGTGAATGGATCGGCATGATGACGCTGCGTCTCGACCGGTCGTTCCTTCCCTCTCACGGAAGTCTTGGCGGATTCCCATCGGCCGCGGTTTCCTCCTCGGCCAAGGCGCTCACGGCAGTCTTGTGAGTGAAATCGTCCGTCACATCGACAGCCACGACGCACCCTTACCACGCCATCCACACGCTCGAATATACGGATCCGCCGGTCGGTACAGCGCATGAAACGTCGGGCGTAAAACAAAGCAGGCTTTCACTAGCACTCATACGAACCGCCCCACGAGCAAACAAAGACGCCGGCAATCACCCTCCTTTGACCACCGCCCTGCATCCACATCCACATCCATAGTCGCATCATCACCATCGCCATCTCATCGTCCTCCCCCAGCGACATCACCCATCGACTCGCCCGTCGCCCGTATGCCGACGTCGCCTGCCTC
>JGI24891J29808_1000119_pt1 | contig 99787 bp, 103 predicted proteins | sample FreactcultuFSWF8_FD_29808 | JGI IMG/M metagenome (IMG submission 29808)
GTATAGAAGAGGACGACGGAAACGAGGACTAGGGAGTAGGCTTTAGATAGGAGCTAGACCTAGCTACGGATTACGACGGAACTCTTCGACCTATCTAAACTACTACTAACTACTAGCTATTAGTTAAATCCTAGACCGCCTTAGTTTAGCTAAGACATCTAGAAGGAATAGCTAAGGAGCATCTTAATATAAGCTAAGGGATTACGCTAGGGGTACATTAAGACGAGTAGAGAAAGTAATGCCTTACCTACGTAATCTAGTATTCGTAAGGGAGGATATAGAAAACCCTACGCATTAGTAAGAACATTATAAGAGTTAGGAGAAAGAGGAGGAAAGGGGAGTTATTAGTCCCTAAGAGAGACTAGCTAAGAAAAACCTAGGGGATAGCAATATAACATTAGAAATCGTTAAAGGGTTATCTAATCGCTTTACTAGTCTATAAGCTAGATATAGGGGTCTACTTAGGCCCCCTACAATTCTAGTAGGAATGGACCTAGATTATAGCGACTAATAAGGATAGTAGCATGCTAATTAAAGGCTATAGGAGGAAAAGAGTCTTAGGGCTAGTTCCCTCGAAGTACTCTAATAAAAGAAGATCTAGGAGCTAGATAATCCTAATAAAACTAACTAGTAGCGGACACTACGCTCTACTATAAACAGATTTTATAACAAATCTAGATAACATCTTAATATTAGGCCTAGATAGTAGGACTATATCTCCTACGTCGCTAGAGCCTAATACTACTAAGGGAGAACGAAGGATAATAGATCTAGGTAACGACCTTAGAAAACTCTAACTAATAGAGACCTTATTAGGAGATTTATAAGTAGGACGTTCTAATAAGCGATAATTAAATCCTTAGACGAGAGCTCTCTTAAACATTTAATAGCTTATACTAGTAGCGGCTCTAGCATTGTGCTCTTCCCTTAGCTTACCTATTAATAAACTCTTAGAGATATAGATTCTCTATTATATTTTAGTCCCCTAGATTAACTTTACTAATAAAATTTAGAACCTCTATATATAGAGGGAATAGAAGGACTACTAGCGTACTATAGCGCGCTTAAAAAGGACTTTACCCTATTCTATAAAATGTCCTCTACTTTAGAAGGAAGGGGGTTACTTTCCTTTAGCTAAGATAGCCCTATTAAGGACCTATAAAATCTAAGAGACGTTAGCGTCGCCTACGCTAATTTATTATATCTCTAGGATAATATTTTAGGTTATATAGAGTAGTAAGCTACTACGTCTCTAGTCTCTTCCCCCTAGGTAGGTTTATTAAAATAACTATAAGTAGGACAATCTAGAGGACGTAGTCTATACTAGTTTTTTAGGCTCTTAAGTTAGATAATCCTAGAGGAAAGACTAACTAGTTATATGTAGATAGACCTCTCTAATTAGTAGCGTGTTAGTAGAGATTCCTTTAGGGTCCCTTTAGACATATAACATAGTTAAGCTAAGAAGTAGAAGGAGTAGATCGAGGAGGAGTTTATATAGTATAAGTAGCTTTAAAAGTAGTTTACTATGCTACATCTAAGCCGAGTTAGACCTCTAGAAGCAAGTAGGTAGGCTCGCCCTTTAGATATAGTTCATTCTATAGTAGCCTAAATACTAAACCCCTAACCCTAACCCGTTAGGCTAAGGAAAGCCTATATAAGATAGGCTTAGGTATATAGGGATAGTATATATAGTAACTTTATATAGCGCTACTAGGGAAATATACGCTAAAGCTATATAGAGTACTTAACTTAGATTAAGTAGTAGTACTTATCTAAGTATATATAAACTATATATACCTTAACTCTAACCTAGTAAGGCTCTAGGTAGAGGAAGATATAAAGTACTAATATAGGATTAAAGACAAAATAGTAGCATACATTCTATTATAATGCCCCTAGTAGATAGAGATAAGGCTAGTAATAAAAGAGGTAGTAGAAAGAAGGTAGGGAGATCTTTCCTACCTACTAGGAGGCTATAGTAAGAAGAGAGAGCTATATATAGGGAAGTTAGTAGATAGTCTAATAGAGAAGTAGGCGCTAAATTTAGAGATAGTTAAGATAATTATCTAGTTCCTTTAATAGATAACTAGGATAGGAGCTACGCTAGTATAAGGATAGAGCAAGGAAAGGTAGGGATAGGGGAGTTTTGAATTTCTTACTAGATCGAACTTAAGATTAAGCAACGGGCACAGGGGTTAAGCAACGTTTAGGATAGCTCATACAGACGACAAGACTGTAAATAGCTTACAAGAATCAACTAACCAACCAACCAACCTATTAGCTAGGTCGCTTGGAACGTGAAGCCGGCGTCAGTCCAGATTCGGTTTGTGGACAGAAGAGGGAGCGGTTGAGTACGGAGGTCGTGCACAGGTTGACGAGGGACAAGTGGGAATTTTCGCGCGAGGGTGCACAAGCGTGGAAGATGTGGGTGACGTCGGCCAAGTTGACAACAAAAATTGGGATGGTGGACCTTAAGAGACTGCAAAGCGGCAAATATCTGACAGGCGGCGAGGACATGACTTGCATCATTAGTTGTTGAGTGCTGCGCGGGCACGTAGGAGCAAGCTGAATCAAAGAGCAAGAGGACCAAAGCATTTCGCATTGTCGGAGCCGACAACATGTCCAGATTGCGCCCGGTGGTGAGGCTTCAAGTTGTGTTGAACCTGCCAGAGCCAGCCACGTTGTAGCGAAGTATTCTTTGCGAGAGGTCGAAGGAGGGGACAGGGCAACCACAGCGATAGCTGTGGTGTGACAAAGAGTACCTCTCCATTTTGCAGCAAATGTACCATGTTCCTTCTCTTGATTTTGTCCGGGTGTGTGAACCGGCGAGGTCGTCGTAGGACAGGCGCTCGGGACCGACAGCAATGTCATGGCGCGTACTGTCTCTTCATTCCCGGCGCCGCATGGCGACAGCGCGGCGTTCGTGAAGTGCTTTGCAGGCTGTAGGAGTCTGGGGGAGCAAGCGGTCCAGCGTTCGGAATTGCGACGTCGAACAACGACTCCTAAAGAGCATCGCCCTGCGCAGAGGATCATGCCAATGGAGATAGACAATCAAGCAGGTAGAAGTCAGTCAGGGTCGAATGCGCTTGTCCCAAGGCCTTGAGTCGTCGCGAGGTTCGGCGGTGACGAAGGAGTTGCTAGAGCAGTCCGAGCGAAGCGCAACTTGTATATCATGTCTCCATCTCTTTCTTCAGCGTTGCCGCCATGTCATATGCTTCAAGCTGCCGACGGCGCGTCTGGCGGATGTTGGACGGACTTGGGGGGCGGTGTCTGTGGTAGAAGGACGCGTGGTGAGACGGCTGCGGCGGAGTGGCAGGCGTTGTACGAGTACGGTGTGGGCTTCTCAATCGAAGGTCGCTTCGGAGAACAAGATCGACGTACTACAAGAGTGTCGTAGGTGGAGAACGACGAAGGCTAAGGATATCGAGGAGCCCATGCTCTGCGGAGTCCAGCAGTGAGACGGTCAACGACGAATGCGCATTGTTTCGCTTCTTGCGTCAGGCTTTTGTACTGTGATGTCAGCGTGATAAACAAACTTTGTTTGGTAACGATGAAGACTGACGCCATGGGATCTGTCGTGCGCGATATTCAGAGAGCAGATCTGACAGGCGGACTGTCTTGTTGATGCAGGCTGAAGAGTGCGCCGGCGAAGCTGGAGCAGAACGCGCTCGGACGCTCGCGAATGGCAACCTTGATGGCCCGAAATGCGGGGAAAAGCCACCATCAGGATCTGCCCGAGTCCGTGGTGGACAAGAGCTCTTTCTGCATATGTACGACAAGCCGATCGAGGAAACTAGAATATGACACTTTGGCTATTAATCTTCTGAAGCCGACTACACCAATTGTTGTGGTAAAGAGCCATGCGCATGCTATCTGTCTCTGGTCCTACCACATTCCTTTCCCGAGCACCTCCGAAACCGAGACACAAGGAAGAGCTCACTGAAGACCTGTGCAAGACAATCTGTCCGCTTCTCGGTGATTAGAGGCAACAGAGGAACATGGTACAAGCATGTGACTTGTGGAGCGGCGTATCTTCTGAAGCTTTCGAACTCCTGCAGCTTGCAGTAGAGCAAAAGAATGTCCAGGATGAAAGTATGAAGGTGTGCGAGTATGTCCGACATGGAAGTGTGAAGAAAGTTTGCTCATGTCATGATGAACGCTGATCCGTGCTTGCCATACTGCCAGTCTCCGGTGCCATGGCAATCCTTTTCCGAGCATCTCCGCAACAAGAGGATACAAGGTAGAGATTGCTGAAGACCTGTGCGAGGCAACCTGTCCGCTTCTCAGCAACCAGAGACGACAAAACAGACACGGTACAAGCGGGTGACTTGTGGATCGGCGTGGCTTCTTGAGTTTCTTGATCTTGCGGTAGGTGCGGTGGACCTGCTGTCTTCACACATGTAGGCCGATCCCTCCCCCTGCCGAAACAGCGAGGGGTGGAAACCTACACTCTCGCTTGCGAGCAAGAGCTGTGGATCCGATGATGAAAAGGTCGACGGCGTTGATTTGAACCGACCGGCGAAGATCTTTGGTTTGATGGTTAGCATTAGTTGGAACAATCTGGATAAACTGGAAGAACAGTCAGCAAAGGAAGACATTATCATCATCTTGTCTGCAGGAACTTACCCAATGGTGAAGCGAGACGCGCTTGTCCTGACGATGGAGCTTGCTTGCTAGCGTAGGTATGCATACGAGACGTCTCCTGTATCGGTCTCTTCTTCACCGTGGACTCCACAGATACTCACGTCAAAATGCACATGCTCATCCTGATCGAGTTCTACATCCGCTGAGATAGACATCTACTACTGTTTTCACTGGTCGGATCAAGGACACATAGGTACATCCTGCATTGCTGCAGACTGCAATTAGAGAGAGGGTGGGCAGAGAGACTGAAATTATAGGCCGCTAGATAGGGGCAGAACTACATCTCTTCTGACGAGCGGTAGCTCGTTCTTTCTCTGCGTCATCATCCATCTGGTCGCGGGTACGAATGATGGCGAGCGAGGCGGAGGGTGGGTCTTCGATGTTGCCCGAAGGCTCTTCTTCTTCATCGTCCTCGTCGTGGTCGCCTGTATCGAAGGCTTCTTCTTGGTCACCGTCGAAGTCGTCGAGGTCGTTGGTGGTGTCTTCGTCGTCTTCGTGGTCGATAGTGGCGTTGGGGACAGTGTTACTGTCGACACCCAAGCCGGCGGGAGAGATTGGTGAATGCTTATCCTGTTGAGCAGGGAAAGAGTTGTTGATTTGCTCTGGAGTGTGAGCGGGCGAGAGATTGTCTTGCTCAAGATTTGGAGCAGGTGAGGAAGCGATGGCAGAAGCGGTGGAGTTGTCTTCGTCCTCATCGTCGGAGTTGTAGTCGTCGGGCTCGATCTCCAAGAGCAGATGAGCAGGCTCGGGACCATCATTGATGGAGTAGTTGGAGCCGAGAACAGCATCCATTGCTCTTCTCATCGACCACATGGCCCACTCATCTCCGCCAAATGCGGCATAGTAGGGTCCAGTGCCGTCGTTCATGATGCCTACATTCCTCGTTAATATTGAGATGAAATGGATCAAATGCGCACAACTTACTGGCGAAAACTGCGACGAAAGGAAGAAGAAAAAATTGAGAGTTTGGGAAACTGGATGTAGGTGCGGCCTGTCCGTGATTGGCTTTCCTGGTTGTTCCTTCCTCTTGAAAATGCCACCACCAACTTGACCCCTGGAACTTTTTGGATGTGGGGGGACAATGTGCCATTGAGACAGTATGCCATTGGGACAGTATGCCATTCTAAAGTCGCGCTTAGAGCACTAGGTTAAGTCCTCTCCGGTTCGTATGGACAGGATATGATGACTTTCGCTATCAGTCGACTCGCGTTTCGCTGACAGCCAGTACAAGTCTTCAGTTCGTTCTGGTCTGAGATTGTGGACTGACATCTGGTATACAGTGTCTATATTCTGAGTGTGATACAGACATGCTTACGATGTACACCCAAGACACCGATAAACACCCGATACGATGGCTCTGTTACCAATTCCCATGCACCGTCGCAGGAAGTTCTTTGCTCGTGGAACGAAGGATCAATCTCCTCTAACTTAAACGTATTCGTCTCTACAAACCATAGTTCCAATGGACTGTAGGTCGGTTGAGAGATTTGCCGACATTGACATCAAATTCACCAAGGTAGTTTCCTATAACGGGATTAGCAAGGTATTGAGCAGAGGAAAAAATCGAGAGACTTGCCTGGAGGACCATAATTGCACACTGTAAAGTGTGGTGGAGTGTAGGGTCCAACATTGGCAAGACCTTTGGGACAGTACTGAGTAGCGCAGCCGACCTTGGAAGTACCTTTCCAAACAATCTGAGAAAAGTGACCCCAATTGTGGAAATTGGACATATCAGGTTGGGCTTGTCCATAGAGCCCGTTGAAGTACGAGACTTCGCCGTTGTAAAAAAGTTCTGTGATGACGGCTGTTATGTTGTCTGCAGCAAGACCAGCAGCGATGTTTTGACCGTAACCTCCACCATCTGTCGTTGTGTTGTGAGCATAGACACAAGTCAATGCGATCTTGGCGGCAGTCGAAGCAAGAGCGTTGTCCCAGACGAGATTGCTAGCAGAATGATTGGCACGGTGGACATTGTGTGAAACGAGGACCCGCTGCTGATATGTAGTGGCCTTTGCTGCAGCTGCCGATGACGACTTCGCGGTACTCGAGGTCTTCAAAGTACTGCTGACCTTCTTGGAAGAAGTAGTGGCCGCCTTTGTCGCGATAGGTGATGCTTTCGCGGTCGAGGTTGTCTTGACTGAGGAAGTCTTTTGAATCGAAGTCGTTTTTGTAGAGGTAGTAGCCCTCTTGACTATGCTGATACCATCCACGTTATCGGCTTGGCCAGCTATGATGGGATAGCCAACCTCATAGTCAACACCATCTCCGAGGTCAAGCTTGACTGGACTAGCAAGACTACCGACTACCAGTGCGAGACTGAAAATGATAGCACTAGTACGCATGTCAGAATCCCGTGGGTCTCTAAGTCGTGATAAGCGTGGTCGTAAGGTCAAAGGTTTTGTATATGAATCGTGCGAATGCCAGATTCAGAGGGGATGATGATATTTTTACGAGTAAGAAACAGTTCTGTGAGATCCAGATCTGCCCGCTGATAGTGGAAGTTTCGATATTTCACATGTTGAGAAAGGTAGAGAAGTGCGGTTCTTATAGGCATCCATGATGTGCAAGGTCTGAGGGCAAAAGCACACATACTGATGTGATAATGCTTTGACGTAGAGTTTGTAATAGTACCGTTACAAGTCTTGGGAGAGCAGATCTCAATGTATATTGTACTTTCTCTACTTTCTCGCGAGAAAATGTTTAGGGTGTGAAATCTTCGGATAGTCTGGACCTTGTTGACAGGCGATGGCGAACGGTAATGTTTTACAACGGCAAAGAGCTGTTGGAAGAAGGGAACGGCACAACTGCGCCCACCACCATCTAACATGTAAGAGTAATGTCTGTTCTACATGTCAGTCCAGACACCGTATCGCGCTTTGTCATGACAAAGTTGGCTCTTTTGACCTACAACAGAGCACATTCATCAGAGAAGATAGCTAGAAGTCTGTACATCGATCTCGAAAGAAGCCTGGGCTTGCGGACCCTTAGCATGTCCAACGCTTTTCGCAAGCCGAAATGAGTGCGGCTTCCTAATCGCGCGCCAACGCTTTCGTTGCGACTAACGGCTATTGGAAGACTTGCAAGAATCCAAGCCGCGCATCGCTTGTCTGCGCAAGCAGAACTCGTTGATCAAACAGCGAAGAGACCAGCGATCATCTGGGTCATGACGTGGACATGAGGATATAATGGAGCTCGCTGACGGTAGCCAGCAGTAGGGGGCCATCATCATCTGTCTGCTTCTAGAGCATACTAGACCCTGATGCTAGACACGGGAGATTCCTAATAAAGAATAATGGTTTAGGACTTGCCCAAAAAGAGACGATCATGGAGATACGCACAATGCCGTCCCCCATCTATGCTCGAAGATCAATTTTCCTCAATACGCTCTGGCTGCATTAGAACTTGTCGCAGGTGAGTTGATCACACAAGTAATGATCATTGTGTGATTGTATACCACCTCTATCAATTGCGACGATCGAAGTGTCATTGCTTGAGATTTGATGACACAAGTTGCTGTCAGTTTGATATGGGTGTTCGCTCGACAGGGTGGGCAAGATCTGACAGCACGCAGATTTGTTTGGGTCAGGACGTTGCAAGTTGCGGGGTCACACTCGAGGTGGTGCAATCGATTTGGGATAGAACATCTTATTCATTGGGTATCTACGGATATGTACTCGACGATCACTTTCCTCTCACCTCAAGGAAATCAAAACTCCAACCACAAGCAATCCATTATGCCTTCATGTTCTCCAGCTCAAGCATGGGCGAGTCACTGTGGAAGTGGTACAACTTGGGCTCTGGAAGACCCTTCTTGCGAAGAATAGTGGTCTTGAACCAGTACGGCAAGACCTTGAACATCTGGTAGCTCATGTGGGTGCGGGTAGGGACAGCGAAAACGTAGTCCAGCTCTTCCAGGGAGCGCTGCTTGGTCTCAGGTAACCAGAGGAAGATCATTGCGCAAGCGACTGCGTTCATGGCAGCGTAGAAGCCGAATGCGCCAGTGGTTCCAAAAGCGCGAAGCTGACGAGGGAAGGTGAGAGAGACGACGGTGGCCCAGAAGTTGTTGGTGGCAACAGCCCAAGACATACCAACCTCACGATGCGACAGAGGGAAGACTTCGGCAGAGTATGTGAATGGTACGGGACCCTCGCCAGGAGAGTAGAAGGCATCGAACAGGTAGATAAAGAGCGCAATCAGACCAAGATGGGCGGCGGAAGAGGTGGGAATCAGGAAGCAGAGTCCAGCTGCCAATAGCGTCCAGCACATGTTAGGGAAGGTGAACAGGAGGAGAGCGCGACGACCGTAGGTGTCGATGGTCCAGACGGCAGGCCAGGCGAAGATGAAGTTGATGATGCCGAAGCCCCAGGATGCGAGAAGAGCACCAGTAACCGTTGCGCCAGCTTGTGCGAAGATGGTTGAAGAGTAGAAGGCGATGATGTTGATACCGCACATCTGCTGACCGATCATGACAATACCGGAAGCCTGGACAGCACGACGCAGACGAGGGATGGTGAAGAGCTCGATGAAGCGGGTGAAGAAACCGGCATTGGCGGGAAGACCAGACTGCTCAATGAGCATGACTTCCTGTTCCATCTGAGCGTAGATGTAGATCAACTCTCTTGCAGCGAGGATAGGCTTTCCACGGAAACGAAGCAGAGACTTGTAAGCCTTGCCGTACTTCTTCTTGGACATCAGCCATCTGGGCGATTCGGGAACGAAGAAGATACCAAGGACAAGAGGAACGGCAGGAATGAAGGCTGAGCCAAGCTGAAGACGCCATGCGATATCACCGACATCCTTGACAGCAAGGTTTGCAGATGTTCCGAGAAGGATACCGAAAGCAGTCCAAATCTGCCATGACATGACCAAACCACCTCTAATCTTGGTAGGAGCAACCTCTGCGGAGAAGACTGGGACGGTGACTTCCTTCAAACCCATACCAATACCAAGAAGGATACGAGTGACGATGAGCTGTTGCCAGTTCTGTGTAACGGCCATGCCGATGGGAGCGAGAAGAGAGAAGACGGCGGCGATGAAGATGACACCACGGCGACCGAGCCAGTGGTTGAGAGGGTCGGAGATCCAGCCGGCGAACAAGAAGATGGCGAGGTAAGGGCAGGAGTTGATGAAACCGACAAGCCATTGGTTGGCGGCGCAGTTACCGGCGGCTTCGCAGACGGGTCCGCTCTCGGGAATGCCAAAGGCTTGAGGGAAGGACAAGTTGGCACCGTTGGATCCGGTCTGATCCCAACCTTGAATGGCAGCTATGGCAAAGTCAGTCAATGCTCACGAAGTCGGGGTAGAGGTGGAAGCGCATACCAGCAACAGAATTCAGAATGATGGTGATGTAGAGAATCTTGGGTTGGCGCCACTTGTGAGTGATCTCCTCGCGGAAGGTCTCCTTCTCCTCATCGGTAAAGTCGTCCATGGTATGGACTTCGGCAGGATTCTGAGCAGCAAGGGCACCCTTCTTCAGAAGAGGCAGGATGTCGTTGAGATCATGGTCGGCAGCGAACTTCTCTGCAGAGCGCATCAAAGTCTCGCGGGATACACCAACAAGAGGGTTGCGAATCCTGCAAAGGGTCAATGATGTGCTTGAACAATGGGAAGGGTATTGTCGTACTCTCCAGTAACATTGTCGGTGAGCTCTGCAACTCTTGCTTGACGCTTTTCCTCGGCAACATTGAAGCGGTCGTGGGTAGGATCAGAGCTGATGTCTTCGTGGTGAGCCATGATAGCGGATGAGTTGGAAGGAAGTGATGAGCTGCTTCTGATCGGCAAAGGAGGATGAGTAACGACTCTTTATAGCACACGACCAACTCGCATACCCCAAACGGCCAGTATCAAGGAGTTGGTCCATGCCATCTAGGTTTCTCTTGGGGCCCCGCGTGACGGCCATGCGACATGATCTTGCTCCAGTATTCCCCAGTGTGTACCAGTTTCTCCATGTGGCCCCGCTCAATATCACACGGTTTGTGTGGCGGGTTGCATCCGAGAGTACTGCAATAGTCGGTAAAGCCAAAGGTCCTAATCGGCCCTTTGTTGTAGCCGTACCCTACCTATCTCTCGGCATGGTCGTGTTGTTTCGGCTTGTCGTCTCCTCGGAAGAGCCTCTCGGGAAAGCGACCAGTCGGGGAAGCCGTGACCCCACTGGAGAAACGCCCTTCGTACCGTGGCGCACCGTTGTAAAACCTCGTTCCTCGCTCCCACCTTTGATGAATATACAACACTTCCATTCTCTGACGGCGTGCATCGTGCAATCTTCATCCCAAGCTTCCTGCTGGTGTTTGAGGCGTTCAAGGGGTTGTGGGCGTGTGAGTGAGGCTTTTGGTGATATTGTCTCGAAGATCGGGTCGACCAATGCATGGCATGGCATTCGTGACCACAGCTTGATGTCGCAGGTGCAAAGAAAGTGTTTTTACTTGGTCGGCGGTTGCCGGGAGGGCTTGTCAGAGTTTGTCACCATTTGCTGCTCCCGGCGACGGCAGGGGCGCGGTATCGACGGCTCAGGCGCCATACAACGAACGTGGAACAAACCTCCAATTTGGGCGCTATGAAGGTGACGATGCAGTGCTTTCGCTTGGACTGCGCATCTGCGACCACGACATGTCCGATAACATCTGGAGCAGCTCTGCCACAGAATGCGACAATGATCTAGAGAAACACAAACTGATCATTGTTGAGCAAGCAGAAGAACTCGAAGCATTACCTCCAAGCTCTTCTCAGAATCTTGTTCAAGAAAGCACTGACCTCCTCATCTTTCCCGTCGAACGGCTTTCCATGGCGGGGAATAACTTTGCTGTCCAAACCTCCACAACTCCATAACCCGCCAAACCACACAGGTTTAGGCTTTTGTCTGTACACAATCATGATAGGCCGCTGTTCCTATTTCGGAAGTCACAAGTGAGCTGGTTGTCCTGCTTCAGCCGGTGCAGGATCATGATCAAGAGTTTCCCGAAAATGCCTCACCTCTGACACTAATTTTCGGCCGAAAAACATGCTATTGAGATGCACGATGTGTTATAGGTAGGCAAAGGGTTCCATGAGAAGCGAGATTTCGCTGTAGCTCCATTGGTGATCGAGGCTTGCCTCGAAAGGCTCTGCTCTCGACAGTAAACGTCTGTCAAACGCAGGAGATTGAAGTTTGTTGATGGCACTTTCCCGACGTCGGACTGGCATAGAAACACTCCTAATGTTGACTCAACAGGCCGGTGAAGCCCTTGACTCGCAAACAGGCATACGCGACGACAACCCCTTGACAGGAAAGCAAGCCCTGATGATTCAACATCGTCTAGACTCCTGAATATTTGTTCACTTGACTCCACAATCTCCCCATGGGCACAAATACTGACAGTTGCAAGTCCACATGCTCGGAAAACTTTGCCTCATGTTTTTTGGGCTTGAGAGATATCACATCTTGATTTGAAACCACTCTTTGATATCTTGGACGTTCCAATGAAGAGGACAGCCCATGACTCTGTACCTTCTAGCCCTAGTCTCCCTGGTCTGCGATAATCAAGTTTGCGTCACGGAGATCTTGCACCTCGAATCGCCTGCTTCCATGTCTATATACGAGCTTTTTGTCGTTAAGAGAAAAGCAAGTGAAACCTAGGCCATCGGTATCTGACTTAGTCAAAGTTTGTCCTCTTATCTTATGATTCTCAGTATGATATGTTGTCCTTCTGCGACACCAACCACCTCAGATTGTGGTCCACCCATTCGTACTCCAACAAGAACGAGTAAAGTCCTCTGAGAAAGCAGTAGTTTCTCACGCCACAAACTCTCACTTCCTCCGGCCACTCCTTCAACACATATTCGCCCATCTGCTCAGGTAGGAGCGCGTCACGATGGACCCAGGAGTTTGGGTAATCGTCATACCATTCCACCTCCCACGAGTCATTCTCCACATTGCTGAGATGGTTGTGCCAGTTGACGACTCCCATAATCTGCCAAAGCGTTGTCGCATCAAGTAGGCATTGTTGGAACTACCTTGCATTTTCATAAGCTACAGAAAGATCGGACTATGACACTGGACGCATAAGCTCTAGAAGAACTTCCTTTCTACGTACAATGGCATACTGTCCTCCCACATGCTATCCGTCAACATCTTCTTGTTCTGCCCATCCTTGTCCATCACAACAATCTGCCCGTACGGCTGGAAGGTGTTGTCGTACATCACACTCTCATCCCGGAATCCGTACATGCCTGTACTGTACATGATCCTTCCATCGAAACTCCAAACGGCATGAGCATCGTTTGCTTCGCTCTCGGTCAAGATCTTCAGGTCGGTGCCGTCAGGACGGATGGTGCAGATATCAAAGCGGTCCTCTTGCCAGCTCGAGCCATAAGTCCAGTTTGTTTGACGTGTGAAGACGATCAATTCACCATCAGGAGACCAGCCGGGTGTGTTGTCCCAGCCAGCAGTTAGCTGAGTGGTGTCCCCGGTCTCCATGTCTAGCACGTGCAAGCCCAAAGGCCCATATGTGGCGTTCCAGAGTCTGTACACAAGCTTTGTGCCGTCAGGAGAGAAGGAGGGAAAGCCTGCGTTGTTTGTGCCGTCAGTCAAGTTCTGCGTAGCCGTGCCGTCGGCGTCGAAAGAGTAAAGAGTTCCAGGATACAAAATGCGATCGAAGAACCAGACTCCAAAACCCGCGGCGAGCTTTGAACCATCTGCTGTCCAGGTAGGTTGGAACGCTCCCGCCAGTCCGCTTGCATAAAGCTCTGCATATTCTTCCGAGGCATTGATGTCCCAAGTGTCGAAGGCAGTGGTGAGATTGGCATAATCAGCACCAGTGAGAACAATCGAAGATGAGCCATTGCCGAGCTGCTTCTCGGTAGTCGCAAGGCGTCCTGTCTCAATATTGAACGAAGGGAACACGTCCATGAATCGGTAGTCCCACTCTTCATCCCAGCTGAACAGCTCCTTCTCGGCGGGTCGCTGGCCCCACTCATAGACTTCGTACACGACCTTGCTGCCGTCCGGGGACCATGCCGGATTGCGCATAGTACTGTTAATATAGTGGTGTGTAGTATCTGGACTGGTGTAGTGGATGCCCGCTTCCGTTCCAGCTTTGACGAGATAGCCAATGTTGCTGCTGTTACCCAAGTACGCAGGAGACACCTTCAATGTGTTGTCGAAAGTATGCTGGACAACATCGCTGCCAGTCGCAACATCAACACTGAAGATCTGAGAAAACACAGCTAACTCTTGACCAGCCACTGTGCCATGCGCGCCGTACGTATCCTCGGTCGAAATGTTGTAGTAGACGATTCGTGATGCATCGGGCGACCATCTCGGTGTACCCAGGCAACGACTCTCTTCTCCGATGACCTTGCGAAAACCACTACCATCGGGGCGAACGACAAAGACGGCGAGTGATTGAGTATGCTCCCAGCCAGTACCATCACTGTGGCCAGTCCACTGAGTGCCTGCATCAGAGCTGAAGGTAATCCAGTGGCCGTCAGGAGACCAAGACGGGCGGAAAAAGCTGTGAGGGCCCACGAAACTGCCAACGCTTTCGTCACTGCCTGTGACATTGATGGAGATACCGGTGTGAAGATCCTTGACAAAGATGTTTGTCGTGTAATTGATGGCTGTCGACACATAGGCAAGCTTGTTGCCGTCGGGCGACAGACCTCCGATATCTTCAAACGAGTCGCTGGAGACCAATTCGGTAAGCTCTGTACCATCCGTATTGACTAAGTACAGGTCGGACTGGCCATCAGCGCGTCTTTCGCTGGTGAAGATAATTCTCTGACCGTCGGAAGACCATGAGGCGTGATAATCAAAGGGGGCCGTTTGGTTGCTCATCAACTTCGTAGCATTGCTTCCATCGGCGTTCGAAATCCACAATTGAGACCCGGAAGGCGCGATGCGGTTGAAGTAGAAGACGCCTTTCTTGTCGGCGGAAGGAGAGGTACGATTCGTTCCGTTTCCGTATTGCGCAAACTTGTTCTTCCCCGTGGAGGCATAGGGGCAGTCAGGGCGTGCAGCTGCTTTATCGGCATACGGGCATGCTGCAAGACTGGCACCGACACTCAGGCCGAAGGCAGCGATGGGAAAGAACCGCATGGCAAGACTTCCTTGTTTGACGCGACAAAAGGGGGAGGGGCAGGTCGGTGGTAGAAAGAGTCTCAAGGCGCCTGTCTTATCAATCAGCGAATCCTAGATCGCTCCGTATTTTGTTCAAAGAAATCATCTCCAAGCGATGATCTACAAGGTGCAAGGTGTCTTTGACGACCTGGGCGATGTTTCCAAGCCGTAATTCGCCTGTAAATCGATTCGGTATGGTGCTGCTTTGTAAAAATTCTTCAGTGAACAAAATCGATCAAGGCTTTGGACTTCAAGCAAACATTCTGTGTTCGAGCTCTCCCAGCCCGCCGAGTGCGCATGTTGACAATTATCAAAATGCAAGATGATTTCTCGTATAGCAACACTTCCCAGAGAGAGCACAAAAGAAAAGCGCTCTTAGCGGAAGATTACCCAATTGATCAAAACATCATGCCTTTCTAAGGCAGTTTCGGGAGGCACTTTTGGTCAGGAAGTGTCGAACATGTCACTTGCAATCAGATACTCGCGCAGGGCTCTTTCGCGATTGACCAAATCGGAGCTCTGGCCACCTCCTCGATCAACTTTACAGCTTTGGTGACTGGCTCTTTTGCGCGCTCACTCATGAACTCCTCCTTTGCCAGTGTCTCAAGGCGCTGCGCCCAAAAATGCCATCTGTCAGTTGAAAAGCCTGGTTCGCCGTCCCAGAATTCGGTCTTCCTGGACAAACCCCTGCTCCAGCCACTTCCGAAGGACTCGTTGCTGACACTTTGCAGTTTACTACCACCATGAATGATCCAACATGCTGCAGCTTCGATATCGGTAGTCAAACACTCCTCGGCGCTGGTTATTGAATGAGGGAGAAGGGTGTTGGCATGAGAAAATAGTGTTGTTTCCAGTGCATCACGGATGTCGAAGAAGGCTTGTATACCGCACTCTCGCGTGAACATCTCGTCGCCTTGCTGCACTAATTTTGCTGAGAAACTCGTAAAGTTGATCCATCTGTCTGCTCCGGTCAAGTTGTCGGAAGACAGATCTGACTTGGAGCTGTCCAGTGTTCTCCAGGTATAGTAAAAGCTATGTGCATCATCCCAACTGGACCAGAGACTCTGAGTAAGCTTGTTCGGACCTTCAGGACTTGCTTCCGCTTGACGAATTGCAAGGATTAATTGAACGAGCACGTCAACGTGATCAGGAAGAGATGCAGCGGCATGAAAAAGCAAGTTCCAAAAACCCCATGCATTCTCTTGCGTACTATCCCTCAAATTTACATCGCTGAGAAGACGTTCTGCTGCATGCTCTGCGCTAATCTTACGGTAAAAGAGTACATCAAGAGTGTTTGTGTGGACGGGCGAAGCACCCCATTGTCCTGTCTTTTCGCTTTCAAACCATGCGTTCAAGCTGAAAGACATATCGCGCAAAGAAGCTTCGCGAGGTGTGGGAAAATACAGTGGTCATCAGTGCAATGTTCATTGATGTCGACTGTCAGGACGCAAAGGCTTTCGGGGGTGCTCGAGATTACGGGCAGATTCTGCAGAAGCTGCGGAGATCTTCTCCGAGATCTAATCAGATGCTGAAGCCACCACCCTGCCTTGGTTTGTCGTCGATCGCAATTGCACCGATGACCACTATATCTTTAGATTATGGTATCCCAGTGAGATACAAGCGGTTTTCAAGAAATGCTGGGTCGTCACGGTGCTTTGGAGAGACCACGAGAGCAGTCACGATTCCACGCACGACAAAAGCATCATGGTCAAAGACACAATATTCGGTTGTGGAAACCCCGAAACGAGACACGAGTAAGAAGGTCACGACAGTCAAAATGCAACAGACTCTCATTCGTAAGATATCGTCGAAACCTGTTAAAACACGCTCCAAACCCAGGAACAACTCATCATCGCAATGCCATATGATCGAAAGGAGAAACGCCAGCCTATGCAGAAGAACGTGGGGCAGGAAAGATGACAGGCGCAAGCGATTCATCATGAACCTCCAAGCACACCAAGCACACCATCAGATCAAACCTCGTTGTCGTGGAAGTGGAAAGCAACATCGCGAGGGCGAAGACGGTTGTTTCTGACGAAATCGGCGTCACCAGGAGGACGCTCGTTCTTGGAGTTGCCGGTCAACATGCTTTGAATGCTCAAGCAAATGCTCTCAACATTCTGTACCGGTGACCAGCCTTGAGCAGCGAGCAAGTCCAGACAGATGATGCCGTTGGTGTAGATGTGAGGGTGCATGGGGATGGGGCGGTCAGGATGACGCACAAAGACGACTTCCGGTGGTTCTGGAGGAATGGTCAGCGAGAGGTGCTGTGAATCGATGAGAATGTTCAAATACCTATCGGATAGTTGTTGCTGAACTCAAACTTGAGACGGAAGATGTTGCCTTGGTAGATGGGGTTTGCGTCCATGACTTGGATGTCCATGAGCCATGTCTTGAGGTTTTCTGCTGATACGAGAGTGATGCCGGGAGCCAATTGACCTTGGATTTTCAGAAGCTCCTGCGACAGCATCAGAGCGTTGTCAAAGATTACTCAAGAAATGAACCTCACCTTCTGGAGTCTTTTACTGCTCATCATCTTGCCGAGATTATGCGAGGCGGTGACTGGCGACAAGAAGTATGGAGTGGTCGAATAGGTATTACGGTTGCGGAGCAAAGCCAAGAGGCGGGAGTGCTGCTTTGTGAGTTTTCGCAGGCGGAAAGTGTTGCAGGATATTGTCGCAAAGGCCGGCGATGCTTTGTTGCAACGACGTTGTTGTAGAAGAGAATGAGCAAGAAGCAGGTAGGTGTTGGCGTGATACAAAGGATGATCCTTCAAGGAAGGTTGTCGCCAGCACCGCGAGGCTGAAGATCGACAGCACGCAGCAACTCGGGCGGCCTCCGCTCGCGCATTTTGCAGGGTCCAAGCATGTGAAAGTTGGAGTCTGGACGCTGCCGACACAACAAGACTGCATGCAACGAAGAACAATTGTCGACCTCACGAGACACCGAATATCAGATGTAGACAATTCAGGTATATATGCATGCTATCTGATATGCAATTCATCCTTCGTAGGTATCATAGGGACAGATCACGACCGCGCGTGCCTGCAAAAGCTAGCATTCAACCCAACCTGCGCGTCGAGATGCTCCTGGAAAGATGAAATGTTCAACGACCAGTCAGAGGACTAGTGATTGTATCCCCAACGTTCCCAGCTTCCTTGCCCAGTGGATTCTGTAGGGCTCCTCCGACGAGATTTCCGACTCCTGACTTGAGCTGGTTGACGTCCTTTTGGTCTGTTGCTGGGAGACTGTTGATTTGATCTGAAAGGTATATCGTATTAGCAGGAGATCGGAGCTACAAAGAGCGATACAGAGCTTACCCTTGACCAGATAAGAGGCCTTGTTCTCGCCCATGGTTTCGAGAGCCTTCTCCTCCATAGCGCGCTTCCACTGAGGAGGAACGCCGAACATGTAGACCGCTCCCACCGCTAAGGCGAGGATGGCGGCGAGGACTGAAAGATATGCGCTTGCCGTCATGTTTCGGTGCTGTTGCGATTCTTGTTTTGATCTTCTGGAGTTTCTCTTGGATCTGTAGCTGTTCTACCTCGGACTGCCGGGCAATTCGACAACGTTCTCTTTCCTAATCCGAGTTTTGCAGTTCCAATCGCTTGTCTTTGAGGTAGTCGCCAGAGACGGAACGTGGGCGAGCTGGAACAGGAGGTGCTGGGAGATCGGCAGGCTTTTGGGGTGTGACAGGGCGAGGTACGATGGCTTGGAAGGCGAAGACGAGACGTTGTTCAACGACTGGCGGTGCTTGTGCTGGTCGAGGTGGGAGTGCTGGAGACTCTAATACAGACTGTGCTTTGGATGGTGCTGGAGACAAGTGCCTTCTGAAAGGTCTTAGGGCGATGGAGAGCAAGTGATGGCAATGTAGGGAGATGGATGAGAACAGCGACGACCTGACGGATTGATGCTCTTTATCTGTTGCCATACGAATGGTCCCGCAGGTTTTGTTTTGTTGTTGCGACGGGCAAACGTCAGAGCGGCCCAGCATCTACGTACCTGTATGACGTCCATCGCGACTTCCTTGGAACTTGATGCACCTCCCCGCCCTTCTCGAGCGACCATGATTGTAATTTGTGACAGATCTCAGCACGCGGATGGATAGAACGAGCGGGCTTGCGCAACTCTATCGGAGCGCAGTGGACAAGTACTACTTGCCGTGGGCGTGCACAGCTCCGAGGAAGACTCCGCCCACATTGAAATGGAACGAAGCACCAGATGCAAGACCTTGGAGCTGGCAACAATCTGTTGGACCTGTTGAAGCCAAGCGACCGGCCTACTATTGCGACAATGTTTGCGCAATCATGCTGAGATAGCCGAGAGCAGATCACTTCCAATACAATGTTGAGCTACCTTCGTGTCTCGCAAACCCCAGATGATGGACATGGCGGCGCACACAAGTCGGGTTGTCATGTCTCGCTCAGCACCAAGCTCACCAAAGACCCTGACGGCCCCGGAAGTTGAGGGCGGAGCTTCACATATTTCTCAACCCCTCCAACAACACGAGATTGACATTGACAAGGAACAGCTGCAATATAAGTGTTCCTGCAGAAAGACGCAAATATAGACAGCTCTGCAAATGAATAATCATGGCTTCGTTTCAACAGAGCTGAAAAAGGTTCTGAAACTCTGCACAGCCCACCGTGACATTTGATTCTCCCTTGTTCAGCCTCCGAGCTTGCGTCCCTCTGCCCCACGCACTGCCACGCCGGGTCCAGGCCGCCGAGCTTAGAGTAAGACTGGAGTTACGAATACGCTCCATGTTGATCGTCTTCCTTTTTTCCTCCTATCTGTCTGTCGCACCTTGATCCTGCTTGTTGACTATATACGGAGTACTTGCCTTCTCATCGCACTCGCGCGACTTCACCGTCGCTCATCTTCCACATCCAGACGCAGCGCAGTCAGCAGCGAGCGCCTGACGAAACGCCATCATGAGTTGTAAGTGCCGCCGATAGCTCCTTCCCTTGATGCTTGAGCATGCGACATAGACAAAACCAGCTGTCGGCTCTCTGCCACAGTCTTACAAACATCCTCGCCCGCTCTCAACCTGCCGTCCATTCTCGATTCCCTACAATACCTGCTCCGAGCATCCACTAACCAAGCATTCGGTATAGTCACTAGTATGCTCAACAAACTCCACGGCCAGCCCGACAGCTACGACAAGAAGTGCGTCCAGCCTTATCCTACCTCTCAGTTCACTACTAACATTGCGACAACAGATCCAAGTACAAGTTTGGCAAGACACTCGGAGCCGGCACCTACGGCATCGTCAGAGAAGCAGAGTCACCCCAAGGAAAATGCGCCGTCAAGATCATCCTGAAGAAGAACGTCAAAGGCAACGACCAGATGGTCTACGATGAGCTACAGATGCTCCAACGCCTTCAACACCCCCACATCGTCAAGTTCTTCGATTGGTTCGAGTCAAGAGTGAGATATACAAGAGTCGGAACATACTGCAGCACAAGCTGATCAGGGCGCAGGACAAATACTACATTGTGACACAACTTGCGACTGGTGGAGAGCTGTTTGACCGCATCTGCGAAAAGGGTCGCTTCACCGAGAAGGACGCTTCTGCCACCATAAGACAAGTCTTGGAAGCCGTCGACTACCTCCACCAGAACGATGTCGTCCATCGCGGTCAGTCTCCACCCGCCAATTCACGCGGCCGTCTTGCCCATACTGACGGCTCTTCCAGATTTGAAGCCCGAGAACCTCCTTTACCTTACCAAGGCCGACGACTCGACTCTCGTGCTCGCAGACTTCGGCATTGCCAAACATCTTGACAGCCCCGATGGTGTGCTCAAGACCATGGCTGGATCCTTCGGTTACGCAGCACCCGAAGTCATGCTCAAGAAAGGACATAGCAAGCCCGTCGACATGTGGTCTCTCGGTGTCATCACCTACACTCTCCTCTGCGGTTACTCGCCCTTCCGCAGCGAGAACTTGACCGACCTTATTGAGGAGACCAAGCACGGCAGAGTTGTCTTCCACGAACGTTACTGGAAGGATGTCAGCAAGGAAGCCAAGGATTTCATCATGACCTTGCTCGTTCCCAAGCCGGAGAAGAGAGCTACAAGTGCTGTACGTTTATTTTAAACCTTCTATTGTTCCGAACTCGACTGACACCATCTACAGGAAGCGCTCAAGAATGCTTGGATTGCTGGCAAGGGTGCAACAGACCACAACTTGCTGCCCGAAATCAAGGCATACATGACCAAGGCTCGCCTGAAGCGCGGTATCGAATTGGTCAAGCTCGCCAATCGTATCGAAGCACTCAAGATGCAAGAAGACGAAGAGGAGGATGTACCACAGGCTGGAGACGTTCCCGCCGGCGCAAAGCAGGCCGCAGGAGACGCACTCGCACATCAAGAAGAGAAGCCTTTGGAAGCCGGCCTCAAGGTACCGGACAAGGGAGTGACGCACAAGCGCAGTCTGAGCAAGATTGCCAAGGGTGCCATCTTCCGTGAAGTCGTCCTGGCCAAAGTTCGTGAGATGAAGGCCGATGAGGAGGCACAGAAGATAACTTCTACTGGCAGCTTCGAGAAGGAGAAGGAAAACAAGTGAGGGAATTGCATCGACTTCAGCGAGGAAACATGTTTTGAATTCGGCATGGCGTTTGGGAGGATTACAAGGAAAGATTGCTCAAGTTTCGACTGATCAGGTATTGAGCCTGCGTGCCTGGAAGATATTCCTAAGACTTTTGCTCGAGACTGGAATACATTGATCTACTATTCACCATGAACTTTGACAATTACTTGAAGCGTGATGGTGTTGGTGTTCATGTTCGAGATGATTGGGGGGCCAGGCTTTTGAACTTGGTGAGGAGGCTTCCTGATGGCGCTGATGTGCAAGCACCCCGAACTGAGCCATGCAAGCTTTGATTCCCTCATAGCCATGCGATCACGCCTTTCCAACAATATGAACGATAGACTTCCAACAAAAGTAAGAAAAGATGATAGAGAAAGCGACAATAGATTCCTCAATACAATATCACGTGGATGAAATGGTCTGTGCAGAGCGTCGGCGGACTTGCAGCAAAGGCAACGCGCGACGCGCGAGTCCAAGATGGAGCAATTACGAAGGACTCCATCCCAACCAAGCGCCCACTATCGCAAGAGGGCTGCAAGCATCGAGCAGTGCAATCCAGAGTTACGCGACAACAGAGACACCAAAATCATGGACCGCAGCCGCAAGCGCAAAGCTGCAGCTGGAGCATCACCCGACGCCGACACGAGCACACCCAAGCGACAAAAGACTACACTGGTGAGTGTGCATCCATCTGTTGTATTGGAGACAAGATTGGATTGGGGAGGAAGGGAAGCTGTGTCGAGTCGCGGACTTGCGGCGAGGCTTCTGCACTTCCCCAAGCACCGAGATGTTGGCCAGCCGCTACGACGGAGCGCGACCGTCAGGAACGCGAACGCTTGGACTCTTGCTGAGCTAACACAATCCTGTCAGGAACATGAGACTCCGCAGACAACAACAAAGATCGGCCTGCAGTTCATCGACCACCTGAAGTCGGCCAAGGACAAGACGTGAGTTTGGCCCGAAAGAAGACAGTCCGCGACTCCTCCGTCTGACCTTGTCGCAGTGGCCGCTTGATCGCCGACCTCTTTATCGACCTGCCCAGCAAGGTATGCGCCTGTTCCTCCTCGCCAATCTACATGCGCTGACAAGCTCCGACACAGAGAGAGCTGCCCGACTATTACCGCACCATCAAACTACCCATCGCTATCCAGACAGTCCAGGTAATCCGACCTCTTTCCCGCCAACGATAATACCTCCGTCTGACACACAGCCACAGGACAAGCTCGAACGCCATGAATACCCCACTCTCAGCGCCGTCGAGAGTGACATCAAGCGCATGGTCTCCAACGCAAAGCAATACAACGACGACAAGTCCACCGTCTACCAAGATGCCGAGCGCATTCGCAAGGCCCTCTCCAACTTCATGACCAAGCACAATCCTGCTTACAAGGACCCGAACTATGTCGCCCTGCCTACACCTCTGCCCGGCCAAGACGATGATGCGACTGCCTCTTCTGCACCTCCAACACGCGATCCCAGCGAACAGCCTCGCAAGATCAAGATATCCCTCAAAGCGAACCGCGATCGCAAGTCCTCTGCTGCTCCAGTCGCTGCCTCCAGTCCTGCTGTCGTCCAAGACGATTCGGACCCTGCGAACTTTACTGGCAAGACACTCCAGCAAGCGCAAGAGCACATCGTCAACGGCTTGATCAGTCACACCGACCAAGGGCAAGCTACACCCACCACCCAGGCGAGAGGCTTTGCTAACATGATCATAGAATCGCTATCTTCGAACCCTTTGTCCATCTTCCTCCTCGAACCCTGACCGATTACTACAAAGTCATCAAGAAGCCCACCTCTCTGGCCGGTATTAAGAAACAAGTACGAGGGAAGCAAGGAAGCGACTTCAAGAACTGGGACGCATTTGAAGAGGAGGTTTCGTACATCTGGCGCAATGCAAGGATCTACAACGAGGACGGAAGCGACATCTTCAACCTCTCAGTTGAGCTGGAAGACCTCTTCAACGAACGCCTGGCCACCGCGAAGAGTCAAGTCGACGAACCTGTTCAACCAAAGATCAAGCTCAACGCTCCAAGACCGAAACCCGTACTGCATCTTGGTGCAAGAGGGTCACCTGCACCACGAGGCACTCCTGCCGAGGACAAGAAGGAAGAGCCAGTCACCAACGGACAAAAGACACCCGTGCCCGCCCAGGCCAGACCTGCAAGCAGCGCTGCTCCCTCAAGGTCGAAATCGCAAGTACCAACGACAGTCAAAGCAACAAGCGTCAATGCTTCAAGTCCTGTTCCAACGACAGCAGCAGCAGTCAAGACTGAGACGACCGTCGCTGCATCTCCCTCCCTTGCCGCAGTCCGACCACAGAGCATTGCTCCCGAAGTGAAGCAGAGTTCACGACCTGGAACCGCAACCTCGATGCCACCACCACCTTCTGTTCGCGCCATCAGCGGCAGCCCTCATCCCTCGATGCTCCCCCATGTGCCTCACGTCCCGCAATACGTTCCTCCACCGCCAACCTTTGTCGACAAATACACACGCTCAAAGCCTCTCTCCGAAGCTCTCCTGCCGAGCGTAGTCATCATGACACATCCTCAACTTACGGTGCCCAAGCCTTTCCGCCTCGACGTTCCTGCAAACAAGCAATTCACACAACAATCTTTGAGCACTGCAGTTCCCGCGGCTCACTACTACATCAGCATTGTCCCCAATGTCTCACAGCGTCTTCTCATGCAACGGCAGTACAAGACGTTTGTCACTGTCAATGGCGTCCGACTCATGGGCACTACTCGCGACTTCTTGCCTGGAGGGGGAGACAGGAAGCAAGTTTACGACACCGCCCTCATCGCTGGTGTCAACAGGATCGAGGTGGAGGTGGTCGCCGTGTCCGGCAAGACTGGTGCTCTGGAAGTTGAGAAGCTGTCGGTGTTTGCCAGTCTGTTGAAGTAGATCACGACAGATGATGTTCTTTATGGCATAACTCATCGTCGGATGGGTGGTCCTTGAAGCATGGCGCTGGCGTTTGGGTTTTTTCTCTGGTGGGTATACCTTTTGTTAATCCTTATTCTTCTGCACTCTTCGGCTTTATGGGGACGGACGAAGCGGTCGTTTCCCATAGCTTCTTGAATGAGTGCACACTTTCTTTTCCATTTCAAATTGTCACTCCTGTATGCAAAGGCCTTTATGATAAGTCGCCGATCGCATTCGGAACTGGGTGAGTTTCGGTGTCGCCGAACGGGGTGGGTTGTCAGCGATACCTCTGGATTGTTCTTATATCCTGAGCTCTCATCTTATGGTGCTGTCTCAACGAAGTAGAGAGACACCCGACATCACATCGAGTAGAGAAAACTCCCAGTGATACTCTTCTACTGTCATGTCGGACCGCTCGCCGGCGAAGCGGTCCGTCACTCCGCAACATGTGTGGGGATTCCTTCGTCTCTCCGCACCTTTTCCTTTACGATGAGGTCAGTCGAATTGAATATAGAACCCATCACCCCGAAGATCTTGAATAATCCTCTGCAAGACCCATAACCTACTATGGAGTTCTTCAAGTTGACATGCTCCTTTAACTTGAACTCGGCCGTGCACGGCCAATCAAGACACTGCTCGTTGCTTCATCACTCAAAGCACTCTGGAGCACGACAAGCCCTTGTATTCTTAGTATATATAGGGCTCCACCATCATCTCAGTCGTCGACCCATCACTACCGTTTATCTTAATCACTTTGCAATGTGGGCTAAATCTGTTCTCCTCTTCCTTGGGCTCACTGCTGGCGTTGCCCCCACCTACGCAATGTCACACCCTAAACATATTTCCCTTCCTGCCACCATCGGCAGCAACACTTCCAGCTCTGCCTGGAAAACACTCAATCATCCTGAAATCCACGTCAAGGACCACAAGTCTTTTTCCATCACGACCCCTCCAGCCACCGATCTTTGGAGACCCAACGCTGAACCGAAATCCGACAACTTCACCGTTCCTTATGTGTACCGTGGAATCAAGGCAAACAAATTCACCAGCATTGCTGTAACCGTCAATGCCGACTGGAAGACCAGATACGATCAAGGAGGTATTGCAATCATCTTTCCCGGCCCCAAGCCTCTCAAATGGGTAAAGACCGGCATCGAAGTCGAAAACGGAGCACCCCAATACGGCATCGTTGGTACCTATGCATTCTCGGATTGGAGTTTGAGTCCCATTCAACCTCAGAATGCCACCACTGCGAGATTTATCGTCGAAAGATCTGGCTCTGAGATGTGGGTGTACGTTCTCAATGATGCGAAGAACCCTGATGCGGGCAGATATCCTTTGAGAGAGGTGACTTGGGCGTTCTTGGAGGGCCGGGCTGGTGATGATGTTGTTCTGCAGGTCAGAGTTTATGCTGGAAAGCCTACTTATTCTGCCATTAGTTCTACTACTTATTCTGCCATTAGTTCTACTGAGGGACTTGAGGTGAATTTCTCCGATCTTGTTATTGTGTAGAGGGGTGGTGGATGTAGAGAATGGACTAGCTACACGTAGTGTCAGATGATTAGTGGTGTCTGCTTCAATCCTATACAATAGATCGATGCTCACCTTCCATGCACCATTCAATGCTGATAATCCTGGCTTTCTGATCAAGGCATATCATCCGCAAGAGAATCTCCGCAGATGTCTTCTCCCGTCATTGGATCTACAGAAGGCAGAACACCGAACAACTTCAAGTCCAGGTTTCCTGACTGGAAGGATGCGACATCAGGACGGACAAAGCTGGGCTTCCTCCATTGATCAGAGTTCGTTTCGCCCAAGGTAGTCGAGACTCCATCCTTGCGCCTTACCTGGACGTCGCTCTGACGAGATCTCGTTGCCAGACGCCGCTGGAACCATCCCGCGCAACGTCTAAACAAGGGCATCAGACACGCCACAGACGCCGCTGTAATCCCGATCCCCATCTCCAATACAGCCATGTTGATGACCAAAGCAGTAACGTGATAGTAACTCGGCTTGTGGTTTACGTCGTAGTAGCGAGCGTCGAAATGCAGAGATCCGGTATATATCGTTCTCAGCACCGCACATAAAGATCCACAGACCGCAAACACCATTAAAAAAGTCACTCCTAGCTTCGTCTTGGCCGGCATAGACGATTTCCAAAGGACCAGAATAGGTAGCAGCGCAAACACCCAATCCGACAGTGCTGAAACGGCACCGTGAGTATAGAAAAATCCGTTCCAAACATTTGTGGGAATGCACTTTCCCTCGACTCTTTTCCTGGCCAGGTGGCTCAATGTGCCGCAGGGAACCAAACTGAGGAAGAATGCTAATGCGGACATGACGCAGTAGAACACTGTGACTGAAGCGACCAGGCAGCGTTGTTTCCGTTCAAGAAGAAACCGGCGGAAGAAGATCATCAGGGATATTTTGAAGGCGATTGATGTCACCATGAATAAGGCTTCTGCTATTATAAGCAACTTTGCGGAACCATCAGTATTTTGCTAGAGCAGTTGTAACGAAGACACGATGAATGCTTACTAGCAACAACAAGTCGGCGCTCGACTCCGTCAAGGTTGGGTTGCGATTTTCGATCACGGTAAATGCGATACCGAAGGCGCAAAACATCAAGTAGAATGCCTGATGTCGAGAGAGTCAGCAAAGCTTCATCACAATAAAGGCAGCAGGACCGTGATCAGGAAAGCGTTGTCTGTAGAACAATTGCATGATCTTATTCATGTAACGGTACACTCACCAATGCCACGATCATCAACCAATCATCCAATCTCAACCCGTGATCCAGCCATTTGTGCCTAACCACTATCCTCAAAGACACTGAAGCACAAGAGAACACCAAACAGACATAAATGACGGTTGCTATAACATCACCAGGAGTCATGTTGGCGACGACAACCATGCAGTGATTTGTAGTTGAGGATTTGTGGGGGCGTACCTTCTGCTATAAACCACTACAACGGTGAGACATAAACCGTTGGAAGGAATATTATGCTGCCCATAGAACGGGTCCAGAAGGAAGTTTACTTCCAACGACCGCGTCATAACGGTAGCAAAGTACTAGGTCATCGAGTTTTCATTTCTCATCGATTATGTGAGAAGGATTACTCGATTTCACTCTTACGTACGCCTGTTTCGACAAGACCACAGCTATCCTAGGACTGGTTGTGAACTGCTTCTCAGAGCTTGTATAGATCTGCATTTGCCTGGCTTTAGTGTACTCCGCGATGTCGATGCTGCTAGCTGTAATTCGACGTCAGACCGATGTATTCCCTAACTTCTGAGCAAGTGATCAGCTTACTGATCATGATGGAGGCCCGAATTTTGCAGCGATGGTAAACGTGCCATTTCAATTACTTGTAGAGATGCATCGATCAACATGATCTATATAGAAGCTGCCTCGAAACTTGACCGATCGTACTCTTCTGCAGATGCGACTCCCACCAGCCATTGTTCGGGAAGGATCAAAGACATATAAACCCTTGTTTCAATATCTGACGGTAAAGACTGTCCGTTCCCCAATCATTCCCCCGTTCCTCCTTCGTCACCGCCACTTTAATGAACAACAGTACCAGACCATTGAGAGCAAGAAACCTGCACAGCAGTTCCCACAGCCAACCCGACACCAGAATTTCCAAACAAAGCAGTATTAGCACCACTGTTCAAGCAGAGATCAAAGTTCAAGTTGGCGCCGTATTGGTTCGTTCCTGTCAAGCCATTCTGCGAGCACAGGGGGTTTCCATCTGCAGGGCAGAGGTTGGTGATTTGAACGACGATGGTGTTTCCAGCGTTGGAAAGGGCGTGGCCGGAACTGTCGGTTTGGGCGGTCAATTTCCAGCAGGTTCCGCAAGCTGGGCCTGCGCCGGCGCCAGGGCCTACGCCAAAGGCGTTTTGGGAGAGAGCGGCTGAATAACCGGGCTGTAGAAGTCAGTATGCTGGGTAAGACATCATGTCAAGGATTTGGGTGCTTACAGAAGTGTAGAAACCACAAGCGGTGGTCTTGGTGTTGCAGTTGCCGCTTCCGAAAGTATCACCGCTGCCGTATTGAGTGAAGGAGGCCTTGTAGGTTGTGCCACTGCTACCACCACCGCTGGCGGCCTTCGAGGTCGAAACCGGAGCCGCGGAGGTCTTTGAAGTAGATGCGGGCTTGGCGGTGTTGCTTGCGGGTAGGCATTGGCTGTAGTATACGCCGTTGGCTACGCAAGTGTAGCCAGAGACACAGGTCTTGTCGCCAGTGAAGCCTTGACCTCCGCACTGAGCATAGGCAGCTGCGGCGGCGTTTGCGGAAGAGCCAAAGGCAGCGACCGTGAGAAGTACGGTGTTGAGAAGCATAATGTATGTTGATGATTGGTCGAAGGAGTGGTAGAAAAGAAGAGAAGGAATGGGTTGTCAAACTCTCAGAGTGCTTTGAAGGAAAGGAAAGACTGAACAAGGCATACTTCCCTGGCTCTTATAACGAGCACATTGCCGCATCTGTGACTCCGTTCCGCTAAATCGACAGGCCCTTGACCCTGACAATAACAGCCATCCCGCTCTCCACAAGGCTCAATCTACCATCGTTATGTCATGCCCCTCCCTGAACGACAAAGAAAACTTGCAGATTGGACCCCGTGCTCCCTGAGAGATGCCGCCTCAATATGGATAATCAAGGGGTACCAAGATACAGTTTAGCCAACATGGTTGTTAGCTTCGATCGCTGTACATCTCAAATCAACCTGGGGGTGGCTTGCATGGAACATGTCCGCTGAAGCTTGTTTGGAGGATCGTACAACTATAACTCGGCCGAGGAGGCTTGATCGGCTTGACAGGTGCTAGGTTACTGCAGGGAAGACGGTGTTGCATGACAAAAGGTATCTGTCTGCTCCGTATGTCTTTGCGTTGCCTGTATGTGAAAGACTCATCTCGAAATTGCGTCAAGCTTAGTTCGAGTTGTTCAGATATCAGTTCGGCAGATGGTAGTATGCAGGTCCAGATCTTTCCTTGCCTTCATCGAGAAGCACCATGGTCCATGATTGTCGAAATCCGCATCCTTCTCAATAATTCAAGGGGCGGTAAAGCGGCCCGTCCCACCGCCGGCTGAGGAGCACTCGAGTTTCAGGTTGAACGAGCACAAGCTAAGCGATATACGAAGTCAAAGGCCAGAAAGACAACACAATGTGTGAGGGCGGCTAAATGGCATGATAAAGTCATCATGCTATTCTTTTGGTTCAACGTTGGTGCAGAAGGTACGGACGAGGTTGCGCAAGCGAAGGGGAAGTACGACGACAATTGATGAGTCAGCGGCGACCATCGTTTCGCGCTTTCCCTTCTTTTCTTGGACATGCAGATGTCAACGCAACAAGGTTCGACAAGCTTTTGTTCCGGCCCTTGTACATTGAGCCGCTCAGGTATATCAGCAGTCGGATATGCTCGAATCCATTGAGTGAGACATGGGCACTTGATATGCTTTTAGAGAGTGCTCGTCTCAGGCTTCTTTCTGGAGGCTTTCGGATCTCGAATAACTTCCTGCATTCCGGCAGCAATGATTCGATTGGGCCTTGTGAACCGCGAACGCTGGATGATCCAATGACAACTTGCGACTGGGCAGTAGAAGCCGGGAAACTCGACTAGAAGTAATGAAAAGACTCTATTATGCTATTGGATATATCAACTAAAACCAGACAGGATATCTCACGCTATGAAGCAAGAAAAAGGCGACACCGGAAGCCTCAAGGATAACACTTTATGCGGCAATAAAAGTAGCAGCTCTCGACATGAAATAATCCTTGCCCTTTGCGAACGCAACCATGAAACTGAAAGGCACCCATCCACCAATCTGTCCAGTACCAGTCTTGCTGCCAATCGGCACAAAGACCATGAGCTTGTCAGTAGCGTCATAAGTCTTCACGGCGCCAGTGTTTGTGATGGCGTTCTTGAGGTTGTTGGCAACGACGGGGATCTGGTCGTTGATCTTGAGGGCGTATCGCTGCTTGTACATTGTGGCGTCACCCAGAGCGTAGACGGACTTGTCGGTGACGGAGGTGACGCGCATGTTCTTGTCGACGTTGATCCAGCCATCTGAGTCGAGTGCGTCACGGGGCATGAAAGAAGTGTTTGCGATGTTTCCCGCTGCAGAAATGACAAGTGCCGCTTCAATAGTCTTGCCATTGTTGAGGGTGACGGTAAATCTGCCAGAGGGATCTTGCTTGCTGTCGTCAACACGAACAGAGTAAATGATCTTGACGCCCAGGTTTTCCAGACTGGCATGTGCTGACTTTCCGGCAGAAGGCTTGAGATCGGGAAGGACTTGATTGTGGGATGCGATGAGAGTGACTTTGGTCTTGGGATATGCTTGTGCAATCTCACCAGCAGCTTCGACTCCGACAGGGCCTGCGCCGATGATGACAATACTGTCGGCGGCTGCTACTCTTTTTTGAGCATCCTCAACCTTCTCGCGGATATCCGCTCCAGTAGTCTTGAAGGGAATAGCTTCCTTGCCAACAGTTCCGGGAGTTGTAGATCCAGAAGCGACAACCAGATAATCGTAAGAGATATCCTGCTTTCCTTCGACTTTCACGATCTTGGCGGAAGTGTCCACCGTATTCACAAGACCTTGTACGAAAGTGAATCTGTTGGTGGGATAATGCTTGAACTTGTCCATGATGGGAATCAAGTATTGGTCGACCTTGGCTTCCTTGGGCTTGGCGATAATTCGCGGCGAGGCAATGTTAAAGTAAAAGACATCCGAGGCATCGATTAAAGTGACCTTAGAGTTGGGTGTTTCCTTGAGGACCTTGTGTGCAACTTTGGCTCCTGCGTAGGAACCGCCGATAATGACAACATGCGACGACATGATTGATGACTGGTGTTGTGGGATTTGTAGAGAACTGTCTCGCGGAAGCGCTAATGCTGGGATTTGTTCGTCGCAGTGAGTGAGAGCAGAGTGCTAATGTGTGTTGTAGACCGAAGAATCCAGATGATGATGCAGATGAAGATGGTATAGAAAGAACACGACTTACATGGGAAGACCTATCTTTTTATTCTCCGATGCAAAAAGTCCGTAGGGTGAAACTTTCGGTCGCGACAACAGTCGGGATCAATTTGGCGCCGGCTGACAACTAATTGGAGCCTCTCGGGTCCGGCTTACAATCCTTCCCGCCATCTTTGACCGGTGTGTCGGTAGAAACTGTGAGTCTTTGCAGTGGACGACCAGTAAAGATAGCTAATTAACATGCTAACGATGACCAGTTGCATGGACTCAAGACGCCAACAGGTGAGTCGAATCTACGAGGCTTGGAAGGAGCGAAGCAAGGTTCAACGGGCAGATGATTTGCTTGTCAAGAATTTGCTGCGCTCGGTGAAATCTCACGCCGAAACGCTCCCGCAACAGCGAGGATTGGTAATCGCAAAAACACCGATCACCGATATTTGTATGAAGACGCTGTCGCAACCATTCCGCTCTTTGCAACCATCTCAAATACAAGACGCAGAGTACAATTCTTGCGTGATATTGCTTACAATTGCTGTGATATGTACAGAATGGACACAGTGCTGAACGATACGCTCAAGCGTACGTCGCGAAAAACTTGACACTCTTGCCCTGCCTCTCATAAACTGGCGGGTTCTTTCCCTGCAGTCCTCTCCAAGAGTACTGCCCGTTGCCCTGCTGGTACAACTTAAATCCACAATCTTGAGTAGTCGAATACTCCAAATGACACCAAGGCGAATAATCAGCACCCGAGATCGACAAACCCAACAATTCACCCTTGGTCACTGTGGAATTGGTAGTAACGGGTACGGTTACGGTGTCGAAAGTGTAGGTTGTCTGGTTTGCGTTGAAGGCAGCGGTGCCGAGAGCGGTCCACTTGAAACCAGGTGTGAAGAGATCGTTCAAGGAGTTAAGCTTAAAGACGGTAAGGGTGAGAGGTACGGTCTGCGAGCCACGAGCGACGTTCAGGGAGACGCTCTTGATGGTTCCGGCTTTCGATGCTGTCCAGGTTTGGTACAAGATGAAAGAGTCGGAATCGCAGACGGGGTTGTATACAGCAAGGGCTGGTGTGGTATCAACGGCCTTTGTCGCATTTCCTGCTGGTGCTGTGCCGTTGCCCTTGGTGAAGGTGACGGGGAAGGATGCAGTGGTCGAGCAGTCGAGGTTCTTTGCGCTGCCGTCGGCGTTGAAAGTCAGGGGTTGGAAGATGTGACCGCCGAACCCAGTACGAGGACCTCCAGGAACAGAAGTTGAGTGCCAGACATTGGTTACAGCACCGTTTGCAGGATTTGTCAGAGGGAGAACGCCTTCGACTTGACCATTGCAAGAGTATCCTTCGAGGATTTGGCGAGTCCATGGACCTTGGATAGAGTTTGAGCGATACAGCAGCGCGATTGAGCCATTGCAGTAACCGCAGGTATTTGAAGCAGCAACATAGAAGGTGTTTCCGACCTTGAAAATATCAGGCGACTCGGCTTCATTGTCAATCAGATCTCCGGCAGCCGAGCTGACCGGGTAGCTGACTCTGGTTGTGTTCATGAAGTCGTCTGTCAACTTGCTGACATGCAGGTCCTGGAAGATTGGAGGCCAGACATTGCCAGCATTGGGGCTTCTGAAGTTCAAAGCCGAGAAGACAATGTAACCAGTACCGTTGATGACTTCGACGGTGAAGTCGGCTGGCTGCAGACCGTCAAAGGCAGGGTCGATGAGAGCTCTCGCGGCGGAGAAGACAAATGGACCAGTAGGCGATGTTGATGTTGCAACCACGTAACCGACTTCTCCAGCATTGGCCCAGAGAACATATGACTTCTTGTTTGGGTTATACACGATGTGAGGGCGTCCACAACCGCCAGACCCAGCGCAGGGGTTGTTCTTGTTGGCAGGATCGAAGAGGAGTCCTTCGTATTGCCTGAAAAGGAGGAATGTCAGCATTCAGTCCTCTTTTGCACGAATCTTCGATGCATACCATGATTGAAGATCGCTTGAAGAGTACGACTTTATGCCATAAGCGACGCCAGTCTCCGAGAACGAATTGCCGTAGAGGTAGTATTTGCCGTTGAAGTTGTTGACCTTTGAACCATAGGCATCAATCTGTCTGCCATCGGTGTCGAACAAGAATCTTCTGTTGTTGTCAAAGGTGACCGAGGCTGAAACAGCCTTTGTGGTTGCAGCAGCACTGGTAACCGAGACCAATGCGGTCAAGGCAGAGATGGCGGATGAGATCCTCATGATGAGCGTGTATGAGAGTTGTGTGAGTAATGCGTCTTCAACCAGGGTGTTCGGTCCTTATAAAACCCTTCCACCAACTGCATTGTATCATCTACAATCCTTCTAGACTCTCTGCCGTTCAATCCCCCTCTCGCCGGTACATCAAACCACATGGCACGGCAGAGCTTACAAGACATAAATATCAGTGCTTGAGCATATCATATCCACCTTCCCCACAGCAAAGACCTGCCGAACTCCCCTGATTGGCACTCAGATCGCGAAATAAGAAGGAGCAAGAGTTTACCCGTTGCTCAATGACAATTCGAACGTAAAAATCCCCGCAGTTCGTCCCAGAATTCCCCACAGCCCGGCCGAGTTCACGCTTATTTCCCCACAGGCAACCTCTCGCACGTTCCCCCGTTTGACCATCTTGCGGTCACGAGGTTCCGAGCCCTAAGTTGATCGTTAGGGCATGGTATGGGTAATCACTTTTAGGCGAGGAGTGACGGGTCAAGAGCCTGAGGATTGCTTGCTAGTGACTAAGCACCTCCCCGCACGCGATCGAATCCAATCTTGCAGTATCTGGAGCAAATAACACAAGCACTGGCAACCACACAAACCCCAGTGAACAGAATGACCAATCGATAATTTCCACCATCTTGTATCCCAGCACTGTCAGAGACAAGAATACCTCCGATCGGACCGGCAAGAACATTGCCAACACCCTTGCCAAAGTTGAACAACCCAAACACCATGGGTGCAGTCACAATATCCTCAGTAATTGCACTCGTCATCCTGGCCCAAGTAGCCGTGAATCCAGCACCAAAGAAACCATAAAAGATAGCAAAGACAGCGAGGATAGGCAAAGAAGAAGCATTCCTCCAAATCGCAAGACAAGCAATAGCCGCCATGGTCGTAGAAAGCAAAGCGAGAATATTGACGGGTACCTTGCGATCAGACAGGTAGCCAAAAGTGAACTGCCCAGCAACTTGGGAGATGGACATGATGGCCAAAAGTATCGCGCCGCTGTTTGCTCCAAGCCCCAGAGAAGAAGCGAAAGAAGGTATATACAAAGCAGGGAAGAAGTATCCAAGGCCCTGGAGGAGATTCGCAGTCGAATAGATCCAGAAGGTTGGACTTTCCAGAAACTTCCAATTGATCTTTCTCCTGATTGTGGTTCTGGATTCTGGCAATCGGCCTTTGAGCAAAGGAATAAGAGGGCCGGTAGCAACGGTCAACGCAACAGCGACAGCGCGAAGGGTAATCCTCCAACCATATCTGTGTAACAGACTCTGCAATACAAAAGGCATGAATGCACCAGAAAACCCAGAAGCAGCACAAAGAATGCCATATGCCATTCCTCGGCGAGCGATCCAGTACTCATCCACCATGGATAGGATAGGGTAGTAAAATATTAAGAAGCCTGTTCCATATGCAATACCTTGAGATAAGATCAATGCTTCTAGAGAAGAGGCAAAGGAGCCGAGGGCGAGGCCGAGTATACAAATGGGCCCTAGTGAATATCAGTAAGGTATCGGAAGAAATCTGAGAGATACGAAAGAGATAACTGACAGCCTATCCATATCATCTGCCTTCGATACCGAGAGAAGCGTTGGATGAAAGCCATAGCAAGAGGAGCACCCAGATAACCTAACCCAGAAGCAACAGTACCAACAACAGGAATGTAGCGATTTCCTGCAAACTCGGTTGTCTTGGAATAGTATTCTTGGAACACACCAAAGGAGAGAGGGAAACCTGTTATCACAAGGTATCCGGGTTAGACAATCTTTAGATGCTCTCCAATGCTTTGGGCGACAATAATCACTCACCCCAAAGCAATGTCTCAAAGACAAAGGCAGCAAAAAGCAATCTCCAAGCAGCAAGCCCTCCATCCACAGGGGTAAGAGACTGCTCGACCGACGTATTGATATCCAATACTTCTTCCTCAGCTTGTCGCGCCGATATTGACTTTGCGCTGCTGGTAGAACCCAGTCGTAGTGCGGCCAACTGGGGCAGCGTGATGGGTATAAGTTGTATGTCATCCATTGCGTATTGACTCGAAAGTTCAAATGCATGAGATATCTATTCCAGATGGGACTGAACACTTTTACATGACTTGACTTGGGAAGGTGTGACCTTGGCCCAGAAAGAAGAAGCGGTTGGCACATGCTTGCCGAGGCTCCCTCACGGAGGTGGGGAGAAACTTGGCAATGAGGAACACGGCGGCCACATAAGATTATATCTCAGAATTGGTTATGGATGGACGTGAATGGAACGTGTACATGGAATCTATCTATCTGTAAACCCAAATCAGAACACCTTCCAACGCGATCATAAAACCATAGCCTAGAATACGCCGAAACCCTTGATTCAGAAGTGCTGTTTCACCAATCAAGGTTGATGAGCAGGAGCAATGGGACTGGCCTCCACACCAACAACCTTGGGCTCAGCAGAACCCTCTTCTGGAGCAGCAAAAGCCTGAGGAACCTTCTCACTCAAGTTGACGGCCAGGAAACTCTTGGGCAATTTGACAGTGTGGAATTTGGCTCTCAGTGTCTCGAGAATCTCCTTCCACTCAACATGAGGGGTCAGACTTCTGCGAGGAGTGCAGCCAATACAGTGCTTGCTGTCAAGCTGGACGTCAAGCGGGTCGAAAGCATGACAACCAGGCGAGAGGGTGATGCGAATGCTGTAGTTGAAGCAGCTGCCTTCGGAGCCGTCTGTGGGTGCTTCGTTCTGAGATTCATAGAGTTCGAAGCAGATTTGCGAAAGGTAGTCGAGTTCGGGGATGGCGTTGCGGGCAATCTTGGTTTGCACACCACCTTCAATGATGGAGTTGAGGAGAGTGTAGATGTGAGATTCCTTGGTGAAGTAGATGAACGACTTGGCGTCTTCGGACGCTTGCACTGTGAATGATGAGTTAGCGAATGCAGTCTATAAGTCGGAGGCTCGCTGCACATACCTTCTTCCAGATCGGTGACAATCTCCTTGAGCAAGGGAAGACTGGTTAGAAGACCAATCTCGAGCTTCTCGCTCTCCAGCATACCATACTCTTGAGGACCAATGTAGTCGAAGAGTACCTTCGAGAAACGGTACAGCTCTCTCAATTTCTCGAGACGCTCGTCAATCTTTGCCTTTGACTCGGGAAGATCTCTGTTGCCGGTGAAGAGCGAGAAGTACGACTCGGGGTGACCAGAGACACGATTAGCCAAAGTAGCTTGAGCGTTCTTGAAGGTCGTGGAAGCATTCTCGGAACGTCTTCTCAAGCTTGCCATGTGAGATAATTTGTCTTTATCATCACCCTTCTCCTTGTCTTGCTGCTTGGCAGGCTGGCCGTCCTTGTCGGGTTGAGTCGCCTCCTTTGCTGGTTTGAGACCTTCGTGTGTCTGACCAAACTCTTCTCTCATGTCTGCAGAGGCGGTACGCTTGAGAGTGTCGGGTCGTTCCTGGTCGTCATCAACCATGTCGCCGCTTGGGGTAAAGACCCATTCAAGGAACTGACGATTGTGCAGGGCATCAAACTTCATCGTGTCGTAGAGCTCACTAATCTTACTAGGGTCGACCTTTTCGGCATCGGTGAATTCCTTGAAGAGCTTCTCCCAACGTTCCTTGAACAACGAGGCATCTTCACCGCAGCACCATCTTGACTGGATCTGTTTGGCGTCAAGACCAGTAGTCTCGCTCTTGGTTGTCTCAAGGCTGGCCGATGAGGCATTGCTAGGTGGGCTTTTGATAGGTGGTCCTCCTTCTCCTTCAGGACGAAGTCTGGTGAAGTTCTGAAGCATGACGCGACGGTGGAACTTCATCAGCTCAACGACACTGCGGACAACCAAGTAAGGCTCGGGAGTGCCGTCCTTGGGCCAAGCAAACTGCTCGGGAGCTTGCTTGCCTTGGCGGAGAAGCCCCTTCAGCTTCTTCTTGACCTTGTCCATCTCATCCTTGGCTGCATTCGAATCGTCCAGAAGATCCTTGCGAACCGAGATGAAGTCTGGATCAAGCTCTTTCTGGTCCAAGAAGGAGGCGGTGAAGATTTGGGCACTGGTAGAGACACGACGTTCTGATGAGGTGAAGACGCGAACATCTCTGAGGGCATCCTTGTTCATCAAGAGCAGGTCGTTCCTCATGTTATCACCGAGATCCTGAGCTTGATAACGAGCAGAATGAGTAGGTTCACCACCCCACTTCATGACGAGCTGCAGCTTGTCGAGTACAAGGTTGTTCTCGGCAGCGGAGATCCTGGACAATGTTACGTCCGACATGGACTCACTGCGCGAGTGCTTGTCAGCAGCCTCTGCATCAACAGTCTGCAGAGGATCAGCCTTTGGCTTTGCATTGCCGTCCTGATCGACGGAAACCTTGTCCTGGAGTTCGGCGGGGAGCTCTTCCTGTCTTCTCTTACGGAACATGGGCTTGATCTGGACCTTTGTACCGGGCCAGCTACCCTTCTTGTCAAGTGCGTTGGACAGAGTGCGGAGCTTGGTCTGGTCCTCCTCGCCCTCGCGCAGGGCTTGTTGGACGGCTTCCTGTACGCTCTTCAGGGCAGCTTCTCCGACAAGCAAGACTTCCTCACGATGACCCTTGAGCAGGTCGACGAAAGGCTTGGTGTGGAAGGTGAACTTGAACTTTTGCTTGGGTGTACGGTCGGCATGACGAATGACAGCAACCATTCCCTTGAGCTTCCATTGCGACTTGGAAGCAGGGGCGGGAACGGGCTCATGGTGTTCCTCTTCGTGGATAGACTCCTGTAAAGTCTGGTACTGGTGGTTCTCATCAAGCATGGCAGGCGGGAGCTGCTCTGTTTGAGGGATGCCGGGACTGCGAGGAAGAGGGAGCGTCTCGAAGTTTGGCGGTGAGGTGATAGGAGACGGGAGCTGGGATATTTCGGGCGAGCCAGGCTTCTTGTTGGCCATTTCTCGTAGTCTGTTGGCGCTGGCGGAGCGGAAGACTGACTTGAGGTGGCTGCGGTGGTTCGAAACGGTGCTCTTGCGGTGTGTTCCAGGTGCTTCTCTTTCGTAGTTGTCCTCTGGTGCTGATGTGGGCGCGGAAGTAGCCTGCTGTTGCTGCTGTTGCTGTTGCTGTTGTTGTTGCTGTTGCTGTTGCTTGTTCTCCACTCTGACCTTTTCGCGGATGAACATGCTCTTCAGGACGTTTGCGCATTTGTCGTAGTAGTCGTTGTTATCCTTGACAAAACTCCAGCCATTGACGTCGATAACGTAACTTCTCTCACCCACACGGAGCAGGTCAAAACCACACACGCGTTGTCCGAAACCTTCGGCAATTCTTGAGGCCATACCGGCCTCTACCTTGCTCAAGCTTGTGACATAGCGAACCTCCTTACCGTTGGGGTTACGCTTGACCACACCATCAACGACGGGGGACTTTCTGGTCTCAGCGTGGCAGTATTCAGGACCGACGGTGTAAGCCTTGACATCTTCAGCATTCTCCACCTTAAGGAACTGCTCGTAGATGTAGCTGCTTCCAGGCTCTGTGATAGATCTGGGTACTGTCAAAGTCTCGTCCTTTTCCGAACTCTTGTTGTTGACCTTGCGGAACAGTCTTCTGCCACCTCCTCCCTGGCTCTTAGGATAGTAGATGTGGATGTTGTGATCTTCGCCGTCGGTGGGCTTCTCGACGAAAGGCTTGGTCAAAGTCTTGCCGTCGACTGAGATGGTGTCGCCATCGTCCAGCAATTCCACGACAGGGTTTGCGGTTTGCTGTGACTCGGGCTCGGGCTGGCTGCCCAGTACAGGGAATCGGAGGCCAGTCTTCTCGAAACATCTCTGGGCAATGTCGGCAGATTGCACCTTGGGACCTCCGTCGCGGTTGACTTCGACACGTTCGGGCGTGGGGACGTTGAGCTTTGTGAGGATTTGTAGACAGATACGGCGATCCCAGAGGATGGTCTGCATGGGTAGGTCATTAACACAGAAGGGTTTGCGCAGTTTGGCGTATGCGATAGCCTTGTCCAGAGGGAAGCCTTCGGAGAAGAAGGAGATGAGAAAGTCGCAGACGGGCCAGTTCTCGACATCTTCGTCCAGGATGACCTTGTCACCAAAGACAATGACCTCGAACTCGCCCTCTTTGATGAGCCTGTTCAGAATGTTACGACTGGGCTTGCTTCTGGCCTTGCTGTCGAGAGCGCAGATACCGATCTTGCCAATGGGTACGGGCTTGTCTTGTTCAGGGCGCTCGGTACTAGGAGATGCGCTGTTGACTGTGCTGCTGCTGACTCTTCTTGATTGTGGAGTTCTGCCCCGAGGGTTCGCGTTCGAGGACGGGGGAGGGTTGCGGGGGAAGGTAGCGAACATGCTGGCTCTAGGGGAGGTTGCAGTCGAGTTGGGCTCGGACTGAACAGGCGGTGGGAGAGTGTTGTCGCGGTTCATGGTGGCGGCGGGCGCAGAGAGGGTGCCGTTGGGGGCGGAAGCAGGTAACGACAGAGAGGCGGCGTCTAGCCTAGGAGTAGCTGTTGGTGGTTAGACAGGGCTTTTGTAGAGATAAGCTGAGTGGATTGCTTTTGGCTGTGACGGTTGAGCACAAGCACAATGACGAAAGACGAATCGAAGAGGGTCTTGGTGTGCTGAGAAAAGTTTCCAAAAATGGTCAAGAAACTTACCATCCGTTTCTGAACCGGCGACAGAACTGGCAGGAGTACTTGAAACAGCGCCCCTTGCACGGTCGTACAGAGCAGAGCCCAATTGGTAGAGGGAAAAAGAAAGGCGATTCGAGTCGTCGTTATCTTGGCGGGGCACGGCGAGGTTGGGTTCGCTGTTGTGATGCGTGGCGATGGGAGTCGCGTCCGAGTCGTCGATGATGGCAGACGAGTCCGGTAGACTGGAAGAAGCCATCCTGTGTGCTTGCAGGACGTGGGCCAGCAGATTGTGCTCGGAATTGGCCCTGGATGCTCGTCGCGGAGGTGGAGAAACATGGGGATTTGACTTTAACGGATGTGGCATGCTGATACTCGCCCTCTTGACGGCGGCGCTGCTGAGTCGAGCAACATCGGGTTCGGCATAGTGTGCTTTGTGGTCCAGCAAGGGAGACGACAGGACATGCGACGCCGACGAGCTCCTTCTTGATTGCTGGCTCCCTGAACTGCTTGTCCGATGCAAAGGCTCCATGGCCTGTGACGCAGTCCTTGGGCTTCAAACAAAGAATGATGGATAGGCACACAGTCTTGTCTTTGGGATGGTAAGAATAAGTCAAGTGGTATTATGCTAAGGACACATGGCGATGGAAGAAATCAGGTCACTACAGAGAGAAGATCAGGGTGATTGTGGTATGCACGCAGGTGATATGATGATGCAGGGTGTTTGGTGGCATGCTTCGGTGCTTCCCTGCCTCTGGCTGGATCAATTTGGGCCGGCGTTTAGCGGCGATTGCGAAAGATGGAAGTGGTCCAAGCTCGCTCGCGATTGAAGTTTTGATGGAAAGACGAGACTTTTTGTGCACGACAGCATATTCCACACAACATGCCTGCTGCTGTCGCTACGAACGGCGCTCAAGAAGGCCGGACCGTCAAGCGCCAAAGGACTGACCAGAATGAGGTAGTCGTCAAGAGCCAGAGACAGGTTGGCTCTTCGCGACTTTTTGCGCCGTACAGGGCAAGTCCTTTGTACCATCATCCTCGATGCCAGCCATACTGACTCTGTCCTGTAGACTGTCGGTCTCGTGTCGCCCACTTCCGTTCCCTTTACCAGCATCGCTCTCGGAAAGACGACCTTCCAACTTACCACATCCGTCGGCCGAAGCCTGCAAACCTACGACTTGCGCCGTGGTCTCAACCTCGTCTTCATCACCCGCCCTCAGACTCCCGAGTTCATTACAGCAAGCATAGCATGGAAAGATTTGGTATTCGCCGCTTGGGGAGCTGAGGCTGCCGAGTCAGAACGCGGTGTCTGGATTTTCAAGAGAGGCAAGAAGATCGCTGAGCTGGAGATGCCTTTGCGCCACGAACACAACATCAAGTCCTTCTGTATCTTTGGTTCATGGATCATCGGCGCTTGCGACAACCAGATCCTAGTCTGGAAGTCGTCCAACTACGAACTCTACACCACTCTCCAGAGCGTCACCGCCTCAGCCTTCACTGGAACTCTCAGCAGCATGCCCACCATGCTCAACAAGATTGTCGCTGGCAAGGAAGACGGAACTGTCGAGATCTGGAACGTCTCAAGCGGCAAACTGGTCTACTCGGTCCTCCCTCCTGCTGCCGATTACGGCGCCGTTACCGCTCTCCAGCCCACGCCCGCCCTTAACCTCCTCGCAATCGCATACGAATCCGGTCCTCTCATCATCCAGGATATTCAAGCCGACAAGAAGATCCTCCAGTTCAACGCAAGCGCTCACGGCACAAACGGTCCCTCGATCACTTCAATCACTTTCAGAACAGATGGCATGGGTGCAGGAGACGATGGTAAAAGAGCTGGTGTCATGGCTACTGCTTCAAACGAGAGCGGTGATGTTACATTATGGGATCTGAACAACGGCGGTCGCAAGCAAGGTGTTCTGCGTGGCGCTCACGCTCCTCCGTCATCTTCTTCGCCCGGCGGCGTCAGCAAGGTTGAATTCCTTCCTGGTCAGGCTATCATCGCAACGAGCGGTCTGGACAACAGTTTGAAGACCTGGATCTTCGATGAGAGCCCCTTCAACCCCGTTCCTCGCATCCTGCACCAGCGCAGCGGTCACGGCGCACCCGTGACAACTCTGGCTTTCCTTCCTGCTGCTTCCGACGGCTCAGACGCAAGCGGTAAGTGGCTTCTCAGCACTAGCAAGGACCGCAGTTTGTGGGGCTGGAGTTTGAGACGTGACGGTCAAAGCACCGAGCTTTCCCAGGGTAACGTCACAAAGAAGGCCAGGAAGCAGGGTATCCTCTCCTCCGAAGGCAGAGACACCATCGAAGCACTCAAGGCTCCTCCGATCACTTCCATTGCATGCTCTCTCAACCGTGACGGTGGTATGGGCTCCATGCCTGGCAAATTCCCCATCTGGCAATCCGGCAAGGGAAAGACCAAGAACAGCACCGAAGCTACAAGCATGACTGGATGGGAGAGTGTTGTGACCGCACATCAAGGAGACAACAAGGCGAGAACTTGGTTCTGGGGCAGAAAGAAGGCTGGAAGATGGGCCTTTGAGACTCAAGATGGTGGAGAAGTCAAGAGTGTTGCAGTTTCACCTTGCGGTACTTTTGCGCTTGTTGGTTCTGCAAACGGTGGCATCGACATGTTCAACTTGCAATCTGGAAGCCACAGACAGAGATACCCTGCACGACTCACTCCTGCCCAAGCACAACAACTCAAGCTTGACTTGGCAAATGCAGAGGAAGCCATTGCTCCGGCCGCTGAGTCTGGCAAGAAGAAGTTCTACCGTGGACAGGGCAAGCACACAGCAGCTGTTACTGGTCTGGCTGTTGACAATTTGAACCGCACCGTCATCAGTTGCAGCGCTGACGGCAAGATCAAGTTCTGGGACTTCATGAGTGGTGCTCTCAAACATGGGATCGACTGGTCTGGAGCTGTTGAGATTACAGGTTTGAGATTGCACCGTTCATCTGAGCTTGCTGCTTTCTCTTGCTCTGACGGCTGTGTCCGCGTTGTTGATGTTACCACATTCAAGCTCATTCGTGACTTGAGAATGTCGCGATCATCACAATCAAAGGCTTTCGACTTTGCCGACTTTGGCTTTTCCAACGATGGACGATGGGTCATGGCAGCGACTTCGTCTTTCGTGTGCGCTTGGGACTTGCCTACTGGTCATTTGATCGATGTCTTCAAGCTTCCCTCAACATGTAACGCTATCAGCTTTTCTCCCACAGGAGAGTACCTTGCAACAGCGAGTGAGGAGCATGTCGGTGTGGATGTGTGGTCAAATAAGACCCTCTTCACTCATGTCCCTACCCGCCACATCAACGAAGCAGAGCTGTCGACTATTCTTGCCAGCGAAGGCCAAGCACCGACAGTATCAGGAGAAGGCAGCATCTCTGTCATCGGCACTCTTGCCAATGCCCCTGACGCCGAGTCGGATGACGAAGACTACGTCGATGCCGACCTCGATGCTGACGCAGACCTAGACGCTCTGTCCTCCGATCTCGTCTCATTATCACTGGTTCCTCGCAGTCGTTGGCAGAACTTGTTACATTTGGACATCATCCGCCAACGCAACGCTCCCACCGCCGCACCCAAGAAGCCAGAAAAGGCACCTTTCTTCCTCCCCTCCTTGCAAGAACGACAAGCAAATCCCGCCATCGCAAACACAAACACCACGCAAGATCTCGCCGCCATTGAGCAAGAGCGTAGCCGCATCATGAAGATGGATCGCCAAAACACCGTTTCAAGATTCACATCACTACTGCGCGATGCGTCGGAAACTGGCGACTTTGCTCCCTTCATCACAAATCTGAAGAGTCTGAATCCCGCAGCCGCCGATATCGAGATCAGAAGTCTGTCTTCCCCAATTACATCCTTCGATCCGGAATCAGATGCTTGCAACGAGCTAGTCGCCTTTGTTCGCGCCCTCTCCTATGTCTGCACATCAAAACGCGACTTTGAGCTTGGTCAAGCCTGGATGGCTGTCTTCCTCAAAGTACACTCTGATGTTGTCGTCGACGATGCAGAGTTGAGACAAGCGGTTAAGGAATGGAGGGACAGAGTCGTAGAAGAGAAGGAAAGAGTTGAGATGCTGGCGCAGTATTGTGGTGGTATGGTCGGTTTTTTGCGCGCCGCCAGAGTTTAGAATATTTTATTCGTTTCCAGCGAGCATTTGTGCATATACGTATTTGATGAAATACCAGAAAGCTTTGCATAAACTTTTATGACAGAGTGACGTTCTTGTTCCATTTCCGAAAACGCTCATTTGTCACGCACGGCCTGCCTTCACGAGCTCTTTCGCGTGCAGTCGTTCATCGTTTCTTCTTTTTCATGCTTGCATGGATTGTTCGATGTTTTTTTCATGATCATGATGCAAAACTCGGAAGAACAGGAAAGATCTTTCGAATGTCGTACCTGCGATCGGTCTTTCGCGCGCCTCGAGCATTTGCAAAGGCACCTCCGAACCCGTAAATAATGTCCCCACCACCATCGAGTCCATCAACTCTATAAATTTGCCCAATGAGAATTCACAACTAATTTTGTTTGCGTGAAGATACCAAAGAACGGCCATATTCCTGCTTTTGCGGACGGACGTTTACCAGGCAAGATCTGCTCAAGCGACATGGTCGTCGTGCTCATGAAACTTGCGCGGAAGTCTCTGGAAGGGCTACACCAGTCACTAATGATATTTCGCACAATGTCGCCTCGAACAGTTCTACCACAGCTCGTCCCTCCGCGTTAGATATCCAGACATCTGCGAGATCAAATACCCATCAAGACGAGCATCAGATCGCTCGATACGGCGATGTCTCTGAGATCTTGCATCCCGATTTCTCGAACACGGGTACACTTGATGCGATACCCAATGGTGACAATCAGTCAGGAAACCATCTTGCAGCTGATGCAGATCATCTGACTTCTATGAACAACTATCTCGGCCTCTTCAATACCGGTGACCTGAATCTAGATTGGAATGACATGGATCTTGCACAGACAGAAGCACAGGATCCGATGGGGATACAAGCGGACCCGGGCACTCTTCTATTTGACATACCGGTAGACCTTAGTGCGGAGTTCCAGGATTCTGGAGTCAGCAGTGGTTGCGACACGACGCACTCTACATCAGACATATCCGAGGTGCAGGCACGAAACCATGAACAGCTACAACTTGCTATTCATCAGCATCTCCCATATTTTCTGATGCCTTCTCAACAATCAATTATGCGCTATCTTGATGGCTACGTCGAAGACTTCAACCAAGATCTTCCTTTCATTCACTTACCTACTTTGGCACTGGAGGATTGCAGTCCGGAGACGATGTTAGCTATGGCTGCAATTGGTGCGTACCAGCGTTTCGAACGTTCTAAATCCCATGAGCTGTTCCATGCATCCAAGACTATCGCTCTCAGCAACTTACGCGCTTGGCAAAAGATCAATGAGCAAGGAACACAAAGATCAAGACCAGATGGCCTTGAAATGCGAACTATGGACGATGTTTTTGACCTACAGCGGCATACTGCCATGGAAAGCTTGAGAGCATTGTTACTGCTCGGCTTCTACGGGATGTGGGGAGAAATCAATGCCATAACCAAGGAAATTTTCGACTTTCAACCCCTTATGATCGAAGTCGCAAGGCACTACGGGCTGACTGAGCATTCAGAACCTCATGGGCCTACTACGACTTGGATCGACTGGGTACACGAGGAGCAAGACAGACGAACCAAGCTCGCCCTATTTTGCTTTTTTAATCTGCAGACAGTCATGCACAATGTACCCTCGCCAACTCCGTGCAGTGAATGGCAATTGTGCATGCCGTGTTCTACAGAGCAATGGGAAGCACAAAGCGAGACCGAGTGGTTGGCTGTAAGAATGCAGCAGACTCAGCCAATGGCATTCCAAGACAGCTTCCGCGCATTGCTTTCCGCAGTCGAAACCCCCAAGATAATCTCCTCGCCCAACACCTCTGAGTTTGGCTGCACCATCCTGGCATTGGCGTTGCTACAACGAATCTACTATCTACGTCAATTACACACTGCGACCGGGGATACCATGGGACAGGAGGCTATAACAGAACTGCAGTAAGTGAATCTTCGTCTCGTTATTAGACAACAAACCTCTAAAAAAACGCTGTCCCAGGCGCGCAATACAGTCTCTGGAGTCGACTTATACATCTTCCCTGGGCTCAGTGTCCAAACTTCGCGATGCGAAATTACACTACTCGAACATCATGGCATACCAGGATCTGGCATTTGTACGGCTCCATGCGGATCTCGGTATACATGGCCTGCTACAGTCTCGCGCTCCTCAAGAAATCGCAAGATCTTTGCGCGTTGCTTCGGACAAGACACACGGCTCAGTGTATTCACTACTGCCACTTCAGCGCTCTATCCATCAGCTCAAAGTAGCGGTCAATATCGGGATTGCGTATGTGTCTCATGTTTCCGAGCATTTTTCAAGCGTACCTCAAGCACTGTCGGTTCTAGAATGCGGTGTTTTCTTGAGTAGATGGCTCTTTTCCATCGCTGCCAAGGGCTGCGATTCTTCTCCGGCACGTAGGTTTCTGAGCTGGTAGACATTTCGGGCTTCACGCTGACTACAAACTTCTGCAGTTGAAGAGTTCCAGGCCATTCATTGTCTTCAATCAATGATGAAGGAAATTGCTGTATCAGTACCGGAGATTGTGATGCCTTCGACATCCACTGCAACCTGCTTTGAGCTCGGCATCATGGTGTTGAGGACTTGGGCTCACGTGCTTACTGCAAAGATCCGATGGCCTTTGGTCGCTATTCTTGGGAAGTCATTGAATCTTTATGCTGACATGATGTATGCTGCAAACTCAAAATCAAAGCCGGTGCATCTACAACAGGCAAGATAAAAATGCACAAGTGGCCGATTCCAAATCGGCGAGATAATGGCAATTCAGTCATTTCAAGTGCTCTTGAAATTCTCTGGCGGAGTGCGCGACTCCCAAGTGTAAGGAGTGGAGAAAGTTGGAGATGGAGAAAAGGTGGAGAAATCACAAGCACCTTGTCCCGATTCGGGGGTGGAGAAACGGCGAACTGACGACACAACAACACTCTTTGGAGGAAGTGATTATTCACACAGCAAGAATTACCAATCCGAAACCTCTTGGAGCCATGCGCAGCGTTCCGGAAACGATGTCACCGACCTTGACTTCGCGCATAAATAGCAGGACTTGGATCCTCTAGAACATCTCATCCACCACCAACCACATTGCATCACAATCCATCAATCATCATCATCATGCCGACAAACAAAGTCTTCCGCCTGCATGCACGCACTTCCTTCCAAGAAATTCAGCTCCACGAAGAAGAAATCCCAACACCAGACAAGCATGAAGTCCTCATCAAAGTCAAGAGTGTCTCTTTGAACTATCGCGATGTCGGTGTGAGCAACGGCTCATACCCCTTCCCCGTCAAGGATATGGTCGTTCCTTGTTCCGACGCCTGTGGTGAAGTTGTCGAATCCGGATGTGCCGTCAACAATGTCGAGAAAGGCGACCTCGTCGTGTGCACTTTCGACCCGACAAACCTGTACGGACCTCAGAAGAACTGGAACAACAGTCTCGGTGGCCCTGTGGATGGAGTTTTGAGAGAGTATGTAGCAGTTCCTGCTTCTGCCGTCATCAAGCTCCCTGCTGGCAGTGACATTTCTACTGCCAGTTGGGCGAGCACCGTGTGCACCGGCGTGACTGCTTGGAACTGCTTGTACGGAAACATCCCTCTGCGTCCCGGCCAGACTGTGCTTCTTCAAGGTAAGCTGCTACACTTGCTTTGTTCGAGATACTGAGCACCAGACTAACACGCAAACTTTCCCAGGCACCGGCGGCGTTTCCATGACCGCCCTCCAAATCGCCAAAGCCGCAGGCGCGACCACCATCATCACCTCATCCTCCGACGAGAAACTCCAATACGTCAAGAAAAACTTCGGCGTCGACCACACAATCAACTACAAAACAACCCCCAACTGGGCCGAAGAAGCCCGTAAGCTGACCAATGGCAGCGGTGTCGACTACATAATCGAAAACGGCGGCTCAGGCACCATCAAGCAAAGTCTCGAAGCCATCACCATGGGCGGTAACATCTCAGTCGTGGGATTCCTTTCTGCAGCCAAGCAGGAGGATATGCCCGATGTGGCTGGTCTTGCTTTGTCCAAGGGTTGTGTGGTTAGAGGTATCACTGTGGGATCTACACAACTTCTCGAAGAGGCTGTTCGTTTCTTCAGTACGAGAAATGTTGCTGTGCCTGTTGACAAGGTGTTTGGGTCTTCGAGGGAAGAAGTCATTAAGGCTTTTGAATACCTGACTGGTGGGTCGCATGTCGGAAAGGTCTGCATTGACTTCTAAATCAAGGAGTCCAAACAGAGGTGCAATTCTTCGTCGTCTTTGAAAGTGTAGAGAAGATATGGAAGTAGTGAGTAGTCTTTAGGGAATCGATGCTTTTAGCTCATGAATAAGACCTTGCATAATTCTCACCGCATTTTGTGCAATGGCCTTGCATGAAACACACACAATCTCCTCATCTTCAGCCCCTTGCCAACGTCTTTCAGCTCGACTTTTTCTTTAACATTGAATCAATTATTCGAGACCATTGACTTGAATCATGTAAAAGAGTTCTGGATGTCTTTTCTCCGCGATGGGGTTTTGTATTTCTTCAATGTCGCATCTTCGTTGCCGCCAACAACATGGATGAAGAGCAGAGTCTAATGTCGACGCGCTGAATTATCAGACATGGATAATACATCTCCAGGACCATTTACAACAGAAGCATTGAGAAAAAGCACCATTTACCTTTCGAAATCATCGCTCTCTCAGACCGCAAAGCGACTACTCAATTTTCCTTCTCCCGACATTCCTGCAGTCTTCTTATGATCCACGGACTCCTTCGAATCAACCCCATCCTACAGCATGGCTAGACGGTATGCGCGGACTCGCCGCTTTAATGGTCTTTCTCTACCATCTCTCCTGCTCAACCCACGACGTCTATACCGCATACAATCCCTCCCATAAAGATTTCCTCCGTCTCCCTCTAATCCGAAGTTTTTACAATGGCAATTTCATGGTTTCGATATTTTTCGTTGTTTCGGGGTTTACGTTGAGTTGGAAGCCTGTTTTGCAGATGAGGAAAGCAGAGATTGGGGAGTTGGGGAGGGGGTTGGGGAGGAGTTTGGTTAGGAGGGGGGTTAGGTTGTATGCGCCTTGTTTTGCTAGTACGTTTGTGATTTTGGTGTTGGTGAGGTTGGGGGGGTATGAGTGGACTAGGGGGTTGGCGGTGGATGGGAAGAGGTTGGTTGGGCATAGGGAATATCATCCTCAGAGGTGTGAGGGGTTGGGGGAGCAAGTGTGGGTTTGGTGTAAGGCGATGATGGGATTCATGAATCCGTTTTCCACGGATGGGATGGAGATGGATGGTCATCTTTGGACTATCAAGGTTGAATATGTGAGTTGCATCGAATGTTTGTTGAGATCGATAGCTGACTTGGGGATGCAGCGAGCTTCTGTTGTCTTGTATGTCACACAACTTGGCCTTTGTCAGTTACGCACAAGATACAGAATGCTGAGTCTGACATGCTTGATCGCATGGGCGCATCAAGTAGATCGCTGGGAGATGGTTTTGTTCTACGGCGGCTTCATCCTGGCTGAACTGGCTGTCCATCGCAACACTCTTGCCGCATCACATACGTTCAATCGTTCTCACCCAAAGTCTGGACTCCTCTGGTGTACCATCTACGTCCTGGCTTTCATCTGCGGTCTATACCTCGGCGGTCAACCCGAAAGACAATTCGAACACGCACCTGGCTGGTCCTTACTCTATTCTCTGATACCAAAATACATCAAAGACTGGCATCGGTACTGGACTGGATGGGGAGCTCTTTTACTCGTATGGTCGACATCGAACCATCGCTCTCTACAACGGATGTTTACGAATTGTGTCTCGCAATATCTGAGTAGGATATCTTTTTCGCTGTACTTGATCCATGGAGCTGTTATACATACTCTTGGGTACGGGTTATTGGAGATATTCTGGAGGTTAACCGGGACGAACACCCGTGTGCGAAAAGAGGGCTGTTTTGTTCTAATGGCGAGTTGTGTGTTGGTTATTACGATATGGTTGGCAGATATATTCACACGGGTTGTGGATGTACCGTCAGTACAGTTCGCCAGATGGCTGGAGGAGAGATGCATCGCGAAGAAGCAGATAAAGGTAGAACCTGCGTGGAGAGAAGGCGCGATCGTGTAGCAGAAAGTCCATTCATGCCATCACCAGATAGCTGACCACGACATGTCAAGATCGAGCTCCTTATCTTGACACTTCCCGCACGCTCAAGCAAACAAAACTTGATAGAAAGTTCATGGCATTTTGTGGAAGAATTGGCAAACTCCCTTGTCTCTTGCTCAACCTCTCACAAGTCCTCCCGGAGTCCTCGGAGACCATGACGACACGCCACGCCAAGAATCAGCCACAAAGGTCAAAAAACATGCGATACACACCAAGGGTCTCTCCTTCACCCCAGATCGACCAAGGGAACCATTGTCGCAAAACTCAAAGGACAAGAAGCTCCAGATGTCGCCATGCCCTGGTACTGTTTGGCGCCCAGCTCTGCCGGACAAGGTTGTGGTTGGAAGATTGCCCAGTAGCGTGGCAGCTTGGCCTACGCATGTTTGTCGAGATGCCGTTTTATCTGTACGACTTGTAGGTCTTGGGAGAAGGGGATGTGTGCTGCTGAGGTAGGTCATATATGGGAGTCGCTGCCCGTATTGCTCATGGTAGGTCAAACCAAAGGGTGAGCTGGACTTTTACCCTTCTTTACTTTCACTTTCGCGACATTTAACACTTGTGCATTGACTATCGCAACAGCGAAGCACATATCCAATGGATCCGAATTTCAAACATTTGACAGAGGAGGAGATTGACCAGTTCTTGAGTGAGCTGGATACGGACAATGATGGCTTGATCGAATACCACGAAGTCGAAGCGAAACTCGATGAGGTATCGCGAGAGATAGGTAAGCAATGCTCTCTGAAACTCAGAACGACATTGCTGACAACGACCCAGCTCCCGAACCCGCCGAACATAACCTCCACCATGAAGACCGCTCCGACAAACGCCATCAGTTTCTCCGAGGCTTCATGGGCACAAACGAAAACCACGTCCCCATTGCCGAGTTCAAAAGAATAGTACAATCATGGCAGATACCATCCATGGAACAAGAGAAGAAAGAGGAGGACGAACAAGCAGACTTTGTGAAGAAGATGTCTTATGCAAGGCGACTTCGCGCATACTGGGAAGTGCATGGACCTGAGTACGGCTTCCTCGCTGTTGTCGTCTCGATGCAACTCGCCTTTGGCATCTGGCAGATGGTCAAATATCTCACCACTTCTCCATACAGAGAGACATTTGGTTGGGGCGTTGTACTGGCAAAGACGTCTGCAGGAGTCTTGTACCCGACCATGTTCTTCCTGGTGCTTTCCATGTGTCGCTGGTTGAGCACTGCACTACGCCGCTTTTACTGGATCTCGAGATTCGTCAACTGGGATTTGTCGCAAGAGTTTCATATCAAGATGTCGCTTGTGGCGTTACTCTTTGCCTCGCTCCATGCTATTGGCCATCTTACCGGAAGCATGCTCTATGCTAGTAGACCGGCTCAACAGGATGAAGTCGCTGCTTTCCTGGGTCCAGATGCAGTGCCGAGGCCATACGTAGCCTGGATCAGATCACTTCCTGGTTGGACTGGACTGGTAATCTTTGGTCTATTCTGGGTTATTGGAGCGACGAGTTTCCCTTGGGTCCGCCGCAGGTCATACGAAGTCTTCCAGATTGGGCATTTGCTCATGTTCCCCATCTTCGCTTTCCTCATGGCTCACGGTACAGTCGGATACTTGCAATGGCCCATGATGGGCTACTTCCTCGCTTTCCCTGTTCTCCTGGTCTTGCTCGAACGTATCGTCAGGACGTGCAATGGATTCTCACCACTGTCCGCCTACTTGGAAGTTCTCGACAAAGAGACTGTGTGCATCACCGTCATGATGCCTGCCTCTCGCAACTTTGACTACCGAGCTGGGCAATACGTCCTCCTGCAGGTCCCTCAATTGAGTCGCTTCCAGTGGCACCCGTTCACCATCTCCACCTGCATTGGCAATGAGTTGCAGCTACACATCAAGACGGATGGCAACTGGACAGGGAAGCTGAGAAAGCTCGGAACCTCTCAGGAACCTACCAAGATCAAGATCGGCATTGATGGACCGTATGGCGCTCCTGCTCAGCGCTTCTATGACTTTGATCAGACCATCATTGTTGGCGCCGGCATTGGTGTCACACCATTCTCTGGCATCCTTACTGACCTGCAGATGAGAGAAGAACAACGACTGGGCACAAAGAAATGGCGTCCTTCACCGTATCAAAAGGCCGCCAACTCACGCAGGCAATCTCGCCAACTCAGTCGTCAAACCACCGATGTGCCCAGCGACAACGAAAAGACCGAAGCAAGCACTCCCGTCTCCGAAGAACCTTCCGCCACTCTCAAGAAACACGAACTCCCGCATCAAGAAGCCACCTCCAGCCACAGCCCATCAACCACCGACATATCATCCTACGACCTCGAAGATTACAAACGCGTAGATTTCCACTGGATGGTCCGCGACCGCAACAATCTCCTCTGGTTTTCCGACCTCCTCAACTATATCTACGCGACTTCATCCCAAGACCGCACATCCCACCACTCCAACATCGATTTCCGCATCACCACCCACGTGACCCAAAAACGCAAAGACCTTTCCACACATGTTTTCCGCTGGCTGTTGGAAAAACACCGCACCCCCGAACATCCGGAAAGTCCAATCACCGGATTGATCAACCCCACGCATTTCGGCCGTCCGGATATGAAGATGATTATGGATACGCATTATGAAGACATGTGTAAGCTGTTAGCTGCGAAGAAAAGGTTGTGGCGAGGGGATAAGAAGAAGATTGAGGAATTGAGCGATGGATTTAAGGTTGGAGTGTTTTTTTGCGGTGCACCTGTTGTTGGCTATCAACTTGCTGATAGATGTCGTGCTTTGACTGCGAGGGGAAGAGAGGATAAAACATTTATCGAATATCACTTTATGATGGAAGTGTTTGGTTGATGAATGAGATGGAATTGAGCGGTTATTTCGGCGTCCTAGGGAAAGAAATAGAGCGATTGTTTTCTAATAAACATAATCTTCTGTAATGTAGCAAAGATGTGAAACTAGGTGTAGAGCGTGACGAATAAGCAAGCTCAATAAAGCTGTAACATGCAATATCTCAGCGTCCTTCGCTACTGGTCGCAAAACCCAACACTCCAAAACTCCAACCAGGTTTCTGCCACTTGTTGTCGCGAACATCAGTCACTTCCCATGCGACTTGAGATTGGAATTCGAAAGGGCGCCAGAAGAAAAAGCCGGGCTTCAAATATTATTCAATGAGCATTTCTATCATATCAGATCTCTGGCCCTACGTCCTTGAAGTATTCAACGACTTCAGGATACAACGCTGCACTTCCATAAGCATTACCTCCGAAATCCAGATACCCGGATATATCATTGTAGGGTATATTCTGAATCTCACTTGCCGAAGTACCAAACACCCAACCTGTAGACATACCTATGAGATCGAAGAGTCAGCAATCAAACTCCTCAGCATATTGGTAGTAGAGCAACTTACCCATAACCATATGTTGCAAAATATGACAATGAATCACATACACACCAGCTTGATTAACCCTCAATCTCCAACCCCTCCAACTAGCATCTTCACCCGCCTCCCCAGCATCAGCATACCGATACAACATAGTCGTATCCCTCAACACAGGTCGATACCCCTTCAATTTCTCCTCATTAGCCACAACATCATACATCCCATTCCCACACCCGATATCCCAAAAATGCCCCCCGTGCGCATGGAAAAGGATGAATATCCAACCCACCAGCATTTTTCACCAAAGATCCAGTATTCTGGATTATCATCTCCAACACTTGGCCGATTTCAGCGGACCAGAATTTTGTTATTGGGTCCCAGTTGTTGTTTTGAAGTGCTCGCGTGTGATTGGGCATTGCCGCGTCGCCTCTTTTGTATATGTCTATTAGCATGGGAGTGCGTGTTTGGGTATCCGTCCAATTTGACCCGGATTGCGACCAGTAGATGCTGCCGTTTTGGAATTGTTGGACTGTCATGGTTACTCGACGGGTCACTTCTGCGGCGGTGGGGAAGTTGTTTGGTATGAGGGGTTGAAGAGAATATTCTAACCATGAGTATGTTGTGTTGGGTAGCGACAGTGGTGGTGTTGATGGTGCTGGAGGTGTGATGGCTCTTTTTGCACCGGGGATTGTGTAGCGGAGAGATGCGTATCCACGATATAAACTTGGTCGATCGCGGGTTTCGAACTGTATCCAGAAGTGTGTGCGATTTGAGCCTTTGAGCTCGTCGATTGTTTTTGTCTTGAAGAGAATGTCGAAGCGTTGGCCACTGCCGACTTGGACGTGGGAAACGTTGTGCGGTTGGGTGTATCTTGCATCAGCAGCGATGATGGTGAGGTTTTCGTGGCTTTCGAATGCCATTGAGACATGCGACAGTGCTGTTGCTCCGATGATTCTCATGCGATAAATTTTCCCTGGCAAGACGTCGACGACAGGGAGCTTGCAGGATGAATCATTCTGTTTGCCTATTCCCACTCCGACGCCGTTGATAAGTAAGCCATTCGTCTCTCCAGACCACACGAATGGATTGGAAGTCAACCCCTGTTCGATCACAGAGTCTGTCTTGTTGAAGTAGTCGGTCAGTTGAAGGACACGCTCTCCGTCATAGTGATATGGCGGACTTCGAACATCTTCAACAATGTGAGCGCCATTCGCGGTAACAGCTTGGAAACCGACATGAGAATGATAGAATGATGTTCCTGCATCACTTTCCCCTGGCAGGATCTCGTAATCAAAGTAGTGCTTCGGTGCTATAGGCCATTGTGAAACGGGCGTGCCATCAGAAAAAATTGCCATTCTTTGAGACAAGCCATGCCAGTGCTGGAACCTCGTCAGTGTCTGCCTGTAATAAGCGGTGTTCATATAGGCTCACCATGGTCAAATTCTGGTCAGCCATGTCATTGTACACTCTGATCCATGAGACCTTGTTCGGCTTGATGCGAAGAGTTGGACCCGGAGAAGTACCATTAACAACGACGGATTCTCGAATGAAACATCCTTGCGAGATGTTCTTGACTGTAACTCGTAGCGAGAAGTCTGGTACAAAAGTCTCATCATGTTTCCGAACAAGTGTGGCCTGAACGGTAATACAATATAGAAACCACAAATATGGGAAGAGCATGATGGTCCTGTATGAAAGCAGCTGCGAATAACATGGCAAACATGTGAAATCGTCCAGCTTCATATAACACACACCAAACCAGATACCGAGCGACTGTGAAACAGAGATAGCCGTGGTTTACCGACAAGGTTTAGGGAACACGAAGATTATTTCCGTGTCAGTGGTGTCGAGATCCGGGGTCTCCAGACACCGACAAGGATAACACAAAGTCTGTTGAAGTATATCGGCGTCGGTAATAGATCAAAGTTGACTACTAAAACTTGAGCGATATACGGCTACTGGTTCTAAGTCCCTGATGGTATCGTTGCCCGAGCTTGGCACAGTCGCTGACGCGTATCCGAATGATGCCGGCAGTACCACGAGGACGACTAAGAAATATTGATTGGAAGATCTAGCGGTAGGATCAGCTGATAAATCTAGAGAGTGCTTTTGTCAAGCGCATATCGCATGCTTATTTGACATGTAACCTCTTCTTTGGTAGATGTTGATACGACATAACTGTGATATTGCACAAAGATTTTGAGAACTCGAATTATATCCAGAGAAAGAGAGAGGAGGACAGCAGGAAGTCAAGCTCTCGATTACCCCAATGTCATTGTGCAATCGTATAACTCCGGTGTTATCATGCGGACCAATCACAGGATCCTGTGAGTAGAGCGTATATCAAAGTTTGATCGCAGTCGATACGCATGCGGCATATTGATAGTCACTTTCAGGCCTCAGTCTAACGACAAGCTCGAGCCTCCTCTCTTCACACTTCTTGATGATGCTTCAAGCATGATCAATCAGACTCGGACCAGCATCAATAGGGAAAGTAAAGATGTTGTTCGGACCTTCAGCCATCAACCCATCAGCTCCGGGTCTCATTTGACTGGCAGGTAGCCACAACTTCTTGTCCGCAGTGACCCACATCAGATCAGTCCAGATTAGCGCATCATCTTGGACCAGAATAGTCGCTCTGCCTTCGGGTGTAACTTTCCAGATGGCGAGGAGGTTGGTATCGCTGAAATAGATGTTTCCATCTCCGTCAATAGTTGTACCACCAGTGGAAGGAGTCAATGCGACCGGGATGGCGTGATCACCCAGAGTCGCTGCAAGAGTAGAGTTGGTGAGGGAGGCATCGACGAGAGAAGTCTCGATCTTGTAGAGGCCACCATTGCAGGGTTGATAGTAGAGCCAGGTGCCATCAGGAGATACTTCTATCTGATCAAGTCCAACAGCCAAAGTACTATCCGCGCCCTGGTAGCCTGGAACCAGAGTACCGTTGTACATCATAGGGAACCAGGCAACAGCTGACGGATCGTCGACGAGGACGCGAACGCCAGTACCAGAAGTCATGTTCAGAACGACGAGCGCACCAGCGGTATCGCTGAGGTATGCGACATCTGCAGCTGCGTTGAAGCGAACGTCATCAATGCCACTGTCGGAGGCAATGATATTGTCGAGATGATAGATTTTGTCAACAGTATCGTTGCTCAGATTGACGCCGACCAGTTTAGTAGAGCCATTGAGACCAGAGGAACCGCCATCCACAAGCCAGTAGCGTCCATCGGGACCAATGCGTGCGCCATCAATGCTGACGAAGGTCGTATACGGATCAGAAGAGTTGTCGCTCGCGTTATACGAGTTCCAAGCTGCGTTAGGATACAGTCTTGTCGTATTGTCGTTCAAGAGCTCAACAGCTTGAGGTGCTGCGGTGAGGGAGTAACGTTGGGAAAGAAACTTGCGGCCGTCGGCGGAGATAGCAATGCCTTGAGTAGCGCGATCGAGGGAGTAAACAAGTTCAAGACCTGGTGCATACGCTGCTGCCAGTGAAGCGGAGAGGGCAGCTCCGAAAAAGACTGAAGAAATCATCATTTGCGTGCGCTGGTGTCGGTGTTGTCGTTGTTGGTCATGCTCTCAAGCAGTCATTATATAGTTGAACCGTACATTCTGCTGGTCGATTCTTGTAAGTGTGGATTTGTAACAAACCTCGAGCAGAAGCGACAACGCTTGACCTTGATCGACAGCTAATATAGAATGAGTAGCTTGGGCGGAGGTTCTCTTGCCAGAACAGGAAGGATAGGTGAGAGCGAAACATCTCATCCCGTGTCAAGCGAATTCCGTGAACTACAGATGATCAGACATGACCAAGGTCTCTACAGCCGATGTCTTTGTAAGTTGTCCATCATGAATCGATTCACGTATCGATTGAAGGTACGCAGGGGACAGAAGAACAAGGATCTGACAGTGGCGCAGTTGACCACATGAATCTTACGATCGCTTGAGATGATGGACCTGACTGCTGAGCTTATGAGCAAATTCGGTGTGCTATTCAAGGACGAGATGGTAAGAGAAAGAATATCAAGAGAATGTCGACGCGAAAAAGTGTCGATGTCATCGCGCCGCGCGACTCCAATGCCAAGCCAAGACTCCGCTCCGCCCTCCGCCCCATGGGAGCGTCCGGGTGACACATGCAACCATGGTTTTCAGCCAAAGATGTCGTGTTTCCCCACAACGATACTAGATACGCATGTTTGACTTTGTGGGATATATGCCTTGATGTTTGAAAGAGTCATTTGCTTACTCTCGCTTGGAAAGATGCCCTTGTCGAGGAGGTAGAGCTATTTATAGGTCAACGGCTGGCATTTCACAAATCCTGCACTAAAGAAACATAGAGATGATCAAAGATTTCGAGACAACAGCAGCAGAGTGCCGAAAAGGCAACATAGAACTTCGAGCTACACCACGTTCAACGTCTCGAGCGACTCTACTGAGTATGATTCCTTTGCAAGCTCTGAAAATGCAGGAAATGCTAAGTCCTCACCTCGTAGATACACAAAATCTCGAGACATGATGCCTCGGATGGAAGCGGAGCTCCGCGCCACACCGAAAATCTCGCAGTATCTACTCAAGAGCCAAAAGAACAAGATCAGTTCTCTCGGACAAGGCTTGAATTGTCCTGACCCTATTGACTCTGCATAAGTCAATCATGTACGTACAATCGGCACTCACGGAATGAATGATATTCGCTCGAGTTCCGCACCCGCCAACCAAGCCACAGAAAGCCCAGCTTTCACATCTTCCGTGGCGCAATTGGCTAGCGCGTTCGACTGTTAAGATTTCGAAAGAAATCGGCTATCGAGAGGTTGACAGTTCAAGCCTGTCCGGGAGAGCTAATCTTTTGTTTTGGCTTCTTTGCAGCTGTTGTGTGATTGAAGAACGGTTAGCAAGGTGCGAGAGACGGGAGCTTTGTTTTTCTTTTTGTTTGTCTTGAGAATTCTTTCCAGGCGTCACAGTCGAACGCACTAGCCAATTGCGCCACGGAAGATGTGAAAGCTGGGCGTGGTTGCGTGAACGCAACCCAGCGACCGACGCTCACTGAATTGAGAGACGCAGTTGCAGGTGAGATGCCGGCACGGGCTTCCGTATGTGTATCTCCATATGCCACAATACATCCCATTCAAGACTGGTAATGTACAACACGACACAAAAGGAAGCTCATCCCGACCCGAAGTCTCCCCAGGAGATAGGCCAGCCCCCCCACCTTATCCGCCTCGGCAAAGATAGGCACTTTCAAGCTGTCACCACCAAGTCCTTGTCACGGGCAAACAACATGTTTCCCGTTGTCGGAGAAAAAAAAACTTGATACTGTATGGGCCGGCGAGCGATTAGCTTCCGGTTGAGGCGCTGGGCAGAAGGTGAAGGCCGGCGATGATAACGCGTCTCAAACTCCATACTTCGTCCTCGTCCTATATCTGCCACGCGGTCGTCGTGATTTGTCTCCTTAGACCATCAAGCATCAATTCACCGAGGGTACTGGATATCTTCAACCCAAAAATACGTGCATGATGGAAAACGTCGACGTCGTCGTGATTGGCGCTGGACTCGCCGGCTTGACCGCAGCTCGCGACATCATCAGATCAGGCCTCTCTTGTGTCATCTTGGAAGCAAGAGATCGCGTCGGCGGCAAGACTTGGAGTCAGGAACTTCCAGACGGAAAGGGGACTGTCGACCTGGGCGCTGCTTGGATCAATGATGTCAACCAGACTCGAGTGTATGGCTTGGCCAAGCAATACAATGCAGAGTTCATTGAGCAGAATACTACCGGCAATTGTGCAATACAAGATGGTAGCGGAAAGATATCGAGCTTCCCATATGGCGAATTACCACGAGTAAGACTTGTTCGTATGCAAGGCTGAGCAGTACTAATGAGTTCAGTTCGATGCTGCAACTGTGCAAGATGTAGCACGAATTCGTGATATGTGCGAAGCAGATTGCCAACTTCTGGATGTTTTCGACCCGAACGACAAGGACTTGGATTCAATAAGCTTCGAAGAGTACCTGAAATCACGAGGAGCCACCGCAACAGCTTTATCAACAGGAACAGTATGGACGCGAGCAATGCTCGGACAAGAGCCCAACCATGTATCAGCTTTGTACTTCCTCAACTACTGCAAATCTGGAGGTGGACTTCTACAAATGCGTTCAGATCGCAAAGGTGGTGGCCAGCATCTTCGTGTACGTCAGGGAATGCAGCTATTCTCCAAAGGACTTTCTGGTGATTTGCCTGAAGGTACGATTCGTCTATCAAGTCCGGTGACGGCTATCAACAACAATACTGGAGCTGGCGCCGTGGAGGTACACACCAAGGATCACACAATCCATGCTCGCAAGGTCGTTACAACCCTCCCCACACCTGCGCTCAAGAACATTTCTTTCTCGCCCGACTTACCTTCTGGCAAGCGATCATGGATTGAAGCGACCACCTATGGATACTACACGAAAGCCATGATGGTGTTCAAATCACCATTCTGGGTAGAAAAAGGCTTCTGCGGCCTCACACAATCTTTCATTGGCCCCTCGTCTGTCATTCGTGACACCAGCAGTCCAGCGGATAACAAGCACATTCTCACATGCTTCATGAGCGGCATACCCGGTCGAGCGTGGTCGGCACTATCAGACAGCGAGCGCGAACAAAGCCTGCTGAAACAGATCGGTCAGCTCTTCGGCGCGGAAGATATCGTCGACAAGGAGTTCATCCAACTGGTCACTTACGAGTGGATCAACGATGAATATTCTGGTTGGGGTTGTCCTTGCACCGCTCTACCGCCAGGAGTTCTTTCAAAGCTTGGAGGTGGGAGCTTAAGAGTGCCATGGCTGGACTTGCACTTCGCTGGTACGGAAACAGCTGGCGAATGGAAGGGTTATATGGAAGGTGCGGTCCGTGGCGGCGAACGTGCGGCAGCAGAAGTGATCAAGGCGCTCCAAGGTTGACCAAGCTTTTTAATTCGGGCCATCTTCACATCGAGGCTGTCTCAAAATTTGCTTGTGGCATTTCCATTCAAGATGCAACTCTCTCATTGCTTTCTTCCACCCTTCCTAGGCGAGCATCTCTTCTCTATCTGTCAAAATGCAGGATCCTTTTCAGCGCTACGGGAATGTCCAAAGAGAGTAAGTAGTAGACTCGCTCTCTATCGAGAGCGAAGCAGGAAAAACATAATTAGAGTTCAGCTCCAGGGTACGACAAGATCAAGCGTATACCTTGAGGTTCTCGTCAAATCTCGCGATATCAGCCACCGTCTCCGCCCACAGCTTATCGGTAAAGGTCTTGCCAGCGGGTTGATCGAGGAATGGGGCACCACTGGCGATAATGTCAGCACAATGGAAAGGTACACAAATTGCAGCGGACAACTTACGGATCGATCTTGTTAGACTGTAAGAATTTGCCGTGAGTAGTTGCATCTGCTACTGCTGATGCATAGGCGAGAGTGCGAGACCCTTCGTGCACATCACGAGCGGCGATCTTGCGGTATACAAACATGAGAGGCTTCAACCATGCGGGCAGTTGTTTGTCAAATCCTGTGGCTACCAGACCAGGGCAGAGATTGTTGACAATGACTTCGGAAGGAGAGACAAGAGCCGACAGGCGGCGAACATAAGCGTTGACAGCTAGTTTGCTATCGCTGTATCGAGTGAGACCGCTGTAAATGTTCTGGTCGTCGAAATGACCGAGCACTGTCTCCGAGGCGGCGACAGGCTTTTTGGCGAGAGTGTGCATGGTCTGCGTGGCGGATCCGACAAAGGTCAAATGGGTGGGAGCGTTGCGGAGCTTCGAAGTGGCCTGGAGAAGTGGCAGAAGCTCCAGAGCGATCAAGACGTGCGTGTAGCAATTCACTGATAACAATGAGTCAGTCATGTATGCTTGCTTGTGCATTCGCTCGACTAACCTTGCATGACTCTTTCGTGTCCAGCAACACTCTTCTGGTACTTCATGATGTTGACACCTCCATTGCACAAAAGGATATCCAATTCCTTCACTTCTTGCTTGACCCTCTGAGCAAAGCTTAAACCTGAGTTGTAGTCGTCTAGGTCGAGCACAAAAGCTTCAACGATTGCTGTTGGATTATGCTTCTTGACTTCAGGGTCAAGCTTCAACGATGCCACAGCCTCTTCGCCTTTGACAGCAGACCTCACGGCGATGATGACGCGCGATGCATGCAATACGAGTAACTGCCGGGCAGCTTCGTAGCCCATGCCTGCATTGCCGCCTGTTACAATAACTGTCTTGTTGCTCAGATCAGTCCCCGATGGCGTTGGGGGTATAGTTGGTTGTCCCATGTGTAATACTGATTGCTGGTCAATGCTGCACCGGTCAGGGTAAATGAGAAAAGATAACTTGTTGGATGCGCAGTAGGATAAAAGGCGTAAGAGTAAGAACGAGGATTCAACGATGCATGGAGTATAACAGGCCAAGTCTGGGCACAGGGAGCGAAGGCTATGAAATGAGCATAGGCTACTCGTCTCTCGGCCGAGAGAGCGTCAACATTGCGGCGTCGTGATAACAACACGAGGGTGAATCAAAGCATGCACGCATCCTATACTACTCTGAGGATGTTCATGATCCTTCAGACCCTTCGACATCAGCCGAAAGCAATATGAGGCGGCTGTGAATACAGGCTACTTTCACGTCCGATGGCTGGCGTGAGAGCCCACTTCCTTGCATAATGAGGGTATCTGGCCAATGACAATTGTTACCAAGGTCGATATGAGGAGTGTTCAAAGCTCACACCAACCTTCGGTTGCAGCTACACTCTATAAACATCCACTCATATCGCAAGGATAACTATTCCACTAGTAACAGAGAGATTCCAAGGTGAAATCCTTCGCTAAGCAAATGGAAAGATTCGTCAGCTCTGTCATGGCGTGCTTATAGGCGCCTTCGCTCTTCGGGCGTTTAGTCCGAAGCCCCAATTGATCCTGTCAGCTTTTTGTGGAGAAAGCTCAAGTCAGCTTGCATTGGACTGAAATTACCCGCATGATCCTTCCTCGTGGCCTAGCTCAACGTTTTGGTCAAGCAAATAACACTCAAGTAGCAAGGTATCTGTACAGGATTTGATGGAGCTCCTGTATCTCTCTTGTATCGAGACAGCTCAATACCATGGAAGGTGACTCAGGGCGCTCCATTACTCGCACTCAACCTTCCTTGACTTGTCTGCCTTGCAAGCGGCGTAAAGTAAGCTGATTCGGTGCGCGACACGACAATTGCCTGACAATTCGACTGGTCGAATGCGACAAGAAGAGACGCGACTGCGAGCAATGCGGCAAGTTTAACGACAAGCGCATTTATGGGGACGCGTTACCGCAGAATGCTTCTAGAAGCCGTGCGCAGAAAAGGCAGAGGGATGAAAACACCAGGTCCAATTCTTATTGCACTGAACAAGCACAAGCGCGACAATTGCTACACGGCAACAACAGGTGACGCGAACTTCGCCTGGGACGGTGGACAGGAATGACTTACATGCTCTGCCATTCCCTCACTTCACGAATGACAGCGACCTTGACTGCATCGACATGTATATGCCTTCTCCAAACACTTTGCCTGCCACTCCCAACTTTGCATACCCCTCAATACCGACGCGCAGTGATGCGCTGCCGATAAACTTAAATCATATGGCTGTTATACCGCAGCACGACTGGACCACACAATTCGAGCCAATATCCACCCAGACAGGAAACATCGATCCCGTTGATAGATGGGTTTCGAGAATCGCCACTGAGTCAAGTCATATCTATCCTGCCCTGCAAGTCGCACACACTGACGGCGGTACGGCGCGAGCCGCAGACGCAAGTTACAAAGTATCCAAGAAGCCAGAGGAGCTAGTAAGTCACCATGAGTTCCTTTGCCTTCCGTGGGCAGTCCTCTTCAGTATGATGAAGGGATATGTATCTATTCTCATCACCCGCCATTTTCTCTCTCGAGCGAGTGGTGAACAACGCTCCAAACTCTGGAATAGGTGAGTCTCTATATCAATATTGCTCATTCTTCAAGCTTCCTAACAAGGCACGTCTAGTATTATCACGATTTGCACAAAGTTTCTACGCAACTATCTCCACCTCGCGCAACTTCCTGCGTTTTCTCCATATCACTGGTTTTGCCCAGGCAAGATTCAGCCTCTCCAAGAGTGTATGATCATACTCGCATACCTAAAGGAGTCTCCCCAGGATGAAAGTAAACACATGCTCAGCTACTTGCTAGATGAAGTGTTCGATCTCTTTGGCACTGGAGAGACGTTAGCGAACAAGGCAACAATTTCGCTCAAGCCGAAAGAAGGTTCTAAAGCCGCTTGGGAAGTCCTCCAGAGTCTACCTGAAGAAGTCACGAGTAGAAAGAATAGCCCGCTGGAAAGGGACATCTCACCACTTGCAAACAATGGTGGTTTCGGTGGGGGTTTCTCACAATTAGGCAATCAGAGCTTGGAGGGACATTTTCATGACCTAGGCACTTCTGGCGGTCAGTTTTTGTCTTGTCCGCAGGACGAAGACGATTCATGGCTAGACGTACTAGATTATATAGCTTGATAGAGGTATGATACGACTGGTGATGTATGATGGGCTGATTACTGTAACAGGCTAATCCTGACCCTACAGAAAGTGCGGAATCATGCCAGGATCATTTGTTTGTGATAGCAGCAGCTTCTGCAGTCTTCTCAGCGCTGTGAACTCATGCCAGTTCATAGGAAGCTTTTATAATTCACAGAACCCTCGAACAGGAAAAAGATCTTGATTTGTAGATCATAAACATGATAGCTTACTACACCGCTACCAAGTAATGGGCACAATGAATTTCTGCCAGTTTTCTTCAGTATCAGCCTCTTTAAAAGCATCAATACTGTCCTGTATCCCCTCGGCGCCAACTGTCCAGTCACCTCGTTCGACCATGCCTTTCCAGCTGTCCAAAACCTTGACCAGTCTAACCTCGTGCATCTCGATGAAAGGGTTCCACCCTGGTTGGTAGAGGTCCGCAATTCTGTCTGCACAGCAAGCATCTTGCCCATCTTGATGATCGCCAATCTGTAATCCATCACTAGTACGAGCAAACCCGTGACCACCTACTCCAAAAGGCAGGACGAATCTGGCACTGTCTTCAAACTCATGGCCTGCAGACCTTTCAGATTCTGTAAGGTAGAGACCCGCAGGGAAGGAAAGCAGTTGATTATAAGGCCAAGAAAACGGGTGATTCTTTTCGTCCTCGCTGGCTAGACTGACGATGCGGGTAGATGTAAACAACAGGATGGGTTTGATAACGAGCTCGTCCTCATCGACATCCTCATCTTGTTCTTCATACTCAACAGAGAAAAAGGGCTGCTGGGCAAAAGAATCCTGATTGGGAACCGATGCACCTGGTGCGATGTATCTGAAGCTTGGGCGGCGAGCTTGAGAGAGAAAAGAGCGAGCGAAGCCATGTGGAATGTGTGCCGCTTCAAGACTTGCATCAAGAAGTAGAGGTTGATCGGCGTCAGTCACTCGCATCCCTTGATCTTTCATCCGAGCTTCAATGCTATCGACAAGTGCGCTGAAAGCCTCTACTGTTTCTTGCACCATGCCTTGGTTCCAGTGACAGCAGATCCATGGGTCAAACTTCTCGTTCACTTGAACAGTTTCCTCCACAGCTTGGATTTTGCCGACATCGACCATATTCAGCCAAGCACTCAATATGACCTCCAAAGGAAACCAGGGAGTGCGCCCGTTCAACGTTATGGATGCGTCATGAATTGACATTTGCATGACAGCCCTGTTCGTTTTCTGATCAAAGGCAAGCCCGTCAGGATGGCTTGGTCCCAGATTTGCCAGTAGAAGTGTAAGATAGCGATACTCTTCTGGTTCGTCAAACCGCCAATGAAAGGTGTCCCATAATCGTTTCGGAGGTGCAAAGCCGTACACGTAAAAGAAAAGCGAATATTCATCATCTGTTTTGGGAATCTGAGCCCGCTCGAGAAAGGCTGTAAGATCATCGGAAAGAAGAACTCGACAGTCTTCCGTCTCTTGTCCCCAGATCTCGAACCATGTATTTGTCTCCAAGTCGTCCAAAGATCTACCAGAACCAGTCCACCCGAGCTCGAGAAGTTCGTTGTGCAGAGCTGCACAGCGCTCGTAATCTAGTCTATCGTGATAACGGACTGGGTTTTCGGGAGTGACTCGCCAGAGCGACTTCGTTGGCTGATAAGCAGATTCGTTACTGGTCATCTTGTAAGAGTCGCTTGCACTGTGCAGCGGTAGACTATAATTTTAATGAAGTCGATTTTGTAGAGTTACGAAGTGTGGTCTGGACGTTATCGAAGGTGGCCATGTATGTTTGACATATAGGCGGCCTAGCCTTGACTCTGGTGTTATCACATTATTCACAGCCCAACAAATCGCTCTTATTTCATCTTCGTGCGACTAGTGCGAGAGTGATGCAATTGCGCACAGAAGGTCCGTGCCCAGTCGGTCTAGATCCAGCCAACTATACCTCAAAGGGATAATAGGCAGGTGAAAATCATCAAGATTTGGCAGCAGCTTGAGCACTCTGTCAGGTGTTTGTTGCGAGAAGGGTTGCCAGCCAGGATATTTTACGTCAGAGATGAGACGGGAGACTGCTCTCGCGGCCGCTGACACTGGGTAACATTGCTGACTCTCGACTCCTTCGAAGTGATGAGATGGTCAATAACCCGCACATTGACCACACACAAGCAAATGTCTGAGGAAGTCAATGCAGTACCCAGCTTGACATGACTGTCCAAGCCTGGAAACCGCCAAGCAACCATGCTGATGTGTGACTGTGGTAGCAGCAGTTTGTTCGGTCCCCTCAGCGCCGGCGACTCTGGCTGCGGCCAGCATTATGCATGCGCCGTACACTATTCCTCGCCGTAGGAGCCGGTCTAAGCACAAAGTCCTCGATCTCAGGATCAATCTCCAGCAATTCTCGCTCTAGCGGCCAAAGCGGTGCTTCTGGTATAGTGCGAGCAGTAACGTTCCTGTCTGATGCACGCAATTTCCAGAAGATATCCGGTCGACCGCCTCTGCCTTTCTCCCCATCATACTCGATATACAACTTCCAGTCTCGCAAGGCTTTAGGCTCGTATAGGCCTTCGTCGTTTACACCAGGTCCCTTGAGTCGGAGCCGACTACGCACAGACGGGTGCATGTATTCGTGGGTCGATTGCAATGGTATATCAGTCTTTCGACCATCAGTAGGGTCCACGACGTAATAGCGACCTGGCGTTCGTGTGGTCGCACCGCCTAGGGCATAGATGCCAGTCATGGAATCAACGATCTTTCCAAACGACCAAGAACGCGGTTTTTGTTTGCTCTCCTTATAATATCGTTCAGTGTCGTCCTGCTGATCCAAGACGTAGTCCAGGTCCATGTCGAGGAAGGGCGTAACTTGGGACATCATCCAGGCCAGAGTTATGTTGGCCAGCTCCTGGTCTTCGAGTCCTCCGCCGACGTTGGAGTGTACACCCGGAAACCATACCTGTCGCAGTACGGTCTCATTACCTGGCTTCTTCTCCCACAAAGCTGGCTGAAAGGCTGACCTCCGTTCGTCGAGTGCAAGTGCTTGGAAAGCGTACTCGACGCAGTCACACAGTCTTGTGTCATAGAAGGACATCCGCTTACTGGCTGAGCTTTGTATGCCCACTTTCTCAAGCCAGCCGATCCTTGGAGTTCCTAACGAGCCTGTTGACGGTCAAAACCTGTGAGTCTTCCGTCGAGATCTACCACTTACCGACGGTATCCCATACTCCTATCACCTTGATAGGAACTCGCAGTCTTGTCATGCCTCTTCTCTCGAGCTCATGACTGTATCTTGGATCCATCACACTTGGCTTGTTTTTGAAAGGCTTGTTCGGATGTTTCGGTTTGTAGTCGGGGTCGTGTCGATGTTGGACATCTCGAAATATTTCTGCAAGATATGGCAAACCGTCCTTGGTCAACATGCCAATGTTGTCAATGAGGCCTGCTATCGCGCGTGCAGTAAATCTGGATAAGTAAGCATCATGGTATGTCAGAAACATAGATGTGCTTTCTCACGCTCCACGACTGAAGCCGAACAGGAAGATTTCATCGCCAATCTCCCAGTTTGTCGCAAGATAGCTGTAGCCTTCCCTAACAGCTTCAGACAGACCTGTGAACCACCATTAGTGTCAATTTCATTAGAGATCTGACATCTCCAAGAGTCTCATCTCGACTTCAACTGACCTTGACCAGTGGCTCCTCCATAGACCCGATCGACAATGCCGCCTTGGCTTCCTGCCCATGATGAGAATCAATCAAGAAAATTAACAAATTCAAATCGTACCGACGCCGTAATGATAATAAACAATCTGCGGTATGGAGTCTGAGCTGGCAGGCTTGATGGCTCGTGATATCCTGGTGACGTTGCTCGCAAGATCATCACCTCCTTTCAAGCTGCCACTGTCAGAGTTGAGCCACGTGCCTGCGTACGCTCCATTAGCGACACAATTCCCTCACCATGAACCAGTCTAGCGATCTGGAGTAATACAACACGTGAATATGTTGGCGATTTGGAAATATCATACCGTCTGAACATATTATGAGTCGTTTGATGGCAGGAAACCCCGGTCGTCTTATGAGTCGAGTTTCTCTAACTCGCGACCCGTCGATCCGATCATGATCCTGCATCTACACGACAAGGAAATGCACCGTGATAACTTTGAAGACACATCCGCTACGGAGCGAACGACCGAAGTGGTACTATGACGATGGGTGTGTGTTTGAGGGAACTGATTCGTCGTTGCCTGCCGCATTGAAGATATTCAAGCGGCCCGTGCCCCACGCGGGTCGGCCCCTTTGCTTGCAGCTTCTCACGTCAGGCACGAACCCACGACACTTTCCTTTCAAACACACGATCACACAAACATGAAACGTTTTCAGTGTGGAAGAAGAAGATGTAAAAATTTATCAATGCAAGAAGGTAAAATCTAACCAGAATAACCAACAAATATGGTCATGTTATTTTCTCTTTTCAATCATCCAAAAGACTGCAAACTCAAAAGACTAGATAAATGAACACGCGATAATCATGTTTGTCCTTTATTGCTGGCCAGCGTTGCTAACAATGTAGTTGATCCAGTCGAGGCAGTCCTTGAGAGTGAAGCCCTCAGGGATAGGCTTGGCAGTACCGGTAGGTGCAGCTCCAGTTGCGGTGGCAGTGAGAGCTGCTGAAGGGACGCCGGTGCTGATAGCCTTAACGGCGTCGCTCAGGTTTACACCTGTAGAAGCACTGTCAGCGCCTGTGCTTGTAGCGGCGGAAGAGCTCTTGGTGATGGTGATGGTGCTAGTGCAGGAGGTACTGGAAGCAGCAGAGGAGGCATCAATTACCTTGGCGGAACCAGCGATGCACTGGGAGTAGTAGTCGTTCTGGACCTTGCAAGTGTATCCCGAAGCACACTGGGTGGCACCGGTGTAGCTCTTACCACCACACTGTCCATAGGCAGCGACGGTGCCGCTAGGAGATCCGGAAGATGCAGGAGCAGCGCTGCTAGACTTGACGACGGTGGCCATGGTGGTAGGCTTGACAGAGGAAGCAGCAGCCTTAGTGGAGGTCACAGGGGCCTTAGCAACAACGCTCGAAGAAGAGGTGACCTTAGCGACGTTAGTGGTGACGGGAGCAGCGCTCGAGGAGGCAACGGCGCTGGAGGCAGGCTTAGATGAAGCGGCCTTGGAGCTGGCAGGTGCAGCACCAGAGCCAGATCCGCTGACAGTGAAATCGATGCAAGACTCGTAAGTCTGATCAACCTCTCTAGAGTCCCACCAGTGCTGGATAACACAAGCACCAGCAGTGGAGCACTTGCTACCAAGGTCCTCGGGGATGGTAATGTCAAACGAAGTCTCGTTGGCAGGGATGCTCGAAGCAGTGGATGCGTAGACGTCCCAGGAGATCAGAGGAGCACCAATGATGGTGTTGGTAGTAGTGTCGACGATTGAGACGTTGGCGGTACCGGTATGAGGAGCGCGGATATCAAACGTGATGGGAACCTTTTGACCGGGGGTGTAGGTCTGTACGAGGTCCTTGTTGTCCTCGTACTTGAAGCCCTTACAGAGCCAAACATCACACTCAGCGGCCTTGTAGTCGGTCTGGGTCTTGGCAACCTGAAGTTCGCCCTGAATGTTACCATAGTTGTCACCAGCCTGGTTGTAGTAAACCTGCTGGCCACAAGCAGCCTGAAAAGTGGTACCAGGCATACGAGCCTTGGGAGAACTGAGGAAACCGTGACCACGGACAGTGGCGGCCATACCGGCAACGGCGAGAGCGGTGGTGGTGTACTTCATTTTGAATATTGGAAAATTTGAAAGTTGAAAATTCGATGATCAGAGAACGAATGGATTTAAAAAGCACCCAGTGCTATGTGTCGAAAGAAGAAATGAATGTGGGTGGTCACAGACCGTGTGAAAAAGAGCGGACAGATGCGAAAGTTGCAATGATCTTGAAAAGAAGAAGGCAGAGGACAAGCAGAAACCTACATATACTCGAGGTCTCTTGCAAGAAAGGTAGAACCAGAAGACCAGGGTTAGGGCAAGGTTCACGCTGTCTCCACTGTTTCATCCAACAACAGGAACAACGAGCGATCTAGCAAGCGATCAAGGACGAGCCGACAGCTGCAAGTCTCGATGCTGGTATGGTCCAGCTCGCTTCTGTGACTCGCGTTGTAGGTAGATGACGGGGTGCGGCTCTTGTACATGCGCCTCGACTCCTGGCTCATCTCGCGTGCTCGACGCCGGCGCCAACCACCGTATCTGACGCAAGTAAATGATCTAACCGAGCAACACTCACATAACGCCATATCTTCGAAACGCGAATGTTGGAGTCGGGGACGTTCTGGGGCAGGTTCGTGCGGTAAAGGGGCCCGGACTTGTTTCACCTTAAATCCTGGGTGGGTTCGATGCCAAGGAAAATTCAAGGCGAACTCTGCACCATCGCGGAAGAACTCCACTCCGACCTGAACTTCATCTCGTCAATTGCTCCGGCGCGTCGCTGTATTACAGTTGTGACTCCATCAACGACTGTGCATTTTGCGGACTCGCCTTGCATACCGAAATTGCCCCCTTTGTTCGCAAGACAACCTCGTGTCCGCACAAATTTGGAATTTCATCCGACGTCAACAACGCGTGATTCAACCATGGCACCTGTAATAGGTCTGTCACACATCACGAATCCACTTGCAACACCATATCAATTACAGAACACCGCCTCCCAGCTCGACAGAATACCTGGTGACCTGGAAGTCTCGATCAGATTTGAAGGCTCAAGGCTTATTCAAGCCGCTGGCGTTTTGCTGCATCTACCTCAGGAGCTTATTGCAGAAGCCATCATCATCTTTGCCAGATTCTGGCTAGGGCCTGAAGGCGGAAGCTTAGCAGAGTATCACGCCAAGGTATGCATGTTCAAGGGTGCCGGTCCGAACGTGGCTCTGGTTCTTCGACAGTGTTGTGGCCGTCATCATAGTGCAGCAGTTTATGCTCGCTTCCGTGTCGCTTCGAAAGGAGTCGCTGCCGAGACTGCCCTAGGAGCAATTCACTAGGGCTTTCATTTGACATGTACGACGTCCTGACTGATTCGGCGCTTCGAGATGAATCGTCAGAGACATCGAGCAGGCCCGTGAATGAACCATTGTCACGTTCCGGCCACCTTCCCGCGCCTTGTCAATGCTTCCGTTACTGACTCCTTTTTCCAGGACGTGATTGCTGCTTCAGTATATCTGGTGACCAAACCATCCGCACACCCGGTAAGCCCTAGGCGGCTTTTGAGTGTTCTAGCATATCTGAACAAGGTTCGACCATCACTTGACATCGAGTCAGCAAGTAAAGTCGCCCCTGAAGACTGCTTTCTATCAGAAGGCTCTTACCAAGATGGGCGATTAGCACTTATCCACACGGAAGCCCAGATGCTTCGTATCCTTGGCTATCAGACCCATGTCTCTCTCCCGTACGCGATCTGCATCAACTATTTGCAGGCATTGGATGTATTCACAACAACCGAAAATGGACAAGCTTTGGCGAAAAAGGCATTTGCACACTTGAACTCGGCTTTGTTCAGTCCGCAGCTGCTTTACCTGACACATCAACCTCCATCCCTCGCTACGGCCGCCATCTATCTCGCCGCCAAAAATATAGGAGTCAAGTTGCCGGGCGAGGAGTGGTGGGAAGTTTTTGATGTCGACAGAGAGGAGCTCGGCTTTCTGGTTGTTGCATTGATCTCCATGGAAGGGTTCATCGCTGAAGAGACGCAAAAGTGGTCCAAGACCAAGGTACCTCTGACTCTTGAGGATGTACAGGCTTGGATAGACAAGGAAGCACAGTCTTGAGTACGCATTGAGTTTGCTTTGCAATCCATCTCCATGTCAACTGCTCTGTGTAGCTTCTACGCTCAACAACGCGACTCTATCCTTCACAAAGAGGTCAGCATGTCTCAGACATATCCAAAGATGTCTCCAGGGACAAAGCGAGGAAAGTTGATTCTCACCAAAAGTAAACACATGACCAAGACATCCGCCTGAGGTCATTATTGCCTCTCATAACCCACACCCGACTCCTCGATGTTCAGGGTGTCATTTCTCACGCTTTCAAAACACGAACCAATGTATCGTCACGCAAACATAAATATCAATCCATCTCAACCTTCCGATCATGACTCCACGTCCAGCAAATCATCCAGCAAATCCTCCGACCGCCAACGAAGAGAAATACCACTGGCCTTCACAAACACAGGCTGGGGTCGTGAATACTTATCAAATCCAAAATGGGAGCATGAGAATCTGGCAAAGAGCAATGCAGCAATTCGTCAAAGATCGCGTTTTCGTCCTGAGCCAGAAACCAATGACAGCAAACCTTTACCCATCGCGACAACACTTTCATCTACACATGAATCTGCAAACTCATCCACATCTCCTTCGCCGTCAACGATGACTGCGTCTTCGTCTGCCACTGAAGTTTCTCGCGAGTATTCGGTCATGAAAGCTTGGGGGTTCTTCAGTCGCAGTTTTTCTCCCAATACTAGTCCCGCAGCTTCTGATCGCAGCGACACGGAGAAGAGAAAGACAATCTATTTCGAAGAACGAGGGGATGATGAGACAGGACCCTGGCTGGAAATGCTGATGCGATGGGAGGATTTTGAGCATTGGGGAGTGAAAATGTTGAGTCGGTCTTGGTATATGCCTAGTGCGCCTTAGCTTGTTATAGACATCGCAAGACAATCCTGTATCTGGCTTCTTTTGCCCCTCATGTCTCGCTGTGTCGCGGTGATTTCTCAATCTCAAGTCGAAGATGTGCAATGGAGTTGTGCCGGGGGCTGGCAAATCCGCAGCTCGATCGAACACGAGCGAAACTTTACATACAGGGGTACAAAGCGCAGTGGTGTGAATCAGCAAAAGAAAGTCTTGGTACTGAGGTCTTACATGACCGTTCTACAGTAGGAAATGGATCATGATTCAGTAATTTCGTTTCCGTGGCCATGACCCTGGTGGCAGTCGAAATCGATACTTTCCGAGCAGGTGATGGTGTGTTGCAGCGCTACTGGGACAATCGCTGCTCATTGCAGTGTTTTCGCCGGGCAGTCACTCTTGAGTGTTTGTAGGATATTGCCGATGATCAGAAGGGGATATGGCGGATCCTCTAGTAGAGTCATGCCATTCGTAGTCTCTGATGTGGGAAGAAAGGTAAAACGAATTGATTGTGCCCAGATAGGTATGTGATGATGCTGCCGGTAATGTGATGATAATGCGCCGTATGCTCAGATGCCAACCCTTTTCCGACCTAATCCTTAACGCCCCGCTGTGTGTCTCTCAGCCGCCCGCCCCAAATGCCAGATTGCCTCAGACTCATCACCTTGTGTATCTTAACATCCTATTTGCAGTACTTTGCGATAAAGTCCTTTGCGTTCTTGTCGAAAGTCTCGCGGTTGTTTTTGTACTCGTCGGCAATTCTACTTTCGACGGCATCATCGGGTTGGGGAGCGGCGAGGATTTGGCGGACGAGGATGAGGACGTCGCGGATCTTGTTCGGAGGCTTCCATTGATCGGAGCGGAGCATGCCTAGGCACATGCTGCCTTTGTCGTCGTTGGTGACATTGGGGTGATAGATTTTGGTCTTGAACGAGACGGTGGGTGGTTTGAAGGGGTATTCCTTGGGTAGCGACACTTCGATCTTGAAGTTGGCATTCTGGAGGGTGGTCAGTATGGTGAGCGGTAGGAGGAGAGGCAGGAGGCTACACACTGCGTAGACAGAGTCTTCCGGACCCTGCATGATGACTTCCCAGAGAAAGACGTTGCCCTCTTCGGCGAGCTGCACACTTGTGCCTGGCACGGGGTTGGTCGACACCTGACCCAGTTCCTGTGGTGGCGCGTCAGTCATTGTCGCATGCGCATGTTCGCATGCATCATACAGTGACGATTCTCTTGTTAGCCATGATGGGTTGAGAATATGTTTGTTATGTGGAAGGAAAGGAGAAGGAAGGCGTCGAAGAAACTTGGTTCAGCCTTCACGAAGGTGTCAAGGGTGTTTCAGCGACGCGGGGTTGATTGGCCGTGAATTGCGGGGCGCTGATGCTCTCACCAACCAAAATAAGTCGCTCTCTCTTGTAGCTTCTCCTTCGTTCCTTCCTCACACTCCTGTCCGTCTCACTTCTCGACATGCAGCTGTGACTCTCATAACAGCGCCTTCCTACCGTCAACCAGGCAACACACGTCCACATCTGTACGCATTGTAGATCTCCCCTCGTCAATACCTGCATCATCATGGCGGCTGCTGCCTAGTAATCACACGCGCCCAATCGGCTTCATGCAACATCCAGCCTCGCGCCAGGGGTGCGTGACGACCTCGACCATAAGTACCCCATATCCATCCTGAATTCCAATTCTCTTCCTTCCTTCCACGCACGCCAAAAGGTCGCCGACAACCAACCCCTCCAAGCATTTCGCACACGTACACCCCCTTCTTTTCGCAAGAAAAGGGCGTGGTTACTTGCCTGCGAAACGCTTGTCCGAGTGCGCGCCTGTTTCCCTCGAGCAGCTCCTCATGCTACGCGCGTCAGTCTTCATTCGTTTATAAGCTTCTCGCTTCCCTCCTCTCTGTCCTCTCGTCGTGACAATCCATTTCAAGATGTTGAAGAGATCTTTTGGTTACAAGGATCGTGCTGGAAAGGCTACGAAGCCTGTCAAGAGATCCTTCCGTGATGATGCGAAGAAGAAGTTGATGGAACAGCTCAATCAGCCGTCCAGTCCGCCGTGTGCTGTGTACGTGTCTTGATTTCTTTGTCTCTCTACACTCTTCTACTCAAAGTTCTGCCATGTCCACCCTCCTTCCGTGACCATCATCAGGGGCAATAACCCTGTGGAAAGGCACAATACTTTCTGCTTGAACGAAGTCGTCAGGAAAAGTGGGCCAATTGAGCGCTCTCACTGGACACGACTCTGGTTTTGAAAATCATCTTGCATTTCGACCGCTACAAATGAGACAGAGCTCGGTGATGGAGAGAGTCCTGCCCCTTGTTTCGGTCTTCTATGTTATTGTTCCCCTATCGATCTCAGTCACGTACTAATGCCCCCTCAGCCAGGCCTCACCCAGGCTTAACAGTGCCATAGTCACCATTGTGGTTGGCAAGGACCAACGCCTGTTCGCTGCCCACGAAGACGTCCTCAATAACTCGCCCTTTTTCGAATCGGCCAGTAAAGACGCCCTCTATACTTCTGCTTCCCAATCAACCCGTCGCATCTTCCTCCCCGATGAAGACGCAGAGATCTTCTCCGCCGTCCTCGAGTTCATGTACAAAGGCGACTACTTCCCACGTCTCCTCCACGACCGCAGAAGAAACGCCTGGGTTCTCGAATCCGTCGACGAGTGCTCTTCCCTCTCCCCCAAATTTCAGGGCAGGGGTAACGCCGACACTATCACCTCCTACAGTTCTCGTGTCAATGGATTGATCTTGCGAGATACAGCTATCTACTGCCTGGCTGAGCGCTTCGGTCTCGAAGACCTCAAGAAGCTATCCTTGCGTAAGCAAGGTTTGCAGTCTGGTATTGAGGTGGCTACTATCCTGCGTAGTGCCAGATATGCCTATGACAACACCCCCGAGAATGATGCGAGGTTGCGTGCGCATTACCTTGCTTTGATCATTCGCAGCAGAAACACTTTCAAACGCAGTGGAACCATGCAGGTTGACATGGAGAGTGGTGGTCGCATGTTCTTTGATCTCTTCGTAGCCATGAGCAATCACATCGATGATCTGACTTCCTTGAAGGAGTAAGTTTGAGACTTCCTTATAGTTCCTCTTCTGTCTCTTGGTCTTCCTTGCTAATCTTTGGTTCTGCTATAGCACTCGTCCTTCTCCTCGTGTCGTCTGATGAGTCTTATGACGACGTATTGATACGCAGAACGCGCAACCTCGAACGCTAATTGCTTGATCGGTCCCTCTCAATTCTCAACAAAAAACCAGAAAAAACAAAACATTGGTTCCGATAACTCGACTACGCCCAGACTGAATGTCTTCTCAACTCCTCCCAAATTGTGACACCAAAGGAGTTTTCTTGATTGGCTAGCATTTGCTTTCGACCAAATTGACGACAACTTTCATCTCTTATCATAATTGACAATATAAGCACAAAAACAACAGAAGAACATGCTCTATCTCTGGACTGGCCCGACGAAGGAGCAATGATCTGCTGGTTAATAGGAGGAACTTGACGGACGGCTACTCGAAGCAACAAACATGCTTACTGTTCTGTTCACCACGCAAACCCCCTGCGGTCCCACTCCTCCTCTGGCTTTCGAGCTATCGATGGATTTAAGGCTTCGGGGATAATCTGGGCTACAGATCTGCAACCACTTCCTGTCATTTACGAACTACCAGATTGTATTGCGGCAGTAACACATAACGTTTGCAGAGTTTCTATAGCAGCGAACATAATCAAAGCGACCAATGACAATTGTCTTGATCTGCCAAAAACATGGAAACCCTGATCTGCTTGCCCTGGAGAATTGTGAAGGATGTGCTGCTTTCACTGGCCAGGGAGCTGATTGTCAAGAACACCATGTCTTTCGATAGCTAATCTGGTGTCTAGTCTGTATTCACAGGGCAATCTCTATTCCCCTGACTCCGCTATCTCCGTTTCTGATGGGGGTAGATGTGAAACTTGTCTTGCAATATACCAGCTAACCATCAAGGCCTCCTCACAACCCCGAAATTATCCTGCTCACCTTCCACACTCCCCACACTCGCCGCTGGCGAAGTGACACCCAAAACCGCGGGCTTAACATCCGGATCCACAAGCCTAACCCTACAACCCAACTTCTTCGTCCTCCTCAACCTCCTGATCCCATACCTTTGCACTTCCCTCCACTTCTCATGCGTGAACAAACTTCTCACAAATTCCATTTCTACCGGATACATGGTGCTCCAATTGACACCCCATTCTTCGGGCTCGCCGCGCTCGATCACCGTGTCGTCGGGGGGAACGCGGGTGAGGCCGGGGAAAGGTAGGCTGAAGAGACCGTAGGGTACGGCGGCGCTTTTGGGCGTTCCTATGGGCCAGAAGGTGCCGCCGAAGACTTGACCTTCCCATGCGTTGCCCAGTTCGTTCATCCTTTGATCGCGCCAGAAAGGCTCGAAGGGCTGTTTGTACGCCGAAGTAATCCTCGGGTCTGTATCCGAGTATTTGGCATTGTTCACTCGCCAGATTGCATGCAGGACTTCGTGGACTGCGGTGATGGCGAAGAGGAGTTGGGTACGGAGGTATGCTGATTTTGCATCCGTGCCTGGTTTCCACCTTCTGGAGATATTGGAGGCTTTGAGTTTATATTGGAGGACGTCGAGGAGTTCTTTGTTGAAGGTTATGATGGCTTTGCAGGCGCCTGGCACGATTGTGGAGTCTTCGGGGGCGTCGTTGGTTACTCCCATGGTATCGTCGTCGACGTCGTCTTTGTGGAAGGGGAGGAAGCGGAAGATGATGTTTTGTTTCATGCTGTTCAGCGTGCGCCATGTTTCTTCCGAATGCCATGCATTCAGGTTTTCGGATTGGAAAGTGTAGAGTGGTTGTCCAGCTTTCTTTTCCGTCGCAGCATCGTTCAGACGTGTCAGTGGTTTTGTCAAGAACCCCTTGATATATGGCAGAATATGAGGCTCGTCCAGGATTCTACTGGCTAGCATTAAAGACGGGACAAGAAGTTGGTAGTCATTTTTGTCAATCCTCCACCAGCGTGCACGGTCAAAGATTGGGTGTATTAGTTCGGTCTCGTCCTGCATGCGTAGGGCCCGGCGATAGTATGGTCCAGTTCTATGATCGTCTGCTGAGTCCTGGAACTCATCTTTGAACTTGATGGGGAACTTGGAGCTGGGTAAGTTGATGTAGCCTTGCTTGTCCAATTGCTGGAGACTGATGCCTTTGAGGATCCAATCATTTCCAACGATTGGTCCGGTGGGCCCTCCAGCGAAAAGTTTCAAAATGGAGGACATCATCTTGTGCGACTACTTCTGCGAGGACTTAGGAAGGTATTAGAAGACTTTCAAAGTACCTCTCGGGAATATTTGGTCCGATGGTCCTTCAGTGGTTGAGTGGGCAGCCGGATGCGGCGAAGAAACAAAGCGAAATGTGGGATAAAGAAGCAACAAAGGCGAATTGTTACCCTGATGACAACAAAGAAAAGACATCCTAATGTTGGATTCTGTCTACCTTCGTGCATTTGTGCAACCACATAGTACCGACTCGAGCGTCAATATCAATGAGTCAATAGCATCGAGCGAACTGGCTGTCATCTCATCGCTTTATACATGGAGCAATGCCCTACATGGACGTCTGGCATAGAGGTATTTTTTCTGAGTCTTGAGCTTTTGAAATTGATACTGATATCGATGCTTGAGATTGTTGTTGGGCTCTTGTCTAGACGTGGTGGGGTTTGGTCCTCATATAGAGCTGTCAAAAGGCACGATTATTTTCCATGTTGGAGGGGTCTCCAAGGAGCGCCGTACCCAACAAACCTCAGTGTATGGGGCATTGTAGTCTTTTACAACTTATTGATTCTTTCGGAGGAGATTGCGAGGTGAAACAGGAAGACCGAAGAGATGCAACTATAAGAATACTTTGGGTCCAAGCAAAATGCTGGTGTGTTCTTAAGGTTGAGGAAAGCGGCAGTGGAATTCTCCGGGACCGGGCTCTCGTTGCCATCGCGATGTCAACAGATGTAAACACGCCGGCTTTGTCACTCCCGGCGGCTCGCTCCGCCGAACTTCTTTGCAAATCCCATGCTTCGCCACCATTCGTGCCTTCTGCTTTCTCAATCTGCTATTCGACTCCCTTGTAGCCAGAGCCGGACGGTGTTCTCGCATTGTACAAACTCAGTTAGAGCAATGCGTCCGATCTCTGTTTCTGGCGATTCGAAGGGATCTCGGTAGCTTATTTGGTTCTGCGATCTGGCTTGGCCCTGCCGAGAGAATGTCATCGCAGTCTCGACCCTGAACTCCAGCCGCACTTGCAGCAAAGAACATAGCCAAGACAGCTGTTCCTGCATGCTCGAGGTCATCCCGAAGAGTGATCATTGGAAGATCTCTTCTATGTGGCTTCTATTCCGGACTTGGCGACGACAAACTTGGATTCTTAGGATGCATGTCCGGTACGCTACCTTTAGATCTTCACGTCACAGAAGAATGGATCATGAAGTGCAGACCTCTCTTGTTGAGCTTTTCGGTATGGCAAACTTCGCATACCCTGGTCAAAGGCTCGAAGTTGTGGAGCTGAACTATTGGAAGAGGCGCTCTACTGTGATCGAGAATGCTTCGGAGGTATGGTAAGAAAGAGCCCGAGAAGAGATATAAGAAACGTCTGGCATCACTCTTGTAACGTTGTTCATCATCACCATATCTGGATCTTCTACTCGGTATCACAGACCCGAAAGCAAGATGCGTTCTGCCTTCCTGGTCGCTGCCTATGCGGCTTATACTTATGCTCAGAACCTTGATTCCGATGCCATCGCCCAGGCCGACCCTATTCCTACGGCAGACATTCCTGTCGTCTACTCAACCAGCTTCGACTATGCTCTCCCTTCGGCGACTGTCATCGCCTCAACCATTGCTTATGACGCAGCAGCTGCTGCAGCATCGGTGTCTGCAGAGGTCGCAGCCGATGTGAACGATGCTCAACCAACCGATATCTCAAGACGCGATACCACTACGTCTTGTGCAGCCCTCAAGTCACAAGGCGGCAACTACACCTCGCCTAAGGGCATTCAATATACTATTGACTGTGGCGTAGACTACAGTGGATATGACCTTGCTGCAGTCTCAGGTTCCTCCTTCGCCGACTGCTACATTCAATGTGATGGCTATCCAGGTTGCGTTAGCTTCTCCTTCACAGGAGGCTCTGGATCTGGCACTTGTTACCTCAAGAGAAGAGGTGCTACTGCCAAGGCAAACAGCGGTGTCAATGGAGGAGCTCTGGTCAACATGCCTACCCTCGCTGCCAGTTTGTGTGTTGCTCAACCCACTGGTATCTCTCACACGTCTTCTCCTGACACCGACACTGCCTTCTTGGCCGACTCGTACTACTCGAGTGCTGCTACAGGTGCCTCGGCTCCCACAGGATACTCCGTGTCTTTCACCAACCTTCAGGCATCGAACAACGCACTTGGATACCTTGGATTCAGCTTGATGGGCTCCTATGACCCGTCCGCATGTGCTAGCCGCTGCGACAAGGTCAATGGATGTCAAGCTATCAATATCTACTTCGAGAGAGACCCTTCTGGTAAGTTCATTTACCTCCTTTTCGTCTCAACTTTTTTCTAACACAACTTCAGTTGATCCCAACGATTCCTCTTGTTCCAACCCTACCTCGTATTCGCAGATAAAATGCGTGTATTGGGGCGGGCCGGTGACACAGAGTAATGCTCTCAACAATGGACAATACCGCAATCAGTTCCATGTTGTCATCGCAGGCAGCAATGGCTACGTGAACCGCTCGATTGATACACCTATTGGCTACACCGCACCGAACTATCTTGGAAACTCCGTGGTCAATGCACCTGCTACTGACTGTGCTGGTTATAACAACTCTTTGTCCAGTATGCTCTGGACAACAGGTCCCTTCGACGCTGGACGCTGCGCAGCTGCATGCTCAGCTTACAATGCCAACACTCCTGCCACAGGTGTAGCTCAGACCTGCCAATTCTTCAACACCTACGTTCTGAAGGGCAACGGAAAGGATGCTGGACAATACTGTGCTCTTTACCAGCAAAGCTTCCCATCGTCTGCCGTTACCAGCTCGAGTGTTGTCATTGGTGGTATCACATACACTTATGGCTACTCTTACACCTTCACCAATGCCACTAACGCTGGTGGTCCCGCTGTCCCTTGTGCAGTAGCTTCAGCTTCGAGAATCATCGGCTCCTCTACCCTTCAGCCTTTCTGTTCTACTCTATTGGGCTTCAATGCACCCACTTCAACGGCTACGGTTGTGTTCAGTCCCGCAAGCACTATTCGATCGACTACCACTCCTGCAGTGAGCTCCTTGACTAGCACCATAGTCGTTACTTCCTTCGTCTCCACGAGCACCATCACCCCCAAGAAGCGCGATTTGCAAATACCAGCTGCGCTGACCTCATTCGCCGCTTCCATCGTCTCATCGGCTTGCCGTCTGCAAGCGTCTTCAGCAACTACTTCCGTCCTCACCACAGTCACATCTACAGCATCCACTTCTTTCGCAACCAGCATCATCACCGCAAGTGGTTCAACCACAGTTATCACAGTCACCAGCACGGCCAAAGCAACCGCAACAGCTGACCCTTACGGCTGTAGCAACGGTGCCACTTGTGGAAGCTTCAAAACATTCGCCTGCCCAACGTCCAGCAAAGACTCGACAGGCCAATGCGCATGTGGCCACCTCAAATCTGGCGGAAATGTCTGTTTCGAGATGGTCAAGTGCACCCAGCTTTGCGATACCACTTCAGACTGCAACAATGGTAGCAACACAGGTGTTTGTGTTTTCGGAGCCTGCTGCAATAACAATGGCTCGAGCTCTTCTGACAAGGGTGTTTGTATGCCTTTGAGCACTGTTTGTGCTAATGCATCATCTACTAGACGTATGTTCAGGCGTAGAGAGGACAGACTTGGAGAGATGGTCAAGAGACAGGACACAGCCTCTGATGATGAGTGTACGGCTTTGTCATGCCCTGGTACTTGGGTTGATGAGACTACTGGTGTGGTTGTTGATGGACAGGCTGGTCAAGACATCTAGTCCGTGGAATATATCAGCCAATGTTATATTGCTCCCACCGTGTCTACGGCGAGCAGGTTTATAATGTGAAAGAAAAGAAATCAAGTCAGAATCAAAACGAAATTATCCAACACCTTCGCAGTTCTCTCCTATCTGTCATCGGGATGCCTCTCCGTCTCCAAAACAATGCTCTCCACAACGTCATGCTCATCAAGCTATCTCCACACCTCAAAGTCACCTCCTTCCCATCATCAGGGTGTCCGACACGCAAAAAGAAGTCATCGGCGACAAAGATAATCAACAAAAATCGATAATGATATCGATGACCTAACGCTGAGGTCACAGAGCCCCAGAGATCGACACTTGCAACTACCGCATCTGGAAACTTCACCATCTCATCCCCCAGATTTTCTGGGGATCCGCGGGATGCAAAAAGGAAACAAGCATCTTGATTATGATGCTTGATGGTGGGAGGAAATGGAAAATTGACATCCGTGTTGCCGTGATAAGTATTGTAGAAATGATAACTGCTTGGTCTTCCCTTGCTTACCTTTTGTTCCGCATCTTTCTTGCGACTTTCCCGACCACACACCTATTCCGATTCACCCACTGTTCCACCAAATATCAGCTGGAACAACAAATCACCACACAAGATACCGTCATGGCTTTGAATTCCCACGACGTCCAAAAAGTGGACTCCTTCATAAACCGCGAACCCGAAGTCCGCATCGTCCTGCAACCAATCGCTCCCCCAGCAGCATTAGGTCTCGCCGGTTTCGCCGGCAGTACCTGGATAACAGCATCTTGGATAGCAGGATGGTGGGGCAATGAAACCTCGCCTACGATCTTTTTCCCATTCGTGGCTTTTTGGGGAGGGTTGAGTCAGTTTATTGCTGGCTTGTATGGGTTCCATGCTAGGGATACTTTGGTCAGTGTGATTAATACTATGTAAGTGTGTGGAGGATGAAGAGAGGAAAAGGAGAAGATGAGTGCTGATTCGAACGACACAGGTGGGGTGCTTTTTGGATGAGTGAGGGGTTGATGTTTTTGTTGAATACGACTGGAGCGTTGCCTGCTGGAGATATCCACGCGCATCTTCCCGAATTGGCATCTTGGTTTGTGGTCCTGGCTGCATTCACCTGGGTTGGAGTGAGTAATTTTCCTGCTCTTCCCTCAGCACAGATACTGACTTCATGATCTCAGGCAATCGCCGCGACCGCCCGTGACGTTATCCTCGCAACCCTCCTCTTCAGCCTCGCCATCGGTACCACAATCGCCTGCTGCCTTTTCGCCTACGGAAACGGCGTCAACATCGGTATCAAAGTCGCCGCTTACTTCTGGATGCTTGCAGCCCTGCTCGCATGGTGGAGAGTCGCTGTATACCTGATTGAAGAGGCATATGGACCCAAGAGCGGCATTGCCAAATTCTTCCCAGTGTTCAGAACTAGCACTGAGAAGAGTGCACCTATGGTTGTTCCTGGACTTGGAGAGCCTGGTGTCAAGAGAGGTATGCCTGGTGTTATCTGAACGTGGAGGTTTGACAAACACGATCAAGATGTGCACGAGTACAGTGTTAGAGGCATCTAGTAATGCATGATCGATACCAGTTTTATGGTCTTGCATGTTTTTTGTTTCGAATGAATACGTGTGGTCACAGGGTTACTGGTCGATTTTGACCTGTCAGAATTGTGGAGATGCTTGACGTGAAATACCCGGTTGCACGAGCGTGGATCATCTCCGGCTTGCTGCATTAACTCAGTTCAGCAGCTTGGACTGTTACTCATGGAGACAAAACATGACCAGTCAATTGGACGATCTGGTGACATACCTTTTCTACACTATCTTTTGGTCGCTGATTGATTAGTTGGCCTGCAGGCGCTTGATATTACTGCCTATCAATCGGTTGTTCATTGGTGCTTGGCAGTGACGAGCGAACAGAGCAATACTCAGAGTGAGCAAGCAGGCAAGCAGGCAGGTAGCAGTGCGCGAATTTGCAGTCGTGAGACAGGTTCCATGAGATAGGAAAGTTGCACTCTAATGCAAACCGCTTGCGTAGACCCCTGGATATTGAATCATCCTGGATATATTTCACAGTTCGTTCCCTTCTGATCCTTCCCTTTAGACTCCTGGTTTAATCTCTTTCGCAGTTCAGCGTTTCCAGAACTCAACTTACTAAATCACCATGTCTACCTCCAACACTACCAATGCCAATGGCGCCGGCGTAAGATACTTCCTCATGACCGAGAAGTCTGTTGGCAGATCACTTACCTTGTCCAGTCTCCCGTCACTCCTCCCGTCGAGCCTGCCTACCGTACCGAGGTCATCAAGACCTTGAACGAACAATTCGCAAAGAGCAAGGAAGGCATCTACCTCAGGCTCCCCCAGCCCAACCCTCGCGGCCACCTCCGCCTCTTCAAGAACTTCAAGTGGACCGCCGCTCAGCTCAGTCGCTTCTCCGCCGATGGCACTCTTCCCTACGACATCGACACCATGCCCCAGCGCTTCAAGCCTGTCGACCTCGACATTTGGATTTTCGACGGCAGAGGTAGCACCGACACGTCTTTACCTGAGATCGAGATGGATCCGCTGCCTGATCTCGAGCGCAACAAGGCTATTGTCATCATCGACTTTGGAATCCCAAACTACACTTGTGTCGTGCCACCTGGCTTTGTCCGTCTGGAGCACACTGGCCCGAACAAGGCGCGTCTGATGATGAATCCGTACACTGCGACCCACCCTTCTGGCGCTCGTGAGCACTTCTCTGGTAATTGAAGGTGATGCACTCGAACGAACTACATATCCCGTCAAAATGAGAGACATATGTCAGATGTAAGATTCAATGGAAGAAAAGAAGAACGAGGGGGGAAAGCTGGTGAAGAAAGAGACCCTCGAGCGGAGCCGAAGGCTTGGCAAATGACACGAAGACACGCAAGTGCGACTCGAAAAAGGAACCTCCTTCTCTACAACAAACACCACTGGCTCGTACATTGCAACAGATCGGCTACAATGACAAGCCCCTCCTCTGTCACTGAAACTGCAGTCTCGAACTTTCAATCAACCATTATCCGACCGATGACCACGCGCTGAAAGGCCTCTCTCTCAAATGATCTCCTCCGACTTCAATAACGCGATACTTACAATCTTGTCGCTTTCGCCCAGTCAATCTCTGCAACCTATGACTCGTTTCCGGAAATCCAGCGACCGGCCAGAGCAGCATTGTGGTCAAATTTCCCATGAATGCCGATGAATCCTGTGCCTCCGCTGCCGACGCTCACGTCGCCTATCTTTTGCTTGACAGTATCTATCTCTTCGACATTGCATATACCTACAGCACCGTATCCGAGATCAGAGATAACGACTTTGCCAATGTCCTGTGACGGTCGCGAATTGGCTTATGGCTATGCGAGCTCGAGAGACATCTCGGAGATCATCTTCAGCCTTTTCTATGTCGTCGATGTCGCCAGTGTCTTCGGCTCGTGTTTTGACGACTTGGAGTTGTTGCTCCTGTGAGCGAAGGCCTTCGATTACAGCTCTTTGCTCGTTGTGGAGTCTCGTGGCTTCTTTCTCTTGTGTCATCAATTCCACAGACTGTTCCTTGTCACGACTTCTATGGACCTGGTCCTGCCTACGGTATGTTAGTGCTCGAGATTGCACAACATCGCGGTTCACGCGGCTCTGCTGGTGAGCGAGACTATCTATCACTTACATCTCACAACAGCGTGGGGCCATTATCACCGTCTGCTTACAACTGTTGAGCTGTACCTGTTTGCTCATCAAATATATCGTAATCAACTCAAGCTCTATATCATCATCTATACATCGTTACCCTCGTGGATCTCTGTACGATCAGTCTCAATATAACTCTGCATCAAAGGCAAGAGAGTTTTCATCCCGAATGGTTTCGTAACCACATCATTAAATCCCCATTCAAGTGCATTCTGCAGGAACGCTCGAGCATTTCCCGTCACCGCGAAAACAGGTATATGCGTGTGTAACAGTCCAGCCTTTTGCCACTCTCGTATATGTCGCACGCAAGTTTTGCCATCCATGACGGGCATCTCCAGGTCGCAGAGGATGATGGAAAACTGCCTTCGAGATTCATGGCTGTGGTCATCGGATGTGCCGTTCCACCATGTTGAGCTTTTGAGAATTGAAAGGGCTTCTTCGCCGTGGTTGGCGCATGTGACTTCCATGCCGTGTTTGCGTAGTTGGCGCGCCAGCAATTGTTGGTTGATGATGTTGTCTTCCACGATCAACACACCACGGCCAACAAGGGAGACCTCGGGTCTTTCAGGCTGGGTCTCTGGGGAAGCCTTCGTCTCAGAATTTGACATCTGCAGTGTTTGGCTGGGCATCAAATTGTTTGAGTTGGAATTCGAGGCCGCCGGAGCGAGTTTGCGGCCTTTCAGGGAGAAGGAAAATGTGCTGCCTTGGTCAAGTTTGGAGGCGACGCCAATGTGACCTCCGTGGAGCTCAGTCAGCTGGCGTGAAATGAAGAGCCCCAATCCTGAGCCTCCGTACTGGGCATGAGTTCGGGGTGACGACTGTCGGAATCGAGTGAACAACGCGTCCATCTGTTCTTCAGATAGACCTGGACCAGTGTCCTTTACTGAAAAGTGTACATATACCTCTTCTTCCTTGGGGAATTCGGGAAATGTGCCGACTGCATTGTTGGATTCCGGACTTGACGGCGCGTACTTGATTCCTGGTAGTCTGGACTGCGAAACGGAGGCTGCTAGTGAAATATGCAACTCCTTCTTCTCCCTATCCGCCAAGAACTTTACTGCATTCCCAACAAGATTGATCAGAATCTGCAGAGTTCGTCCAGGATCTATAGACACAGTCTTTTGTGTTTGGTTTAGTAGGTGCGAATTTTCAAGCTGCACGAAGCTTTCGATACCAGAGGCACGCATGCTGCTTTCGAACATCTTCAGTACCTGCCGTATCAGGCTGCCAGGGCATGCTGGAACCGGAGATATGGTGAGGAGATTGGAGTCGAGCTTGGACATGGTGAGAACGTCGTCGATCAATTGCTTCTGATGGCCACCGCAATACAATATAGTGTCTATCGCTGCGGAACACTTCTGTGTAACGATAGATGGAGGTGATGCAGCTTTGTGAGCTTTTTGCAGTTGATTGAGCAGATCTTCGGCCTCTTCGGCACATTGAATGATGGCATGTAGAGGATTCCGCATCTCGTGTGAGACCATGTCTGTCCAGCTGTCAGCTTTTCGATTGTGCGATACTGCCAAAGCACACGAGATAGCTTACCCATAAAATTCTCTTGTGCCCTCTTGGCCTCCAACGCAGCTTCCATTTTGGCGTTGGTTTCTCGTAAATGGGCTACTTCAATCGAGTAGTCTATGGTTATACCAGTCACAGCCTTCAAACTTCCATCTCCATTGACTTCGGCATATGCGGCGGATCGTAGATATGCAACATCCGGCTGGCTGTTGTTACTCTCACTTCGACGCAACACTCGCCACTCATGCAATGCTGATGAGATTCCCTCCTTCAGTGACTGCCATTGTTGGTGGACATTCTGCAAATCATCAGGATGAACCGTCGCTAACCATGGTTTCAGGCTATTATTTTCCACTGCTTCTTTGGATATGCCAATGAGCTTGAGCCAAGCATCATTCGCAAATTGGATGCTACCATCAGGATTCAAGACGTAAATTCCAACCTATTCTGCACGTTAGATAAGTCAAACATCAGAAAAGGAAAGTGAGATGACCTACTGGGGCTTGCTTGGCAAAATTGAAGAACCGGAGATCACTCTCGCGAGCCTTTTGAATACTCCGCTCAAGCTGTCTGGACAAGCTATGCTGTTCGACTTGTGCTTGGAGAATTGTTTGTTTCAACAACTCCTCTTGTGCTTCGAGAAAGACGGCTAATTTCAGGGCATCCTCAATTTGTCGGGCCATTACCCGCACAAAATGCTTGTAATCGTCGTCATACGGTCGGACTGGGTTCAGAACGATGCCCAAAGAGCCGACAGCAATACCGGAAGATAGCTGTAGCGGGCAAATGACAAGGCTGGTGCAAGCAACTCCTTTGTACTGGCAACCTTTGAGCAAGGCTGCGACTAGGCCCCCATCACTGCTCCTGAGCACGACCGGTTCGAGACTCTCCAGACTTTTTTGGACAAAGGCCGCATACCCGCGTACAGAGGTAAAATTCAATACGTTGCTAGTTGCAAGATTGCTTTCCGGCCAGCCAACTGATCCCTGACAAAGCCATTCTCCGGTGGTTGCAGCCTGATCGCCATGTACTTGACTCGATATCGAGGCCATCTGTTCCCCAACAGTGTGAATGGATATCATGGGAGTATCTTCCTTGCCGTCTTCGAGAACATGGAGTACGTTTTTCCATAGAGTCTTCTGGTCCGTAGCTCGGGAGGCAACGCTGCTCAGTCGCAGCAAGCTCGTCATCCTCGATCGGGATAGTACCTCTCCTGTGACTTCAGTGACTTGATAATATATGCCTTGTACTTTTCCACCGTCATCGAAGAGAGGAATATAATCGTAGGAGAAATACGTCTCGTGGAGTGAGCCATTGCGTTCCATTAGAGGTCCTGGTTGAGCAGCATAGCTCACGGTTTTCATTGTAGTCTCTACTTCCTGGCATACCAGCTCGTAAGTGTCCCAATACGGAAAGTCGGTTTTCATCGAGCGTCCAAATTGTTGTGGATGGAAGGTTGGGATGAGTTCTGCATATGGCGCGTTGTAGATCACGATCCTTTCGGGGCCCCAAAATACTCCTACCGGCTTCGAGTTGCAAATCACAGATTTGGCAATTTCTTTCAAAGCTTTGGGCCAGGAAACGATAGGACCTAATGTTGAGCTTCCCCAATCGAACTCGTCGACTAGACGCTGGTATGGCGAGGGCGCCATTGGAACCAACGGCAGAGTTTCTTTGGTCGCCTTTCTGTAGTTATACAATGAAGCACTGTCCGAGATATGATGGTCGATCGAGCATGCGTTCAGGCTGGATGCGACAATGGGCGTCCCGCTGATGATTCGCCATCTTTTTTGTAAAGTCGTCGCCGACCATGATACGTCCTGAAAATGCCGGTCACCGTAGAGCTCGTCCCCACGCTGAACGATCCAGGAGTGAAATGCATTTAGTAAATTGTCGCTCTCCTTCGCAGCGTGTATTGTCGTGAGTGCGACATAGGTCCGGCATGAGGAGAAGGCTTTGTTGCAGAACGAGAACGCCAAATCCTTGTTGATATTGTTGGCATCTGCCAAATCGATGATGAAAGTTGGCCGGTTGTCATGCTGAAGATACTCTAGCAGTGTTGTCGCAACGAGCTCGCCGGGCGGAGGCACCCGCGATGCGTTCATGTTTGCCAAGCTGCTGACTAGTCGTCGATAAACATTGGCTGCACTATTGTGCTCCCTGCATCAAGCTCTCGGAAGAATTGAATAACAAGAGCTTGACGTCTACCAATTACACGTCAACAACCTGCGGAATGGAAGAGAGAGTAAAGCAGAATGAGAAGGCTCGAAGATCGCGTAGTTCTAGACCGTCTGAGTTCCAGCGGATAGCTCCGCCTCCAGCTGTTCCAAGGCTAGCTCTGAACCTTGTAGTTATGCATGATTCATTGTTGTTGCATAAAATAGGCATGCCTTATCCCCAAGTCTGTCATGCTTCTCGCTCTAGAAGTACAGCGAATTGCGATAGGCCGGCTCTGTCATCAATTCCCGTCAACCTGAAAATCCGTGGAGAAACGAGCAGCTCTTGTTAGAACATTGGATTTTGGCTAATCGGATTAGGTACTTCAGGTCATGCATAACTGATGGATGCTTTCGAAGCAGTATTACGGATTATACAAACGGCAGACTCGTAGTGTTGTTATAATTCTTCCCGTTCCCTCCAAGCTCGACCGTAAAGTCCTGTTTGACCACAATCTGATCTCCTTCAAAATCCATACTCCGCGCTGGTGTGACCAGTTTGCCATTGTTCTGCTTGTCCGTCGGATTCACCGTGACCAATTCAAATTCCGAATCATCCACAGAAGTCGTTCGTGGACGAGCGAGGCGAGCAGACATCTTGGCAATGCGGCTGGTGGGTTGAGATGGATTCTCGGAGGATTTATTGTAGCCTGAAGTGGATCGGGAATGATGATTGGCTACTGTGCGGGTGATGAGAACTTTTAGGCCGGGAAGGGATGCAACGATGAGAGATGTGCACATTTCTGCTGTACACAAGACGGCTGTGGTCTATAGTCAGCGGCTTGTATGTAGGAAGATGGAGAACCGGGACAATACATACCTCCATCGTTGTCGCCAAGGTCGTAATTCGAGACTGAATAGATCATGAAGCGGCCGAAGCTGATAGCCATGGTGATAAGGCCAAGAGAAAACACCCCAATCAGTCCGAATTTCTGTCTTTGGCGCAGCTGAAGTGACTTCATGATGAAGAAAGGGATCAAGAAGACTACCAGATGGTTAGCATGTTTTCGGTCATCAACTGGTTTGATGTAGTCATACGCAACACATCAGCCGAAAAGTTCAGAGTCCAGTTGATCCAAAAGTCTGTCCACGAGTTCCAGATTGATTGTCCTTGCTTCTCGTAATCAAGAGACCAATTGTACTCGACTGGATAACAGATGAAGATGTCTACAAAGACAGCACCGACCGCTGCAAGAACCAGGTATGTGGTGGTAACCCAGAGCAAAAGTCTCATGTTTCGGAAGACATTCGGGATGAGCCACCAGTAGAAGGCCGTAATGGAGGCTTTCGGCAAGAACAAGCCAAAGTCGAAGAAGAAGCATGATGCGTAGACGGCCTTGAGATATACGACAGAGTCGGTGTAGGTTGCATCAACGAGTGGATGTGTTCGTGCAGCGTTGAGCGCTATACCTTGACATATCACAAACGCCAATGTGAAGACATATCCCGCCCATACCAAGTAATCGGACAAGGTAAGAGCGCGTGCTTCAAGTCTCAGACGAACAAAACATCTCAAAAGAGTGATTGACAATGTCAATGTGAGTAAAACCACTTGAGCTATCTTGAATTCATGGTCAGCTGTGAAAGACGTGATAGAAGAAAGATCCGATCAACAAACTCACAATAGCAGTACTGGATTTCATCACAACCAACCAGACCACCGCGAAAAGGTCGGTCGGAAGACCCGTGGGGACGGGAGCTGACTTCTATTGCCACGAGGGACCCCAGTCAATGTGCCTAGCCGTGAAATCTACGTTTTGCCAACCTGCATTCCCACAAGCATCATACAAGGAACTCAAACGGTAGTTAGTCAACTCTAAAGTCGGTATCTCTTGCGAAGAGTAAATGCCGGTTGACAGGTCATTAGTGGTGTACGCACGGAACAACGTTAGCATGGCGTTTCCAGTTTTGTCTACAGGCTGAGCCGTCGAGATGATCTGGAAGACCATCTGACCTCTGTCGGCATAGTAGTGACACTCCAGCTGTCCAGAATAAGCATGCACTCGAGTAATGGTTCAGCTCCGTGTAACTCCGTTCGCGGATCAAGCAAGCAAGCCGTTGCGATGTTGGAAGAAATGAAACGCTGGTGTCTTTGGCAGAATCTCAGCCACAGTGTGCGACAATTTTAACAGGCAATCATGAGCCGCTCTGTCGCCCTGCAGTAAATCATGGCAGTAAACTTTTACACTCAAAAGCATGATAAGAGAGGGAAAAGGCACTGAATCATGTGTTCCCAACTTCCTGGTGCTACCGTCAGTCGGCGACCGGGTAATGTGCTTGCGGTCCGAAAGGCATTCATTTGGCTTTTGTTAAAACAGCTTCTCGACTTGAATGTCATGAATACATGGTCATGCAGAATGAGAACAAGAAGAGATAGGAATAATGCCAGTCCAGAAAGCGGCGAAATTGTGCTGATAGAAATGGCCACTGGCCTCGAAGAGTCGAGCCGCTGTAGAAGTTTTGCACGGTGCGCGCAACGGACGAGTGTGACAGAGCCTCAACGGGCGCAAGCCTCATCCACTTCACCTCGTTCTCGCGTTCGCATCACCGTGAGCGACTTTTTCTGGCATCGTGAGCGTTTGTGACTTTTGCTCACTGGTGCTCTCTCTTGTCTCAACTTCGTGCCGTGTTGATTCGTTTTCTCCTTAGCGTGTCGCGTGCACCCGAGCAAGAATGCCAGCATTCGCGTACTACGACGTTCATTGAGCAACAGAAAAGGCCCTGGTTCCTGTTCCAACAAATTCGCGACTTCGCCAGCTATATGCAGATGCATCCTTAAGTTTCGGCTGATCGAGATGTTGTCCGTAGCAGACGGAAGAGCTGATATGACGGCCGGTAGCTTCCGAAGTGGCTATCGCGACCTGCGATAAAGCTCAGGGAGCTCCAAATGCCTGTTCCAACTTCGTTGCATCGTCTATACCACAATGTTCGCTCCAAGGGTCTTGCAAGCGGCCAGGTCCTCCATACCGATCAACAAAAGATGCTTCTCTGCAGCCATAACCTCGCGACAGAAGCTCGTCGATCTGAGTCGGGAGCTTTATCACCGCAGTCCCGGCCACCCGTTCCACCCTCCGATGGTAATGGCACAATGGGATACGCATCAAGAGATGAAGGCCGGAAATACCATATTCCGCACTGCTTCCTATTTCGTATCGTTCAGCGACCATGCCGGCACACATGTCGACGCTCCCAAGCATTTCAGCGCTGAACCTGGCGCCAAGTCAATCGATGAGATGCCCCTCGAGACCTTTTATACCGACGCTATATGCCTGGACCTATCCCATGTTGAGTTGGGCGCCGCCATTTCGGTCAATGAGATGGAGGCCGCTCTTTTCAATTCTGTGCAGGAGATTCGTACTGGTGACACTGTGCTGTTATACATGGCCTATAACAAGCGCGTTCATTTTGATGACCCGAGATGGCAACATGTCTTCCCCGGACTCGCTCTCGAGTCGGTTCACTGGCTTGCAGATAAAGGATGCAAGGTGTTCGGCGTTGAAGCTGTCAGTCCTGCTCCCGAAGGCGAGCTCAATTTCCAAGCACACAATGCATGTGCCGAGAGAGGTATTACACACATTGAGGGCTTGGATAACGTCGAGTCAGTCGTTGGCAAGGGTCGTTTTAAGTTCATTGGCTTTCCTCTAAAGCTCAGAGGTGGTAGTGGCGGTCCTATGCGTGCTGTTGCTGTGCTGGATGAGTAGTGGAAGATGTTACATGAACGATGTATCTTTGTCAAAGACATTAAAAAACACCATCAAATGGCTACTAGGCTTGGTCGAGAGGTAGCTACGCCTTCTATTTTTTTTCAAGAGAATTTATCACGATATTCGTAAGAAGAAAACAATGTTGGACTCAATACCAGAGGTTTTTGGTTGTTGGATCGAATTTTGCTGTGGTGTGAACGAGAGTGAGCATTGATTATCTCACAGTCAACACGAGCGGTTTGCAGCTTTCTTTTCCCACCAGATTGATCCGACCACTAGCAAGTACTCATCGAATGAAAGTCAGAGACATACACTCAAATATGGGAACGTCGAATGGGAATCTGGTCCCAAGGCCTTTCGTATAGGGCACCACCCTGTCTTGATTGGCGAAACACTGAGCGACAAAAGATATCTCCCATCTGGCCAAAAGTCGTCGTCATCATATCCTCTATCAAACTTGAAAGAAGCATAACGTGAGGGCCGAGATACAACTGCTTCAGATCGAGCCTCGGAATCTAGATTGTAGAACTGTAAGACTGCAGAGTGGCACTGCTTCCTGAAAGATGATGAATTGTCCACTGAATCCGCCGTCTCGCCACGCTCTCACGCGTCACGATGCTGCTTTGGCAAAAGACCATGCGTTGCGACAGCTACTAAAAGTCGACTTTGGGAAGAAAAGATCATCGAAATGACAACATCGAGGATACAACAACTAGTCACGCATATCGTTGCACAGCACTTGCGCACGCTGGGCATTCATAACTAGACGGAGCCGACCAATGAGCACCGAGTCCGAGATTCAGAATCCTTCCATACCACGACTTCTTGGCTTTTAAGTGTAAGCAACACTCAATGTATTTGAACACTGCCTCTATCTCGTGAGCGTGAGTAGGCCAATAGTATGCTGGAAATTTGGTGGTAAGTCAAATGGTAGGGATATAAGTATGCTTACATCTCTCCATCTCTGTTCTGAGCATCTCAGCTCACCATTCACCTCTTTGCATTACCATTGTTCTCCTTTGGAAGCACTGCAATTTCACCATTTCGAAAACCACATCTCGAAAACTTACCATGACCTACGGTGATCACCACCTTACCTTCCGCACTTCCATCTCAATCGCCCAAATCCCTGTGTTCTCCCTCTCCCTTCTCATCGCCTACTACTTCCGCCGCACCCATCGCATGGGCTGGTTCTGCATCGGAATCTTCAGTATCATCCGATTGGTTTCTGCATCTTGTCTTCTCGCCTTGATCAATGAAGATAAACATTCATTGAAAGCCACGGTGTTCGTATGTGAGAATTTGGGAATCATGTTATTCGTCTTCATCTTCGTCGAGGTGTTGGAATGGGTGTGCGTATTCATTTTCCTTTCCTTTCCTTTCCTTTTCCAACCATCCATCTATTACCCTTCTCCTTCATCCTTTTACATCATTACTCTTTCCTTTTTTCTCCTTCTTTCTTACCCGTTTTTTGATATAATAAGATGAAAAAATGATCCACTGACCAGAAACTTCTGCCAGAAACAAACAAACCCCCACCCCCATCCTCCCAGAGTACGCCTTTCTGATCCCTCAATTCCTCACCTATATCGATATCCTCGTAGCGATACTCGGCTATATCCTCCCCCGACCTCACGAAAAGCAAAACCCTTACGCACCAACCCCTTACTCCCGCACCTCCCGCGCCATCCTCGTAATAACATACATCTACACACTCACCCTCCTCTTCATCCTCTGGACCCGTCGCGATGAATCCCCCACAGCAAAACCTCGGAAAAATGCAATGATGGGAGTGGTGGTCTGTATACCATTCATGGTGATCAGATTGGTGTATGAGGTGGGTTTTCAGGTGACGGGGGATATGGGGTTTAATGCTGTCAGAGGGGGTGGGATGAGATATTTATTCATGACGTTTTTGCCTGAGGTGTTTGTGGTGGGGGGTTGTGTGGGAACGATTTGGTGGATTCCTGTTGAATATGGAAGTGAGGGTGTGGATCAAGAGGATGGGAGAAAGGCGACGGATACTTTGAGGGTGAGGATGGAAATGGAATCATAGGTTACAGTGTATGGAAGAAGCACAATCATTCGTTGGACAAATAATAGTTTTCATTGTCTAGAGGTAATCATAGCAGTCTCACGACCGCGACATTAAGGATAATCGTTTCCATCGAGAACCAGTCTCGATCAACACCTGATGATGCAGCATCTCAGAAAACCGACGATGGTTCTGTAAATCTCCCGCATCACATGAGGTGTAAATACAGAGTCGCGTTTTCTCTAAAACAACTGCTGCTGGGCATAGATTGTACCATTGCCAGTGAAGTTGCCAGTTTGAGTGGTGAAGTCACCGTCATAGGCGAGAGAGTCAATACGTCCAAGGAGGAGCTCAATAGAGCGGTAAGCAGCACCAGGAGCGTAGCCAGGAAGTTCGTGACCGGCGAGTTGAGCGGTGTAGAAGGTAAGACCTCTTTCGCTTCCGTAGTATCCGACCTTGCCGGCTCCGGAGAGGGCACCGCCGTTGTACTCGGGGTGGTAAGGAACGATGAATTCCTTGCCGGGGTATTCCTGAAGACCTCTCTTTCCGTTCCACTCAACACCTTGAATGGCAACCAGAGTACCGTTGGTGGAGAGGAGCATGTCGAGGTTACCAGAACCGATGATGGTGTTGTTGGTGTACTCAATAACGCGCTGGAGAGTGCCATCGAGGGCCGGGCCCTTGCTGGTGTCGCTGAGCGAGCGGTTGTTGGTGGCTCCACCGAAGACGTTGACGTTGGTGCACTGTTGCCAGTTGGTACCAACAGGTGCGTTGATGGCCTTCTGAACATCGGTGCGGTTGAAGTAGACGACTTCTCCAGAGGGGATGTAGTCGCCGGTGTTGACACCACCAAGGACTGACCATGGGTGAGGGCAGGTCCTGAGTGAAATAGTTAGCATCGTCATAAAGCATCGGAACTGTCAAGACTCACTCAGTGATGTGGTAGATGTTGAAGCAAGGGTTGACCAGGAGAATGGCCTCATAGACAGTGTCGAACATGTCGCATGCGTAGGTGTCGGACTCATAGGGGTCGGGGAGGAGAGGGAAGGGCTCCTGAGGAGGAGGGAAAGTGAGGTACTTCTCCAAGTATGACGTGTAGTTGCACTGGTCGGCGCGATCGTGGATCTGCTTCAAGAAAGTCTCGTTGAGGTAGATGACGTTCTCCCAGTAGTCGACGTAGGGAACAATGACAGCCTGCTGCTGGGCGGTTTCGTCTCCGATGATGGGGTCGTTGATGGCGATACCCTGAAGGTTGTAGTAGACAGTGTCTGCGAGGGAGATGAAAGCGTCGGCGATGTAGGGACTGTGGCAGTGAAGTCAGTAAGGCGAAAAACATGGGCAGAGAAATGGAAGATAGCCATACACGTAGAAACCAGCGTAAGATTCGCCAGTCAAGTAAACCTTCCAGTTGTGGAGACCAAATGCATCGACAAACTGCTTGTAGAAACCGGCGAATTCAAGACCGAGCTCAATCTCGTTGGTGATGTTGGGCACACCCTGAGAGAAGCCAACACCGACGGGTTGCTCGACCTGTGGGTAGTCCAGTCAGAATGTGCTTGATCGGGAAAGTCATGGCTTGATACGTACCCAAAGCATGTTGGTCAAGTTCACCCAGGTGTAGGGGTTTTGCACGGGCTCCAGAGTTCCTGTCCAATCGTCAGCTCATATTTTGCTTCGATTCTCTCATCCTTCTTTACTCACCAGCCTCCCAAGTGAAGGGACCGTTCTCCGTCAACAGACCACTGAGGGAACTGCATCCTGGACCACCGTTGAACCAGATGGCGATTTCTTCGGTAGCGTTGGGGTTGGTCGAAGGGAAGAACCAGAAGAAAAGCTCGCGAGTCTCGTTTGCAGCACCGCTGATGGGCAGGAGACCAGCGTAGGACTCGCCTACATCGAACTTGACATCGGGAATAGCTGATCCGTTGACCCAGAACTCTGTGACTGTGGTCAGTGTGTGTCCTACAAATTCTCCTGGAGGAGAGTGACATACTCTCAGTGGCATTGTTCAGGTAGGGCGAAGCTCTCTTCTGAAGTCTAGGGTGCTCGAAGGGCTTGCCAATCTCTCTCTTCTCAATGATAGGTGACTTTGCCGTCAACTTCTCGGCGCGTTCAAAGACATTGCGGCCAGGCGATGAAGAAGCACCAACACTGGCAGCCAGGCCAAGTGCGGCACCAATCTGAAGCAGGGAAAAACGCATGTCGAATTTGATGCTCCAAAAAAGATATGTGGGATGCTCGAGAAACAAACCGGAGCTGGCGGACCTCTTGAGTTTATAGCAATTGCTGCATCGCACCTTCCTCTCTCGCGTGTCCAACCATCACAAGGTCCAAATCGCGCAAAACCCACCTTCGTGGTCGCCTACTAAACATCCATGGTCCATGGGGTGAGTGATCTTTTTCCTGGTTAGGCAGGTTGTTAAGTTTATAATTCTCGTAAAACAGAGATAAACGATGCCGTCATGTCCCTGACCCTTGGGATGATCTGGGGCTAATCAGAAAGCACCTGCCCAGCAAAGCTTAGAGTGTGGGTCGAGGGAGGTCGATTGCTTGATATTCATAAAGTATGTCTTTTTGTGACGAATGGAAACTTCGTGATTACTTCCCATAATTGCGACAATATCTTTGCGACAGTGGGCGCGAGTAAAATGCGATCAATCCTCGTGTTTTGCGAGATAGGAACAAGGAAGCTGTCGTCTCACGCGTTTTGGATGGAAGCACGACAGTTCGCCAAGGCCAGCCAGTGGGGCTCGGGAGCGGCTATCCCCTTACCGAGAGATGCAAGAGGCAGAAAGAGCAAACCTGCTGCATGCTCCAAGTGTTCGGACATCAAGGAAAACATTGCTTAATCTCGTGCAGCACGATACCGGTGCTCAAACAGATGTCATCGGTACAAATCAATCTTATGTAAAAGTCATTGAGTAGTGATTTTGACCTGCCTATTTCGCTCTACATTCATGACTTCATTGTTTGTAGCGTGCATGAAGCCGGGACGCAAGGAATGTTGCCTAGAACAAGGAAGCATGCGTAGTGATATGATCCAAGGATATAATTTATCTTCCAAGGCCGTCTCGCATGATGAGCCGCAGTCTTATCAACGGATAGTCGCTGCCTAGTCCGCTGGATGGCATGATGTCGCCAGAAGGGCAATGGCTTCTGGACTCTTCATCCATTTAAGTACACAAGAATCCCTCCTTGAGAGACGGACTGCCTCGACAGCCCTCCCAATATGGATTCGCTAAGAACTATATCGCAGTAATGCACAGTGCTTTCGTGGTTGATATTCGTCTCCAGTGAGAGCCTGTGGCCACATGATTGAGGCCGTCTCGAGCCCATCGACCAACCCTGGAGCATTGGTGCTTTTTTACAAACTCTTCGATCACGACTCATTGTTTATTCACTGACTGGGGATTAGTGCGTTGCGTCAAGCAAAATGTCACATAACCTACTTGGACGGGGATGTGTTGATATATTAGTGTGTCGCTCTACTCATATTATACCTGACTTTGACCTTCTTTATCAAAGCTTGTTGCTGGTCTTCTCTCTGATGACATCGATGGCACCAGATGTCTCCTTCCAAGCATCATAAGAGTAGACCAGGTAGAGCTGCATCTCGCGCTCATCTCCGCGGCTGTCGTAAGTGGTCTCGCGGTCAATCACGTCCAGGATCAAGCAATGCTGGCCAGAAGTGCTTGTTGGCTTTCGCGATGTATCGACAAAATTCATTGACTTGAGATTCGACCTTTTTGATCTCCGGGCTGAGGTCTTGACTCTTGACAGTATGCCTGTTCACGGCGATGATGTTGCTCACAAGCTGGTGACGAATATTGTCAACGAGCCTCCGAAGAAGCTTTTCATGGACAACGACCAACTGATGAAGAGCTCCGAGGTCGACAAGAAGTCTGATCTTGATCAAAACGACGACCACGGCATGACTCAAGCCGCCGAATTGACGAGTGAACAGATCCATAGATTTCAAGACATCGGCGTTTTTGACATCGAGTCAAGGCAAGCTCACATCTCCCAGTCATAGTCTCTTCCCTGTCCAGTGGTCGCGTAACATTTGACAAAGCCGTAACATTCTTGATGATTGCCGAGACGAAGCGGAAGGTGAGGCGAAAGGTCTCTGACACCCATATTATCACTGCGGCAAAGTCGGTGCAGGCCCATGCAATGGTCGACGGTCGCTACATATCATGAGGTTCTCTGTGCTACCACAGATAACACACTGGTTGTGACCTAGTTTTGATGCCATGTCTGGTAAGACAGCGAGAAAAAGAGAGTGTGTTATGACGGCATCTTTGCGATGGTCTGTGCTCGAGCTCAGGCATTTCGTCCGAGAAAGAGCTCTGGGCTTTCTTGCTACTCCTTCATCTTCCACCACCAACTGCTCACGCAATCACTATCTTTCTGCTGTCAGAAGCGACTGTTCCAGCACCGAGGGTTTGATTCTGGAGAGAACCCTGGAAGCCGGCAGGCATTCCCGTTCAGCAAGTCACCAGCCCGAAGGTCTTGCCTTCCACGGCGCGAGTAACAATCGGCCTTCGCAACTCTGCTTCGACATCGTGGTATTGTACGGTGTGTTTTTCACTCCCAGCACGTACGGCCACAGTCAGCTGAAAACTGGGCATCCCGTCCGCTCTGCCATACATAAGCAGTTGAACGGCAGATTAGTACTACGGTGGGTGACCACGT
>JGI24891J29808_1000120_pt1 | contig 99641 bp, 99 predicted proteins | sample FreactcultuFSWF8_FD_29808 | JGI IMG/M metagenome (IMG submission 29808)
AAAGGTGAGAGTTTGTCGCAACGAGAATTAAATGCGAGACCGTCGCCCGCCGCGGCGCCGCCCTCGCGTGCCACGCCGCCGTTCGAGACTCCCGAGCCTCCTGATTATGTGGGGTGCACGAATCCTCCGACAAACCTTCCACTCTCGCATGAAACCCTAACTTGTTCGCTTTCACCTCGCTTGCCCTTTGTACCTTCAAGAGAGACTGCCTGGATTTAACTTACTGCTATCTATTGTTTGAATATGATTGCACTGGTCCACTCTCTCCACTCTCGGCTCTCCACTTCGTCTGTTAACCTGCCTTGTCTTTCTGTGTTGAAAGGATGCTTCGCACTTCGCGTGCCATCGCTTGGCTTTCCTCTTGTTTTCTGCAGCCTTCTGCTTTTGATATCGTCTCCATCGCCATGAGTTTGAAAGAAACGTCATCCATCCATCTAACGCCTGAGGGTCCACCGCTTCTGGACCCTGCATGAATTGAGACCCTGCATGACAGAAAAGAAAAGGGTTCCGTCTTTCGTGTCGATTGGTATAAAGAAAGAAGTGATTTCGACATCGCCAGAATTATGCTTGTAGGACTCTTGTTGCTCCCGCTGGTAGCTTGTCTCTGCCGTCACTACCACTCGAACTCTCCCTGAGCCTTGTGGAACAGGTACCTAACCTTATCAGCTGTTGTATCATTGATGCAATTTGGTGTGAACTTACTCCTTGCCGTTGGCCGACATGATACCGTCCTTGAGAGTACACTTCCACTTGTTCTTGACGCGTTGCACCTTGTCGTAAGTGCAGAGAACATGGTCAATCTCCTCGTCCTCTTCGTCGGCATTGTTGCCAGCTTCGTCACTCGACGAGTCAAGGTCCGAGTTGATCGCATCCTCGTCTTCTTCGTCTTCGCCATCTAATTGTGGGATGCTTCCCAAGCGTGATGTTGCGTTTGCGCCAACTCTACGTGCAGATACGCGCTTTCTGTGACGTGTGTGTTCCTGGTTGTCCATGGGAAGTAGCAGTCCATTCTCAAATCTCTGCTGAAGGTCTTCAATCTGACGTCTCATCAGGCGATCGTTGTTGTTTACTTGAGCAGAGCTGAGTTTGCGTCGTTCAGTCATGTATCTGTTCCACTCATCGAGCGCGGCCTCATCTGCACCGTCCGTTTGAGAGTAGTTCACATGCTGTTGAGGGTATTGGCCGTTGCCTTCCGTCTTGATCTGAGGCTGTTGGTGGGCTGTCTGTTGACGCATCTGTTGAGCGTATTGGGCTTGCATCTGGCGTTGCTGTTGAACTTGTCCTGGCTGACCATTGGCCTGTCCAGCCTGTCCGGGTAGTTGGAGTCCCTGTGGTCTTGGCTGCTGTTGCGACTGTTGTTGTGGCTGCTGCTGCTGGGGGTGAGGATTGGGAGCACCTCCAGGAAGAGCGATACCTCTCTGTTGCATGGCATTGAGTGAAGCGCTAGCTTGCTGACCAAATTGCTGCTGGAGAAGGGATGCTGCGCGTTGTTGGGCCATCATCTGGTTGTTGACCTGCTGGGGGTAACCTTGACCAGCTGAGTAGCCGTGCATGGGCTGTGAGGCCGTTCCAGGCTCGATCTTAGGCTGCGGTACGGGGTGTGCGCTTTGATGAGTCTGGTGTTGGGTAGGAGCGCCATTCTGTACAGGCACAGGTGCTGGAGCAGGTTGTTGTGCCTGCTGCTGTGGTGGTGGCTGTTGAGGCGGAGGTGGGGCAGGTTTGGGATCCCAAGGCATCTGCGCGACATCGCGCTGCGACATCTTGTGCTGCCATGACTATCGACTGTGTTAGTGCGAGGACGTAAACCCATATCAGCTGATTAGATGCTTCGGTAAAACTTCGGGGCATTTGAGCGCTCAGACCAAGCAGTATAAAATTGGGGTCCTGGAGGGCATGTCTCTGAGCCTTAAGCCCCGCGCCCCGCCGCTCTTTCGTTGCGCGCTTCAGCTTCGCTGGCAGCAGCCAACTCAGCCAATACTGACTGAAAATCCTCCCAACCACCAGACCTTACAAGCAACGCATGAAAAGCTTCTGGGGAGTATGCCGCAAGGATGTGGGTAATGAAATCAGGTGAAGTGGAAGGAAAGACATGACCAACCTGTTGCAGTTCCATCAAGGTCTGCTGCTGAACACCGTTCTCTTCGAAATCATTCTGCGAGGCGCTGATAACTTCTTGGATGATCTTTTCGTAGATCTCGCCCTGCAAACGTATCAGTCAATGTTGTCGTCTCGTTACCCGCTGCCAGCCCAAGGTGGGCGGCTGGAAGATCAAGGGATCACAAACAGTGATAATGTTCGACATGGCGGCTGTCGCGTGCTATCCTTGCACTTGAACAGTGTTAAAGTGAGATGATGCAGGACCGATGCGCTGTGTTATGCGATAGATTGAATGATCGTGCGAGACTGATGGTTGATGGGATGCGCAGGCGATTGTATGTCACCTCCGAATGCGCCCTCTTCACTACTTCCGTTGGCGGGCTTGCTGTTTCTTGTCACTTCTGGAGTCTTTTCGAATGCTTTCTGGCACGATCAGAGATGAGCTGGCTATTGCTCCGTGATGGCCGTATTGCGTGGTCAGCAGGCAAGTTGGATGTCGCCGCACGAAGTTCAACCCCTTCGACGCGGGTAAGGTCCGTGCTCGCCGATATTCAACCGTCACCTTCACTTGCTTTCCCTGTCTTGACTTGAAATGCTACTCGCTCTCACTCATCATAACTCATGGAAACCAGGAGGGAAGCAGTCAGCCAAGTGTTCTGGCTGTTGGAAGAAGATAGCGTAAAAACCAATGTGTAGTCCGAGTTGGATCATTAGCGCTTTGCCGAGCAAACCATTCGTCACTACAACTACGCAGTAACAGTCACGACTTCCGCAATGAATTTTTGGTGAGAGCTTTCAGTGAAGTCCTTCGATAATCATTCCATCTCCTTTCTGCACGTCCAAAGCTTCTTTCGTCTTCATTGTTACATTACTCTTCCACGGTCCGGTCATCAGCTGCGTGCAAGCACTCCTCTCGGTTGTCTTCAAGGCCATCGCTCGCTCGACACACTTGATCGCCTCCACACACATACCACGGCAGGTTTCATCCGCTTGTCTCCTACAGCGTCTATTGTCCGGCGCCTGCACTCAAGCACCAAACATCACCGGCCGGCTACGAAACTGATAGAAGCTCCCACTATGTCGGACGAAATGCATGAAATGGACTTCCCTGGCATCCCTGCTCGTGAGGATTGTTCAAGTTGTCCAGAGACAGGTACCCGTTGCGCTCTGCATGAAAACATGTATCATCGCGCCTTGAAGAGACAGCAAGAAACCGGCCTCGTGGTCCCAACAGAACAAGCCAATGGCGACCGAGATGACGGCCAGCCTGCCCATGGAATGTCAAAGAGAGCAGTGAACCGTATCAAGACCCAGGAAGGTCAGATGATCAGCGTAAGTTTGTGCAATCTCTGATGAGCGCCTCCATCTCGTCACGATCGATCAATCAATACTGACCATGTTCAGGCTCTGAAGAGAATGAATTTCGTAGATGGCAAGCAACGACACAATCTCTCCAAGAAGCAGAAGATCCGCGACAGAAAACAGGGAGATGCCGCCGTGCAAGTTCCGAACCCTGCGAAGATGGCCGCAAAGCAAGAGAAGGCCGCCAAACGCGCTGCCGATCCGGAAAGAATTGCCAGACTTGAGGCTCGCCGCCAGAACATGGCTGAGAAGAAAGCCGTCCAAAACGCGAGACGTCTTCGCCTTGTCGACGAGCAAAGGCAGAAGAACAAGACCAGCAGGCTCGTAGACGCTGCCGATACCAACGATGCGCTTCAACTTGCCCGTTCTCTTGAGCAAAAGGACGCCACAGATGACAAGGCTCAAGTCCGCGGTCCGGCCCGTAGAACAAGAGGACAGATTGCCGCCTACGGCCTACACACAGAACTTCAGGACCTCGCCACCGTGCATAGCATGCCTTTGGATACCGGTACTGGTGATTTCCTCGCCCGCGCAGACTCCCTCATCCAACAGACTCTCAATTCCGTTCATTCCACCTTATCGCCCACCGATCGCAAGAACCTCGAGGAAGCTCTCAGCCTCGTTCGCACAACTCACTTGCTTTCACCGAGCCACACCTACAACCCTATGAATCTTGGATTCGCCGACGAATCGATTGACCGTGTGATTCATGGGCCCATCGCTGATGATCCCCCTATCTACGGATACAGACCCATCATAGAAGGTCAGTCAATCAAACAGGAACCCATGGCCGAAGATACCTCCATCAAAGATGAGGAAAACAAAAACATGGCCAGTCACGGTCGGCTCAGAGGTGGAGCCAGTTTTGTCTCTACTGAACAGGACTCCATGATGGAGTAGCAACCCTGCAACGGCAGACCGCCGTGCCAGCTCTGCGTTCTTATTTTGACATTGCAAATGTTCCTGGACCAAGGCGCATACAATGAGTTTATTCCTTCAGTCGTCCGGGAACACAAAGATAACAAACAGAAGACTGTAATGCGGAAGGTCCGCCTCTTTTTCCAGAAGTTGCGGAAACCGGCACGCTTCAGATAGCTCCGCCGCCAATTCGTGGTATCAAGGCTCGATTGGAAGCCGAAAGAAAAAACTGCACTCACTCCCAGTGGTCGGGTAAATACACCAGCAACGTTAGTATTGGGTCTTTTTAGCTCAGTATCGAAAACAATGCACCCACAGAAGCCGATTGCTCTGTCTAGAACTGATTCCAACTTGATTGTGATGCTTGGTTACGTTCTTACTCATACTCCTAAGACCCACTCTGCTGTCGCTGGCCTGAAGAAGAGGCAGATGCTTTTTGGATGGCTCAACCGCATTCTATCGAGGTAAGGAGATGGTGATGATTAATTATTAGTGTACTTGTAGACCCCTTGGGTATCCGCTAAGATTCATTCCTGTCCTCCCATTAGTGACGATGCCTTCTCAATGCCATCCGCTCTTCTCGCCTCTGCCAGAATTTAACAAAGGATCCTCGGCCACGGTAGGTGGCGCATAATCCGCTCTTCGAACACCTTCCATGGGCTGCACGTCCGTGGCCATGGCATCTTCATAGCTGGGTGGTGCATCTCCATATGGTGGCTCCTCACCCGAGTGGTTTACCTGCTGGAGTGGCTGGTGCACAGTCTCCGCTGTTGCTGCAGAGGCAACTGGTTTGCGAGCAGGCAGGGGCGGTGCTCCTGACGGGGTCTTGGTGTCTGTTGGATAGCTGGGGCGAGGAGGCATCGGTGGAGCAGAAGAGATGTCGCCTGTATTGTGAGCCTGAGCTCGTGCCATGGCATCTAGGAGTTCGGGCGGTGGTGTAATGCCTGAGAAGATCTGGACGGGTAGGCGCAGATCTATGGTTGTGGTTTGTGGCTGTGGCTTGTCAGCTTCTTGGAACGATAGTGAGCATAGAGTGGACGATATGAGCTCACCATGGATCCAGGACCATCATAGTGGATGCCAATACGAGCAAAAATCTCGTACGTGCGAGCAATGTTGCAGGTTTCGAAACTGGGCGGTACGACATTCGGTAAAGGTGTCTCGTTCCAGAGTCGAGCGTCAATTTCAGCCTCCAGCTCGGTTTCCTTAGTGTTAGGTGCAGATGCACCTCTGGTGGCACTATCACCAAAGTGTAGGGGTACTGCCATACCACTTCGAGAGAACAATACTGTACTGCTGCGTTCAACCCTGCCAACATCTTGTGCACGTACTTTCGTGATTGCCACGACCTCGAGCTGCAGCGAGGAGAGCGTCAATGCAGTAGTTGTGCCGTTGAGACTTGTGACTATAAGTCGAACGGGGACCGGTCTAGCACAAGTCAAGATGGCGGGCTCTGGAATGCGTATGTCGACAGCTATGAATGGGGCCGTGGGAGTCGTGGCTCCAGAGGCACTTTCAGTGGTCTTTTTGGAGCCACCGAAGAATGAAGCCATCTTGGACTTGCTGGGAGCTGCTGTCGGTGTGGTTGGAATGTTCACGTTGAATTGATGTCGGCGGCGTGCATATCCCAAAGCGTCTGATGGTGGTGGGCGTGGAGGCTCGATGGGGCAGAAGTTGAAAGGTACATAGGCGCGAGCATTCTCCTTGAAAAGACTGGGTCGGTTTACAGTTGCCTTGACGTAGTACCGAATCTCAGCCTCTCCGGGGAATCCTACCAGCGTTGGCGGCAGTGTCTTCTTGACGTGGCTATGCGGTGTCTTGTACATCTCCACGTTCAGGCCCCCAAACAAGCTTATCGTCGGGTTGGAGTTGGATGATGGATCGCATGCATTGTTGAAGGGAAACTAGCTATTCGTTAACAAAAGGACTTCTAGATCGAGCCGTGTAGCATTAATACCTTGAACTGAAACGGGTACTCGTGTTGTCCCGCTGGCAGAGTATATGCTGTCTTTCCAGACAACGATCCTGAGGCACCTTGCTGTTGTCCTGCAACTTCTGGAGGTGGGAACACGGCTACAGTTTTATAGAGAATCTAGGTTCCTGTCAGTATACAACTTCGATCTATTATCGAGGTCCCCATTCGCTGGATCCCATGGAGACGCTGCTCAAGAAAGCAGAGCAATCCAACGGAGGAAATGATTAACCAACCTTGTGAAACTCCAGCTGAGGCTTCTGTCTATCATTACTCGGATTTGGTGGTGGCAATAGTCTCGTCCTCGATTCTCCTTCGAGTTTGACAACGATGCTGGACACTGTGGTTGCTGTCTGTGTCCGCACGAAAACTTTTCCGGAGATGTAGTCTAGATTTGTATAGGATGGGAAGTTCTGATCCAAAACGATGCTGGCCAGCATGTTGTGTTTCGTGCAGTGGTCTAGCGGCACGGTGGCTGAAGATCGACTTTGCAGCCGCGATATTATGCGCGCACAGCTCAGGACAAGTTTCGCAAAGAGGCGTAGGAAGATAGGTAACCAGGCAAAGAGGATACTTCTTCGGCAATGATCCTTTGCTCGTTGTCACCCGACAGAATGGGCCAAGACTTATTGCTCGTCGTTCGCATCGGCGTGCACGGATGTCTTGCGCGTGCTGCGCATGTGGCTTAGCCAAAGTTTGCCCTGTCTCCAGGGTGACCCTGCTACTTTGTATAGGCCGTCAAAAATGTGATTTGGTCCTGCCATGGTTGCAGTACTCAGAAGTTGGTGTTTCGTGCAGCGATTGACTGCAATAATGGTTTTGAATCGCCTCATAAATGGCGTCGTACTCATTCACAGCTATCTGTTGACAGAGACGTAGCATTCACTCAAGCCCGCGCTGACACCTGAATGTGCCGAACTCTGGACAAGCAATTTTTCAGAGTCAGCGGCAACGTGAGCAGAGCGTTTAGATGAAGTAATGTCTTTATTGATCTGTGTTTATGCAACGATGATATCCACCCCCGAAGAACAGGAAAAACTCCATGCTGTGTTGTCGTGAGACTGTGATTGCAGAAGCCATTTGTATCAGAAACCAAATACATGCATTGCGCCCCCATTCCAATCCACCATGATTTCCATCCAGTGATCGTGGTAGCCCAAAACTCCGGCTTCCAAATAAATGCAAATGTAAAGATGAACGTTTGTGTTCTCAGATTTCGATTTTGTCACCACTGCGACAAGCAACTTCGATACGATGCTTGATAGCCTCGAGGCGGTTGTGCAGCTGCCAAAGACGTACAGTGTCTTCTTTAGCGACCTTGTCACTAGGGGTCCGCTCGATACGACGGTAAAGCTCGAGGTACTCCGGGTATAGCTTGCTTCTGAACGTCTCAGCAGCAGCACGAGTTTGCTCCCAAGTGAGCGGACCGCCTTCGTAGTCATCGTTCAGAACACCGGCGAGATTGTCGTCAGATAACTCCGAGGCTGCAGGAGAAGAGCGAGGCGAGACGGTGGGAGCAGTGGTAAGAGAGACGACCGAAGAGTTTGTCGCCGCGTGTGAGTGTGTGCTTCCTGAGTCTGTCTTGCGGTGCTTTGATGAAGGAGGAGCGGCGTGATCATGAATCCCAGAGGAGATATCGTTAGCTTTGCGCTTCAAAGATTTGTCTGTGTTAGCCACCAAAGGTGTAGGCGGGACCTTGGCCACTGATGCTTTAGCGGAGCCATTCACCATAGGAGTCTTCACCGGCGCACTGGATGGGGCTTTGGCTGGAGTCGAGGTGGTTGATTTGACTACCTTCCTGGCAGGCTCGGCAGAATCAGTATCAGACTCAAGAGGGCGCTTCTTAGTGATGATCTTGGACTGCGAGCCGGGCTTGACACCGCCGAAGAAATTCAGTGGCTCTGACGATTTATGGGCGGCCGTAGGTCTGACAGGCTTGGTGACATTTGCAGCGGCTGATTTAGGTGGTTGCTTGGTAAGCTTTTCAACGTGATCAGAGGCGTTTCGCGGAGGACTCGTGCCCAATGGAGAAGGTACTTTAGGCTTAGTGTCTGTGAGTCTTCGTGGACTGATGTTTGGTCTCTGGGTGGTTGGGGCAGCCTTGACGGGTTTCTGGACTGGAGTGTCTCTTGCTTTTGTGGCTGTCTTTGCTGCCATTGCACTTTCAGGTTTCTTTGGAAGAGAAGCGGGTTTGGCCGGAAGCTGTGCATCTGTTTTGACCTTGGAAATTGCGCTGTCTTTCCTCACAGAAGCACCTGTGGCGAGCTTGTCGGAGGTCGATAGCTTCGACTTTGCTTTGATATCCCTGACCATGCCAGCAGCCTCACTGGCAGAAGACTCACGTCTCTCTGCTGCTGCAGGCCGTGGCCTTGCGATGGGCTTTGGTGGCTCCTTCCTAGGCAGGTCGTCCTTCTTGCGCTTGGGTTCGTCTTTGACTTCGCCTTCTTCCTCGTCGTCTGAGCTGTGTACGACCTCCTCGGACTTGATCTTCTGGGCAACCTTCTTGGATGGTATCGATCTCTTAACAGTGACGTTTCTTGGTTTGCTCTCACGATCACTTGCAGCAGCAGCAGCTTCTTTAGCTTCTTTTTCTTGCTTTTTCTTTTCCAAAGCGCCTTTCTTCTGGACCTCCTTCAACCGCTTTTCGATGGAAAAACCACCAGAAGATCTTCCAGTTGTACCATTGGTACCCCGGGGTGTTCCGGTGCTTCCAGTCTTTGGCGTACCGGCAGCACTGGCGTGAACAGGTGTTGGCGCAAGACCAGGTGTGCCAGCTTGGTCCATCCTTTCGGTAGTCAGGTGAAGGCGCGAGAGGATCTTGCCTTTGTTGCGTTCCTCTTTGGGCAATAGGGTCTGCCAGGCTTTGTCGTTGGTGGGTATCCTGGCTCGGTCGAAGGCTCTGATGGCGTGATCGATTGCCAAGTTTCGTTGATCGGTGGTGTATTTGAAAGACCAAGGGTCGAGCTCTTTGTACGCTTTGTTGGACAATTGCCAGGCGAGCCCCTGCTTTTCAGCAATCTTGGGAAGGAGGGAGGACAGTTGCGAGTTGGGAATATGGGTCTTTTGGTGAATGGCCTGTTCGGACAAGGGTCTGACGGCAAGCAAGTGGACGAGAGCGAATCGCATACCCTTTTCTCTGGCTTGAGTGTTGGGGTCAGAAGGAGCAGATGTGGGAGCCAAGGGTCGGGGGGTGGATGACGATGAAGCAGAACGATGCGAGAGAGAGATTGGTCGTGCGGAAGAGGGTTGAAGATATCTCGAGTTTTTGGCACCAGCGTCGACAAGGCCACTTATTGTCGTCCTATTGTCACAAGTCAACAATTGTTAGTGAATGTAGAAGGCATTCACACTCACTTCCTTTCCTCTTTCTCCTTGGCCATGGATGCCAGTGACTGTTTCAGAGCTTCCAAGGCAGCCTCAGCGCCGAGCCCGTCTTCTTGTGCCTTCTTCTCGGCAGGCATCTTGAGCTCTGCATGGTGCGATACAAAGGCCGCGAAGCCGAGTTGGTCCTTGGAGCCGTCGGTCGAGTAAATTTCATGACGGAATGTCTCTGGGCGAACATTCAGCTCCAACAACTTTGCGCCATAACGAATTTTCTGCAAGCGTCAGAAAGGGATTCATCGGGGGCTCTTGAACAGGTTCAAGGGCATACCGGTGTCTTTCCGCCCAGCAATTGCACCGCCTTGCCCCCTTGGGCACATTGTTGCAAGTCACGTATGACTTGATCATTCAATCTAACCAGAATAGCCGTCCTCGAGAGGGACGGATTGGTTTGTTCGTGTTCCGACTGGTTCGGGGCACCGTGAAGCCTGAGTGTCGATCCGGAGATCTGGGATGAAGCCATGGTGGTGATCAACAGCGGAGGGGGACTTTCGAAAATGTCCACGTCTTAGCAACGATATCGAGGGGGATAAATAATGGTAGAGGTGTTTGCTGCATCACGTGTGCTACGAACACACAGCGCATCTACTATACAGGAGCGTTGTCAGCGGATTGTTGGCAGATGCAACCAGTCAGGCCTCCCCCAGCCATATGATATGACGTCCCTCGCCAGACAGCGAGCAACGAGCATGCATCTTGTTGGACAAACATAGCTGGGTAAAACTCACCTAATGCCAGGACACAGCCTGCATCTTACACGTCTGATAATACAGGAAAGTATATCAGGCAGAGCAAGAGGAAGGGGACAAGGTACGAGCGAGCAACAAGACGGAGAGAGACAAAGGGCGCAACGGAAGCCGTGGGGTGACAAAGTCACAAAGAGGAGCGAGCGAGCCACATTCGCCAAGGAGGGCCACTAGTTCCGGCCCGCGAGTACAAGACTCAAGAGTGCACTTTACAGCTCCGACTGGCGACCACCACTTTGCCCGTCCGCAAAACCTTGTTGTTTGTGGCTACAGTTACCCATACCCTGCCTGTCTCTCAGACTCGTCTCTGCTGCTTCCGACCTTCTACTTTGGCAAGACTCGAAGAGACACGCTGTCTCGGGCACTTCTGGCAAGCAGCGTCAATGCCCTTTCCAGGACAAAGGATTCTGGCTCGGCTGGCTGCATCTTGCGTCGTGCAAGGCGAACGATGCGCGCAGGGAGCCAAGTCGATGGCTCATGCATTTGTGCCAAAAATGGGGGGCATGATATAGCGCACCACTAGCCTCGATCAGGTCAGGGCTTTGCAGCCATACATACTCGTGCCTCCCAATTATGCGTGGAACCTGAGAGACCTTGATGGCTTTGAGCAGCGAAATGCTCTTGACGACGACCTGCACTCAAGCCCGGATTCACACAGGTAACTCGAGCATATTTCTAAAGAAAATCCGAGCTGTCTATCACTGATTAGGTATTATTCTCGGTGCCCTGTGACGGCCGGTATCAACACCCCAAAATGGAATACGGCTGCTCGGGACGCGTCTGGTGGCGCATCTGCTGGACCTGAAATTCAAACGTATAGATAAAGTCTCAACGACAACCACGGATGACCGCTGACCCCGTTGCGATTGTCAGCGGTGTAGAGCACATGGCTGGTGTTTAAAGAATATGATGAGCATCATTTGGTTATTGGTTCTGGACGCTGCCCGGATACCTAGACAGCCAAGCTGGACAGTGCTCTAGAACAATCCTCGCACAACAACTCTGTCTCTAAAATAAGTACTCGAGTAAACTGGGTGATTATTGCAAGCTCTTGTGTGGCTTTGAAGCCAGTCGCGTGTCTCATCGGGACTCCCTTCCCGTAAAATCATTGATGCACTGAACATTTCTTCTGTACATACTAGCAAGCATTGAATCACAAAAAATTTAAAACACATCAAATCTCCTGCTTGCGAGTTGTTTCTCATCTTGCAATCTACCCCCCTCCAATATCCCAACTCCGTGCACGCGCACCGGTCGTCGCTACAAGTGAACAAAGTGATCGCGGAAAAGTGTGGAGCTGGTCTACTTTGATCCCTCAACAGGTAACAACAAGCACAAATAACAAATGGTCAATCAATGTTCGGGGCATCGTATGCTGGAATCCGGATTCATTGGCTGACTGCGTCTTGGTTTTGGGCGAATACAGTGCTTAGTAGAGACGGTCATAAGCGTTAGTGATCGAAGTGGTCTTCGGATGAAACCGCGTGATGCTTGACCTGCATGACTGTTACTACACAAATCATGTGAGGCTGTCATGCTGCCTTTGAAACTTCTCGCTCTGGTCGTATACTTTTCGGCCACGATAAGGGACATGACCCTTTTTGATGTTTCGACATCAAGAGAGGGACGTCCGCTGGAGGATTTTGAGATGGTCGGGTCAGACACAGAATGCATACCAAGAACATGCCATGATATATTACAAAACTCCGTAATGCCCTCTGGTATCTAGCTAAGAAATCTTTACACTGAAGAATAATAAAGGCTGGTCGTAAGCTCTGAGTTCGAACTGAAATGCATGCCTAACGCCCATTTCCCATGTCATGAAGAAGATCTGTTTCCAATGAGACAGATCATGATCAATAAGTTTGCTTAGTTGCTTCCACTGCTGTCTTTGTGCAACAATGATGGCACACCTCCAGGTGTCATACCAGCGTTCGAGTTCGCGCCGCTGTCACCAACTGCCTTCTTCTTCTCCTTCTTGGCCCATCGTAGGCCACATGCGTTGCACAATGTTTTCGGGCCCTTGGGACCTTTGCGCCACTCTGGGCTATCGAGAGTTCCACAATCTGCACAGACGTACTCCTCGGCGACCTTGAGCTTCTTCTTCTTCTCCTTGTTGCCGTCGCGATCTCTGTCGAGCAAGATTGCGATGCCAGCGTCGCCTCTTATAAGCGCAGGCGATGTGTCACCTGTGGAAATACCGTGGCTTCGCTCACCATCGCGGTAGCGTAGTCCAGTGAGCATTTCGATGGTCTCGAGATGATTTGATCCTTCGTATCGAGACATCTTGTCTGCTATGCTGTCAGGTTGTTGGGCCGATAATGCGCTGTCCAGGTTTTGTCGAGTAAGAGCAGTGTTTGAAATTGGGGGTTTTGCAGGTGGCGGCATTCCCTGGTAATTTGGCGTCTTGCCGTGTTCGCTCGAGCCATCAACACGACCGGCCTCGGATGGGTCACGCCTGGATTGATCCTGCCATTGTCTTTCCTGAACCTGGTTCTCCTCAGCCTCCTCTCTTTTCAACTCTTCTATCCTCTTCTTCAAACGCTCGTTCTCAATCTTGTGTTCCAGGAAGGAGTCGAGTAGGGCGGCATTCTTGGTTGGGTAGGGTCGCGCCATCATGAAGAAGCCACGACAGAGACCAGAAGCGCTCATAGCGCCTTGACCCGAACCACTCATGTGGCCATATGCGCCTTGGTCGGACGAGATGTGTGGATGACCGTCGCATTCGAAGATGATGTATGTGCCGTCCTCTCTCTTGAAGCGATAGAAGAAGCGAAGCGGGTTGCCCGATGCTATGGATTCGTTGAATTCGCGCATGAAAATGCCGCTGTCTTCAGGGTGCACAAACTCGCCGATGAACTTGCCGACGAGATAGCGCGGCTCGTAGCCCGTGAGGGTTTTGGCAGAAGGCGAGACATAGAGTATGCGACCGTCGGGTGTGAGGATGTGTAGAAAGTCCCTGAGCTCTTCGATGACACGCTGAGACCAGTTTCTGCGCTTGGTGAACTCGGTCAGGGTGTTGCCGCCATTGGAGGGAGGACCCATGCCGAAGCCAGTGGGCAGCGGGCCAGCGCCGATAGCCGACATGTTATTAGCATGGGGCTGGCCATCATCATGTTGTTGATGGTTCGGGGGAGCGAGTGACATGGAGTTTGGGTTGTTGCCAAAGGCCGAGGGGTCGGCAAAGGGCACGTTACTCAGGGAGACATCGAGGTTCGGGTCGTTGAGATCGAGGTCCATGGGCAGCATATTAATCTGGTCCTGCAAGTCAGACATCAGATTGGCGCTTGGGTCCAACATATCGGACGCGGACACGCCCCCGGCCATCTGATGCACAGAGCCAACGATTAGTCCGTGATGCCATGAAGTGTATTTGGCTCATGCGTCGTTGGCAGTGGCACTTGGACTTACATTTTGGGGTAGCGAGCCATCGACCGACGACAGGTAGGACATCAGTTGCCTGTGGCTCTCCGCCTGCCTAGGCCCGGTCAAGAATCTCAGTACAGAAACGCAGCCTTGTCCGGGGAGTCCCACCAGACAAAATTACGATGCAGGAAGAGTTGCTCGATCCGCACCCCTCTGACCGAGTGTCGCGCAGCGCGACCGTGCTGGCCAAAACGTTGGCCTGGGAGCACATCGCTGATCATGAACTTCGATTTCGGATCATGTTTACGGAGTAGCTCACGAGAGAGACCCCTTCTTACATCTTCTGAGGGCACATGGAATACCGTAAAATCTATATAGCAGATGCTCGATATGATCGCCTCATGTCTTTGTCCACAAGTCACAATATACATGCACTTTGGGAGTAATTAATTGTGCGCGTCGTCGAGTTGGTCTGCTTAGGGCTGCGAGCTGCGAGGGCCAGAAAAGTTGACGGAGGCAGCCGCGCTTGTCCGCTGTCACTTCGCCTTTGCCCTCCTACTTCCCAAACGGGCTTTCATGTTCGAGCAAACGCGCACGTGAAATCGCGTTTATCTAGACGATTCCGTCTCTGCCTACTGGAACATTGGAGTTGGTGCCGACTTCGATACAACACCCTCAACCCGACATAAGTATTCGCCTTTTGCTCTCTTCTGGTTTCCTGACCACCCGTTTCTTCCAGCCGGAGAAGACTCCGCGCTTGATCCACTATGTAAGTTCAATTACGATCCGCATTGGTCAACAATCCCGAAGCTAATTCCTCCAACAGGTGTATGTAAATCGCCGTGTCCTTCCAGATCGGACCCACTCATTGACATTGCTCCTTCAGCTAAGATTGACAAACTCTCCATTTTGGGGTATGCATAGCCAATGACATCCGCTTGCAACCAGACAGTCACTGACTATGGTATAGAGTCCGATCCTTCGACAATGGGCGCAGCGAAACCATTCAATTCTACGCACCTCTCACCTTGATTGTAGGACACAACGGCTCTGGAAAGACTGTAAGAATTTGTTGATGCATAGCCCGTGTTGAATTTACTGACAACATCCAAAGACTATCATTGAATGTCTCAAATATGCCACAACAGGAGACCAGCCGCCCAACAGCAAGGGTGGTGCCTTCATCCATGATCCAAAGGTATGTTTTGTGTCAACTAGATACTATCGAACCACTCTGACCAACGTACATAGCTTTGCGGCGAGAAAGAGGTTCTCGCCCAAGTCAAGATGTCATTTCTAGCCACCACTGGAGCAAAGATGGTGTCAACTCGCAGCCTACAACTTACAGTCAAGAAAACAACACGCTCTGTAAAGTCACTCGAAGGCCAACTTCTCATGATCAAAGAGGGAGAGCGCACGTCCATCTCTTCACGTGTCGCCGAGCTGGATCAGCTCATGCCTCAATATCTTGGTGTTTCTAAAGCCGTCCTGGATTCCGTCATCTTCTGCCACCAGGACGAAAGCTTGTGGCCACTCAGCGAGCCTAGTAAGCTCAAAGACCGCTTTGATGCAATTTTTGAGGCGATGAAGTACACGAAGGCCATCGACAACATCAAAATCATGAAGAAGAAGCAGACAGAAGAGCTCGGAAAGTACAAGATCATCGAGCAGCATGCGAAGGAAGACAAAGACAAGGGCGAAAAGGCCGAAAAACGGTCTCATGAGCTTTACGAGGAGATCGAAACTCTGCGCCACAAGGGTGAGGACATGACTGCTAGGATTACCGAGGCCAAGCAGAATTACAACACTGCCTGGGAGAAAATCAAGTTTCTCAGCGGTATCGTTGGTCAACTTTCAGGCAAACGGATCGAGCAACGTGCCAAACAGGAAAGTGTTCAGAAGCTCCGACGCAACCTCCGGGAAATGGCGGACTCGGATGAAGAACTCCAAGCTCTGCTACAGCAGTATGAAGAGCGTGTTCAACAGCTTCATGATCAGGCTAACGACGAGAAACGCCGATACTCACAACTCAACCGAGAACTTACCGGTAATCGCGAGAAACTTAGCATGAAAGAGCGCCAGGTCGGTTCATTTGAATCAGATCAACAGAACTACGAGCGTCAGCTTGGAAACAGAGAGCAGCTGGTCAAGCAGACTGCGCGCAGACACAACATTCGTGGATATGATCTCGAGGTTGACGAGGACAAGGCTCGAGAGTTCATTGAGCGAATCAGTCGAATGGCCAAGGAGCAAAACGCCACGTTCGAACGTGCCAGACGCGAGACTCACGAGGAATTGCAACGCGCTCAGGGTGTCCTCAACCGCATCAGCGAGCAGAGATCTACTCTGAACCAGAAGAAAGAAAGTGCCAAAGCCACCCATGCCGCGAATGAGCGCCGTGTTGGTGGTTTCCAGACTGATCTCAATAACATCGAAGTCGACGAGGGAGCCAAGACTATGCTTGAGTCTTCCGTCGATGACACCGAAAGCAAGCTGCAGACTGCCAAGTCTGACTACGAGATCAAGAACTGGGACAAGCAGGTTGATGAGGTCGACGCCACTCTACGCCGACTGGACGACCAAAAGGAGAAACTAGACATGGAACTTGTCCAGGCCACCAAGCAGGCTGGAGACTCGGCACGCCTCGACTTCTTACGAAAGGAGGTCAAAGACCGCCAGCGCAGCCTCGACACCATGACAAAAACCCATGGAGCTAAAATTGACACCATCGTTGGTGGCGATTGGCAACCCACATCGCTTGACAGCGACTTCCAAGGCGCTCTCACCAGCAGCAGCAAATCCGTGGCTGAAGCCGAGCGTCAGCGAGATGGCCAGGCTCGTGAACTTGAGCAACTCGAGTATCGCCTCAAGCAAACGAGATCTGATCTCATTGCGAGACGTCGAGAGCTTGACGCCAGCCAAAAGACGATTCGCAACGTCATCGAAACCGATCCCTCAGAGTATCAAAAGGTCTTGGAGGAGACCGAGACTGAGCGTGATGACCGCAAGAGTTCAAGCGAATACGCCGGACATCTCAAGAAGTACTACGAAAGCGCAGTGAGAGCCGCTAGAGAGAACAAATGCTGTCTCATGTGCCGCCGTGGTTACGAGAAAGACCGCCAGGGCCTTGAGAAGCTGATCAACTTCCTCGGCATGGAAATTGGTAAAGCTGAAGCTGGTCGCGCAGTCGAAGAGCTCCAAGAGACTGAGAACTATCTACAAGAGGTCAGAGCAATCAGTTCTACTTACGACAACTGGGATCGCCTCAAAAGTAAGGATATCCCAAAGCTCGAGCAGGAGGAGGAACGCTTGAAGGCTCGCGTGCTGTCTCTGACCAGCGAAGTTGAAGAAGAGGACCGTATTGTCAGCGAGCGCAAATCAGCCAAGCAAGAAGTTGACAGTCTCACAAAGACTGTTCAGAATATCGTCAAGTATGCCCAAGAAGTCGTCAACTTTGAGAAGCAGATTGAAGAGTTGGCTGCCAAACAAAAGAGCCAGGGTCTTTCGCGAGGCATTGAGACAATCCAAGATGATCTTAAAACAATCAACGAACAATCTCGTGGATCCAAGATCGCATTGACCAAGATTATTGGAGAGCGCGATGGGGCTCGTGGAACCATTAACGCACTTGAGCTCGAACTTCGTGACGTCAAATCCAAGCTCAGCACCGCCGTCTACCATTTGAAGGAGAAGGCGTCTCTTGAGAAGCAGATCAACGAGTTGAAGGCACAGAACAACGAACTTATGGCCTCCCAACGCACCTTCGAGCAGGAGCTTTCTGAACTTATTCCTGAAACATCACAAGCTCAATCTAAATACGACGACATCTCTCGCCGCGGTGCAGAGAAAGACAGACAGCTTCGTGATGAGACAGCCGCCTTGAATGACAGTGTGAACAAGCTGCAGATGGTCGAGCGAGAAATCAGCGGTTATATCCAGAGAAATGGCCCGGCTCAGCTGTCGCAAGCCAAGAGCGCCATCGAGGACATGAAGCGAGAGATCGAACGCCTGGAGAAGGAAATGCAAACCATCACTAAGCAGGTCAAGGAGTTCGAGACCAATCTCCAGAACGTTGAAGAGACGAAGCGCCAAATCGCAGACAACCAAGAATACCGCCGTGATCGGGCTGCTGTCGACGCGATCGCTGCCGAAATCAAAGAGCTCGAGGCCCACAACGCTGAGGAGGAGAAGGCTGCTCACGAACGCGAAGGAAATCGCTGGGAGATGACACGCAACAAACTCACTGCCGAGCAAGCCTCGATTACTGGCCAGCTAAAGAGCAAAGACGACCAGCTCCAACAACTTCTCCAAGACTGGGAGCAAGATTACAAGGACGCCGCTTACAAGTACAAGGAAGCTCACGTCAAGGTCGAGACGACAAAGGCTGCCGTCGAAGACCTGGGCCGTTACGGTGGTGCACTCGACAAGGCCATCATGAGGTATCATGCCCTGAAAATGGAGGAGATTAACCGCATCATCGAAGAGCTTTGGAAGAAGACTTATCGCGGCACGGACGTGGACTCGATTCTCATTCGCTCCGACAATGACAACCAAAAGGGCAACAAGAGCTACAACTACCGTGTCGTCATGTGCAAGCAAGACGCGGAGATGGACATGCGTGGTCGTTGCTCGGCAGGTCAGAAGGTGCTTGCGTCTATCATCATCCGCCTGGCTTTGGCAGAATGTTTCGGCGTAAATTGTGGTCTCATTGCTCTGGATGAACCCACGACCAACCTTGATCGTGACAACATCCGCTCGCTGGCAGAATCGTTGTCCGAGATTATTCGCATCAGAAGACAGCAGTCAAACTTCCAGCTGATTGTCATCACGCACGACGAGGAGTTCTTGAGATACATGAACTGTGCCGACTACACTGACTACTACTACCGCGTGAGTCGCAATGAGAGACAGAAGAGTATCATTGTGCGCCAGAATATTGCAGACGTAAGTGTTTGATAGCTTGGTGAAGTTGCATGTATGCTTACCAGCCAACAGGTTCTCTAAACACAACAAGTGCATCTCAACGAATGAGGGGATTTGCTGGGGTGGTTATCAAGGTGGATTGACTGCACTTACAGGGAAAAGCATAATTAATCACGAGCAGCACGATTACTGAAGGAAGAAGGGAGAAATAGCTGCGAGCGTTGCTCTGAAGCTCTTCATATACTCGGTAGCTATGAACATTACAAGCCTGTGCATAAGGTGCACATTGAACATGGAAGGTTAAATTGGATGACGCGTGAGAAGTTTCGATGGGCGCGTTCGCCAGGCGCGGATGCTGACGCGGGTGTGGGGCGGGCTTGTCGACAAGAACCCCGGCAACGGCGTGTTTACATGTCGAGAAAAGAAGCAATCCCTTTATGCATTGCATCAAGTACTTGTTGTAGGCGATAACACGGGTGGCCTGTCTGTTTATACGGCCCTCTTGACTTTTCTCGACACGCATCCACAATACATCCTTCCTTCCGTCTCACTCTTCCACCTAGATTTCAATTCACCAAGCTCTTCTCGCATTCTCACTCCAGCGCCTCGGACACTTCGCTCTCGCTGTCTCTCTCATATCACGCAATCTTCGAGCATTCCCACGTCAACACCAACATTCACACCATGGCTGCTGTCGCCCCAGCTTCGAATGCACCCGCAAGTCCCTCCAAGTCCAAGGACAATGGCAATGTCATCAAGCGGTTCGTCGCCTTCCTCGAGCCCTTTCGCTCAGGCCGAGTCCACTGACTGATTGCAACACAGCCTGCAAGGCGAGCTCATGACGCTGATGACATCCCCCGCCCCTGGTATCAGTGCATTCCCGCATAACGGCGACCTCACTGTCTGGGACGGTACCATCGTGGGACCCGCCGATACTCCCTACGCCGGGCTCACTCTCAAGTTGCGCTTCAACTTCCCTGCCCGCTATCCTTACGTCCCTCCGGAGGTCCGCTTCACCACTCCCATCTACCACCCCAATGTCGACATGAAGGGTCGCATCTGCCTGGATATTCTCAAGGACAAGTGGAGCGCCGTCTTGAACGTCGGCTCTGTGCTTCTGTCTCTGCAGAGCTTGCTCGGCGAGCCCAACAAGTAATGTCAAACCACGGTCCTGAAAATATCCGTTACTGATTCTCTTCTCAGTGCCTCTCCCCTCAATGGTCAGGCTGCCGAGCTCTGGGATACCAACATGGACGAGTTCAAGCGCAATGTCCTTGCCCGCCACCAGGACCTCACCGACGAGGAGATGGAGTAGTCGGCCACTTTTTCCCACTCACAAATTTCGTATTCTCGCATTCGACTCTTTCCAGCGCAGCATTGGTCCGGCGTTTTTGGTTTTATCTTGGGAGGAAGGTCTTCTACACTGAGTCTGGTCTTTGAATATCGAGTCTTGCCAACAGTAGCATTAGCACACTCCTAAGAACATTATTCCGTGAACATACACTGCTCCATCATGAACAGTTGCCATCTTGCTGTGACGTGTCGAGATCACCTATTTGCTTTTGCTTCTTATATCTCTTGATCCCTATCTTATTCAACCTCCGGTATGATTGATCTTCCTTGCACATCTATGCCCGTCCTCTCTTTGTTCTTCTTTTCACCCTATCTCCTTCGGCCAGCCTTCTCACCTCCGTATTGCTTGCGCCTCCGTTCAAGATTGTGTCCGTATAGATGAACGACTTGGATCCACCAGGGTATCTACCTCTTCGCACTTTATGCCTGCGAGAGAAATACACACAGCTGATATAGAATCCGTGGACATGAGACGGCAGGACACCGCAGACAAAGAGGATGCTGTTGACTAGGCAATCGGTGTTGAAGTTGTCGAGAAGTCCTACCGCAAGAGGAGGGAAGAATATGTTGAGGAGGGTTATACCAATGCGATAGGAGAGCGTACGGAGCATTGCTGTATTTCCTCACGTTATGAGTAACTAGATTGATATGGCGGAGTAGCGGATCTAGGACGAACTGCGATTGGCTTTCCAGTCAGTCGTCGACTTTGTCAAAGGCTGACACACCTCTCAGAACCATCACAATACCAGACATAATTCTGCCATGCCACAACGTGTTCAAAAAGAGTACTGTTCCGCGAGAATGAATCAACGAGAGTCTTCAGCGGACGAACCTGTCTTGTAGGCCTCAGCTCGGAAAACGGCAATCGCACAGCTGCAATATCTGTCTCCTTTGCTCGAGCTTGAACTATTGTGCAGAACGCAAGTAGCGCTTTGTTGTTACGGAAAAGACACAGAGTCCACGTTTTGCTCGACGAAGAATGTGTTGGGAAGTAATCAAAGAAGACTTCCATACAAGAAGCAAAAAGACGACCTAAACAAGGCAGGCTGTCGCCATACCTGATTCTCACGTATTTTATCCATGTATACAAGCCTTTTAATCTATTTCATGTACTGTACTCTATTCAAGGCTGTTGGAAGGTGAGAGAGGCGATCGAATCTGCGGAGCTGCAGAATGACAGGGTGACCAGAATTGTCGACGTCATGGCGCAGCAACGAGTCCTGTCAACAGAGTATTGTTCATGAGCTCCACGAAGACCATAAAGCTGGAAGGTCGCGACAGTATACCGTAGACAGAGTTTAAGCTTCCAAACACGATAGGAAGAAGGCCGGAACATTTGGTGGATGAGCATAAGAAACTCCATTTTGAGAGCTCACAATATGTACATCATAATGACCATTCAAGAACAACTGCCGAAAGTCCGCCTCAAGCTAGCATTATAAAAGGGTATAACTGCTCTTTCTCCAAGCTCAGCTGACAACAATCTTGCGCCATTTGTACATCACTCAACATGCCTGAAGACAAGAGCAAGAACCCCGATGATCCTTATCACACTGAACAACCAGCTCTCGACACATACCCTAAAGATGCGATCCGGAACAATGCCAAAGGTCATGATCTAGACAAGGAGGCTCTTGAACGTTTCAAGGTTCGCGAAATTTGTGAAGGGTGGGGGGTTTATCGCGACGCTGCAGAGTGAGCCAGTCTCTCGTTCTTGTTACACGTATCGACTTACTCATGCATGCACTCAGATGGGAGAACTATCGCTCCATGTTCTTTGACGACGCCTACATCGCGACCAGCTGGAAACAGGGCAACATCGATGAGTTCATCGAAGCCTCCAAAGCTGGTTTCGAAAAAGGATCCAGGTTCATGTACATATTGCATCGCATCATCGGTTCCCAAGTCGACATGAGCCCCGATCTTACTCGAGCAGTCTGCAAGATGAAAATCACGATTACCTGCCGATTCACCTTTGACGATATCGAGATGGACAATGACGCCGACTGCCGCTTTTTCTTCTTCCTCGAAAAGAGGGGACAGAGATGGGGAGTAGTATTTTATACGCTGCTGTTCGACAAGGACAAATTCACACCGGTCAACCCCGAGCGCATCTACAGTATCCCCGAAGATGAAGTCAAGCAATATCCTAGCGGCTACAAATATCTGGCATGGGCCGAGAACAAGATCAGTCAACCACCTAAGATGAACCTCAACGCGCATGGTCCAGAGCGCAACATCTTGTACGGGCGCATGAAAACGTGGTTAGAGGGGGGTCAGATCAGGCCCGACTTGACTGGTGAAGACGATCCTCATTGGAAGCCTTGATCGGTCCTTATCGCCTATGTACGGAGAAGGTTCTAGGACATGAAAGGCATATGTTGCAGATAGTCTCTCCCCGCGTACTACACTCTGTCACTTCTAGCCATCTCCTACGCCCATGCCTGGGGTTATTCGGTCTGTAGAAATGCACAATGTTTTCAAGATCGCTCTAGTCGCCCGCAAAGAGGCGCTAACTATCACGCTTCCAACGGAGGCTACCTCTGAAAATGTTACAATCGTGCAATCGCGTGACAAACTTTAGCACACGAGGAGGTCGATCCTACTGGAAACGTGTTCTTCATGAAGGTATGACATGGATTGCTGAGAGCTATGTAAAGGTATCTAAGAAGACAACAGTCCTCTTTAAGTCCCAGTCATAGACCAGAAACTCAATGAGGACATAGGAAAAACAAAGGAAATAAGAATGCAAAATAACAGCAGAAAAAGCAGATGTGGCTCGCAAGTGCAGAGTCACACCCAAGTGTCAAAACACTGTACGCAATGATAACAACAAAGGAGAAAAAGCAACGCATTGGTGGCCGACCAAAGTCAACATGCACACCCAAAAGTAAAGCAACGCAGAAAAGCAACGCAATGATAACTGAACAAAAGAGAAGACCTCAAATCTGAAACTTTCTTTTTTGCCTCCGCGATTAGCCCTTTTTATGTTTTTTTTGGTTGTGTTGCAATGCCTTGGATTGCCGCCACATCCCAAGACACCACAACACTTTGATGTTTTATGAGAAAGGGGAATGTGAGCGATACGGGACAGAGAGAGAGCTCAACTGTCTTCGAGGAAGAGGAAGGAAGGATGACGGGAGAGGAAGGAGGAATGGAGAGAAGAGAAAAGAGAATCAGAGCCTAAGCCCATCAGACGCACCTCATCTAGATTAAGCTCTTCAAGAGCGACGACCAAGTCGTCTTCGACCTGCTGCGAAAGAGGAGGGGAAGGAACGGAAGAGTAGGGGTAGTCAGCAAAGTCACCAAGCATGGACGGACTCACCTCGACAAAGGAAAGAGACTCGGCATCTGCAATCCGTTCGTCTTCAAGCTCACCGGGACCACGAATGATGACAGTGTCATATTCTGAGTCGAAACTACGCATGACAAGGTCAGCAATGTCCCAAACGGTGCACTCACTCTCATCATCCGACTCTCCAAGAAGAGAATCAGACCACTCAGACCCCTAGTCTTCATGGTCAGTCTCTCCCAGCTGCAACTCAGTTAGCACACTTGACTCAAAGCTGAACTCACCGTGGGCAACACGATACTCGCAAGCCTTACGGATTTCTCCGCAGTGGACTTCACGAGCCTTTGCCAGTTCTTCCTGCACGGCCGGGGCCAGGTGCTTGAGACGGTTACGATCGGCGGCGGTAAGGGCGGATGGACGAGGGGCGACGGGCTTCAGAGCTTTCTGGCGAGCCGAGAAAGTTGACTTGCTAGCAACGGCAGGAAGGGCGGACGAGGTAGGACGAGGGGCTGGCCTGGGGGGGAGGGCTTTGACAGGACCTGTAATCTGCTTGGAACGCACATTAGCAGACACGGGGGCGACGACTGCTCGGGTGGCGGCCCTTGCAGAAGTCTGGGATGTGATGGTGGGAAGCATGTAATGGGGGATGTGAGAAGGCATTGTGAATGTGAATGGAAGATGGATAAAAACTTAATTTTGTGAAAATTATGAATTTTACTCAGAGTGAGATGAAAGAAAGATGGAGGGAAATGGAGAGAGAAGTATTATATACTGGCTAGGCTGCTTCCTGTCTGGACGATTATACTGCCTGTAAGTCTTAGTATGTAGAGGATATGGTTAGGGAGCGATCCAGCATGGGCGGTCTAGTATCAAGTGAGCCACAGAAAGGAGGGTGAGCAGGAGGATAAGCGAAAGGGTTATGTAGGAGGATGGATAGCTGTAGAGCATGACGCCGTCTCAGAGACACTGGTATAGACCCGAGTACCTTGTCGTCGGGTGTGTCGTCAAGGCTACATGATGATCGTATCTCCAATCCATGATGGGGCATTGAGTGGTCTGCTTAGTAGATACTCGGCCGGCCGTAGGTAATTGGATTGTGCATGCCTCATCGTCGGGGATCCAAGCTGACGGTACTATCTCAGAGTCGTGGTCGTGTTCCTGTTGTTCATGAATCGCAGTTGATATCTAGAAGGTATTCATTGACGCCTCAGCCTGCCACGGAATCTTGTGGTGGCTCAAGATGGGAACATAACAGGGCCCTTTCCTGTGCAGGTATAGAGTATTACCTGGAGATATAAACTGTTTGATGTGAGCCGGCCTCAACTTATGGAGTACATGAAATGCTCCTAGTATACTCCAGTAGGCATGCAAAAAGGTCCACATCAGATACGCGATTGGCGTAGTAGCCTCTGCAACGATGGGCAGTTCTAGATGAGGCAGAATAAGACATCGAACGATAGGAATGGTGTTTACAATGCCGTTTGGGCTTACGTGCCTAACACTCTCCGGTGTATTGCTATCGTCAAAATTCACCATACCTTTCGAAGCAGAGTCGTGTCCAGTGAGATTGTGTCGGGTAGCCCAGTCATCTCTAGGGATGGTTATAGCAGGGTCAGAAGCGTGCACTCTTGGGGTGTGCTTTCAGAAATGATGGCGGGAGTATGGGAAAAGACAGAATTCCGCGCAGAGAGATTGCGCAAGACGTTTACTGGTGTAAGGCACCAAAAGTGTCGCAGTCTGGTCCGAAATCAATTCGAATGTTGGCAACACTGATCAGTTTTTTGCTTTCGCACATCTGTGCCGTGATCTATTAGTCTTTATCATGTAACAACAGAGGTACTTCAGAAGCGCATTGCAGATGGAAGTTTTGCAAGATGTTCGGCAGTATTGGTAGGATTTTTCTGATATAAAAAGCGAGCGAGGTCATGCGCGATGAGTCGAGCTTTGCGAAAGGCTTGCGAGAGGTCTGCGGCGGGCTTGCGAGAGGTGTGCGAGAGAGTTGGCTACAAATGGTTAGCGGAGTTTGCAGTAGAACAGGTAATAAAAAAAGAGAATAGGATGAATCTTGGAAGGCACGACACGACGTTCAGAAGAGCGTTGCAGATCTGCGAGTTGGAGAAACAAAGTTTAGGCTGGGGCGGGAGTGGCGCCAGGCGTGCATATCGTGGGTGACATGTGGAGAACAACTTTTCTCCTGCCGCAATTGTTTGCGCCGGGCGATGCCATAACGTACAACCAAACCTGTCGCTCATGCTCAAGACAGGCTTGCTACGGCCAGCAGCACTTCGCATTCGGTATCCACCTCTTGTAAATACAAGTCAGACTCGGGCAGCAAGCATGAGTCAGACGGCCAAAGCACAAAAGCTGCATGGCAGGGCTTTCTACGAGAGTATCGGCAGCCCCAAGCTGATTCTGGCGCCCATGGTCGAGCAGAGCGAGTTTGTACGTCGAGTCTGAGGGAGCGGACACCAACGTCAGACACTAACAGAGCAGACAGGCATGGCGCTTGTTAACGCGCTCATTCATGCCGGCCGAGCAGAACAAGCAGCTGCTCGCCTACACTCCCATGTTCCACGCCCGCCTGTTCCATGAGAATCCCAAATACCGCGAGGCCCACTTCCAGCCGCTCAAGGGCTCTATGCCAGACACACCCGATCCCTATCACCAGTCTCAATTCGGCCACCACGACCACCATCTCGACGGCAACCACGAAACCGACCGTCCCCTGTTCGTCCAGTTTTGCGCCAACGACCCCAACGACCTGCTCGCTGCTGCCCGCCATGTACAGCCCTTTTGCGATGCCGTTGACCTTAATCTCGGCTGTCCCCAAGGCATCGCACGCAAGGGTCATTACGGTTCTTTCCTGCAGGAAGATTGGGACCTGATTTACAAGCTTATCAACAACCTACACACCAATCTCGACATTCCGGTCACGGCAAAGATGCGCATCCTTGATACGCGCGAAAAGACGCTCGATTATGCGAAAATGATTCTGTCGGCCGGCGCCAGCATCATCACCGTTCATGGCCGCCAACGCCACCAGAAGGGTCACAACACGGGTTTGGCTGATTGGGCTGTCATTCGCTACCTACGAGAAAACCTCCCCTCAGACACTGTCATATTCGCCAACGGCAACATCTTGCGCCACGACGACATTCCTGCCTGTCTCGAGGCCACCGGCGCCGATGGTGTCATGAGTGCCGAAGGAAATCTCTACGATCCCTCCGTCTTTGCTCAACCCCCGCCAGCCGGCCAAGAAGGAAGAGAGTACTGGAGAGGAAAAGATGGAAGAGGGGGCTACCGCATGGACGCCGTGCTGAGGCGATACATGGACATCATTCGCAGATATGTGCTTGGCCAGGACCCTCCCGCACGAAAGCCTTTGTTCTTGCCCGGAGACGACGATGCGCTGCCAAACACAACTGCAGCACAGTTGGCAACCGAACCCAGTTCGGCTCAAAAGCGACCTGCCGAAGACGAGGCCGAGACTATGTCAAGCACAGACGCAGCTCAAAATAAAAATGGCCAACCTCCATCCAAGAAGCAAAAGCAGGGAAAGGGCGAAGTTCGCAAGAGGGCTGAGAAATGTACAAATCCCAACCTCACCCCGATGCAGGCTCACCTCTTCCACATGCTCCGGCCACTGGTTTCCAAGCACACAAACGTGCGAGATGCTCTCGCCCGCTGTCGTGCTGGTGATATGGCAGCTTACGAGAACGTACTGGCCATGGTCGAGGCTGCTGTCAAGGAGGGCTTGCTCGAGTATGAGGCCTCTCCACTCGAGGAGCCTCAAACAGAGCCGCAAACCAGGCCTGAAGTCGACCCGACGAAAGATGAGAGTTCTTTGGCTACCGTTGCATGGTGCAAGAGGCCGTGGTTTATCTGCCAGCCATATGTACGACCACTGCCCAAGGAAGCACTCGAGAAGGGCTCTATGCAACTGACTAGAAAAGAGAAGGAGAGGTTGGAGCGTGAGAAGGAGGAGAACAAACAAGCGGGCCTGGAACCAGAGGGCAGGGTGGAAGAGCAAGAGAACAATGGTGAAAAGGTAGAAGTGCCGAAAGAAGGCATGGTTTGTGGATAACACTATAAAGTATCCATATAGACTAGAAATTCCTAGACTGCCATAGTTTGACAACATTCAGCTTGTTGAACAAGGATTGCTCGTGCTCGTGAAAGGATACAGATCGGAAGAGACAGGCTTGGCAATGCGCGTCATGTTCTGAAGCAATCGTGATCGAGCACGAGTGGAGGCTCGCAGACGCATGTCGAGGATGATGATTTAGGAACACTTTCTTCCCACACGTCACTTTGTCAGCATGTTCTGGCCCTATCCATAAGAGAGCGTTCTCGAAAGGCTTCCTGCCATGTCAACACCAACCAAGAAAGCGAAAGCCGCCAAACGCGAGCTGCAGGAGAACAAGACGGTCGAGCCTTTGGAAGAGACGCCTTCAGGAATCACCATCGTCTCGCCAGCAGGCGATCTTGTCCTCATTGTACAACGAGATGGCCCGGCACAGGAGATTTGCAGATATCGTGTCGACTCGAGCAGGCTGAAAGACGCCTCGACCTACTTCCTGCGACTTCTACAAGGCGACTTTAAAGAAGGCGCCCATGTGGCTCTCCGCCACTCCGAGCTCAAAACCAAATATCCCGTCCTCGATGCCGCCGTTCCCGCCGACGAGCTTCCGCAAGTCGGCATTGCCCATGTCGGCCGCATATCGCCCTCGGTGAAGAGTATCAAACAGCTCATGGCCGACTTCCTATGCGCTTTGCACGCACGCGACATGACCAGCGTGACCCCACCTCTGGCTAACATCGCAAACCTGTGCATCGTAGCCGACCGCTTCGACTGCCTTGCGTCGTGGCGTGCCTACTGCAAGAGCCACAAGATGATTGCCGCTCTGGACGCAAAGCCTACATCGAGAAACGCTGCTACAAATGAAGAGCGTGTGCGCCAACGACTGCTGGTCGGCATCTTCCTGGAGAACGCGAGTTGGGTATATCAAGCCTCCTTACGCCTCATACATCGCGGTTGGGTCGGTCGCGAACCCGAGGAAGATGCAGCTCTGTGGTGGGATCTACCCATGGGTATTGAGGATGAGTTGTTGTTCCGCCGTGACTGCATTCTAGAAACCATACAGTCCTTGCAGGCGCACTTCCTCACCCTATACACGTCTCGCGAGCGACAGTGTAAGCTGGGCTACGACTCCTCGCCCGAATGCGATTTGTTCCAATTGGGTCAGACCATCAAATTCTTCAAACGTATCAACACTCTTTCCTTGCAAAGCACCATCTTTGCAACCTCAGATCCGCCTGAACCCTACGATGGCGACGTCCTGGATCTTGTCGACAGCTTCAAACAAGCTCCCGAGTATCAGGTAGACAAAAACCATCATCACTGTGGCATTCGCACACGCATCCTGCCTCTATTAGATCTCTTGGTTCTTGCTCTAGGTGAAGTCGGCGTATGTTGCTGGTGCTGGCAGGAGTGCAGACATGACTATGCTTGGTCAAAGGTCAAGAAACCGTTGGTATGGAAGAAAGATTCCGCTGGAGCTAGCATGCACCAACACTACAAGAATCGACAAGCTCAAAGTCATTTGTTCAAACATCTTGATACCAGAGACCTGTTCATGGCTAATGAGAGGCTTTGGGCAGCCTAGACATATCTCAACCACATATCCATAGTTTGACAGAATCGAAACCGAGCATAACATTGTTCTATCATACGGGTCACGTCCATATATCCTTATGGGCTTCCACTTGTTTGGACCGGCTTCTTGTAGAAGAGCAGAATGAAGTAGGTGATTGCAGGCGAGAGAGTGTTCAACAGCTATCGAGGCATAAAAGAGAAAGAGAGGGAGACGCACTTTCAAAGCCCGCTTAACGCATGTTCACGCCTACGTCCCTTTCATCTTTTTTGATTCATTCACTCAAACCGGATCTTCGAATATGGTTTGCTTGTGATGTCTTCGTCACTGTTCTCAAATGGGTAGGCGATATCACCCAATTCGTTCAGCGGCCTACAAGCTCTTCTCGCATGGTCGATCGTGAGTGCCGAATCTTGCAACAAGTCTTGCCGTTTCTCAATCATTGTGGAGCCCTCCGTATACAACACAAATCATCCGGACACATCAGGGACCAGCTCGCTGATCAATCAAATCTTGTGCCGTGCGATCCGAACCATTATTGGTAGTCAGCTCCCAAGGTCAATCGGACCAACTCATGAGCTGAGACGGAGGTAAAGTGATTATGAAGATGATGGTGATGATGGATGAATCCCAAGCTGCTCTACACTTTTTTGTATCTTCACTCCAACATGCGCCTTGAAAAAGTAGTCCTCCAAATATGATCCTCAATTCAGTTTCCAGTCTGTCCTCCGTATCGGAGGCTTCGATGTTTCCTGTCGGTTCCTGACCGTAGAAAAGCACACATCCTCGTCCTGCCTGAACAATATCCCAGCTTCTCAAATGTCAGTGATATGTTCACCTGCTACCTTTTGTTGCAGTAGCAGCGCCAATTCTCCCCTCGTATGCCTTCCATGCTCTGACTCTGTATTCCTCGGCCTTGGCCCTCTTATCTTGAGCACCGTAGACACCGCGGCCGACAATGATGATGTCGGTGCCAGCTTCGCCGATGACCTTTTCCGGAGTGTTGTACTGTTGGCCGAGACCATCTCCAGTGGCGCCAATCTGGACGCCAGGAGTCATGGTGATGAAATTGTCACCAGGCTGCTCATTGAGAGTGCGTTGTGCGATGAAGCCCATGACGAACTCCGGGTTCTTGCGTGCTTCCACAACACATTGTTCAGTGTATGAGCCAGTCATCAAGTTGCCTGCACTGCTCATCTCTGCGAGGATCAGCAAGCTTCGGAGGAGAGGGGGCTCTCCGAGGCGGGCCAAAGCAGACGATTCTTGACCAGCCGAGCCGGCGCTGATGGACGAAATAGAATCGTTGGGGCCACCGTGGTGGTTTGGCGTAGGCTGGGGTGAGATGCTTTCTGTCTTGGTGCTGATAGTGGTAGATACGGAAACGACGCTTGGCTTGCGACCAGTGGGGTCACTGTATGTAGACAATTGGTTGGAGTCATCGTCGCTCGAGAGTCTGTCGAGATCGTCTGAGTCTTCGTGGTGAGACAGTGCAGGCGAGTCTACTTCGTCGCTGTCGTCCATGTATGAGGGAACGGGCGAGGCCGAGATGGAAGTGGTGACAGCAGTGTTGAGAGAACTGACGGCATCGTGGGCGGCTTGCGAGAGAGCAGTGATGATGGCGGGGCCAGGGAAGATGTGGGCATTGATGATATTGGCCCAGCGAACGATCTGCAGAGGGCCGGCAGTGAACTGCTTTTGCACGGTACCTGCAAGAAGCTGTGTCAGTGGTCGGTGATTGGAAGACACGGGTGGGGCAGGCACCTACTGCCAATGTCGCCAAACTTGCGGTCCTCGAAGACGAGGAAGTGCTTCTTGGCAGCAATCTCTTTCAGGCCCTCGATGGTGCGAGGGCCAAAGTCATTAATGATGTCGGCGTGTGTCTTGAGCATGCATATTGAGTCGCCGACCTCTTCGGCGAGTTGCAGCAGCTCTCTGGTTGTCGACACATCTGCCGAGACACAGAGATTTGTCTGCTTCGCTGCGATCAATCGTAGGAGGTACGAGGCGACCGGTGATGTCTTGGGCAGCGAGGCTCGCTCCTGGTATGACTGGGTGATTGTTGCGTGACGGGACATTGCGGGCGTCGACGTCGAGCGAGACTTTGTGGGAGTGTGGGAGGTGCGTGGACGAAGCCGGTCAAGAGATGCGGGAGGCTGGGCGACTGGGTAGCTGTCGAATAGCTGTGGATCAAGGCAATTGAGAGGGAAGGATGCTTGTACGCAAGAAGCACCAGATGGGAAGTTGCAAGCAAAATGTTAAATGACGACCGAGGAGCACCAGCCCAGACCACTGAGAGCAGTCGAGATTTTGCGCCGAGCAAGTCAAAGCGAGAGGACACGGCCGGAGATGTGCAGTACACAATCACAAGTCAACAAGTCAACAAGCCAACAAGCCACAACTCAAGGACGGTCAGGCTGGGGGAGGCTCTGGCAGTTGGGAAAGGAAAGCAGCAAAGAGCGAGGCTGCTGTCTACATGTCCATCTTTATGCTTCCTTCTGACAAGCAGCGTGCGGGAGCCAGTTTCGCTCTTCCGACTCCTGCCACCTGCCATTGCTGCTCAAAAGCCTCCAGAGGTGGGGTGGGACCCGAGGGCTTCGGATGCTGCTTGAAACCTGCCGCTGCTGCATATTCGAGGCCGCAAGTGTCCACCAAAACACAAGACTCTGCTTGACCGCAGTCGCACGCCAATGCAGGGTCTAGGGCCATTGACAGGTAGTGCACTGCGACCTCAGAGACCACCTCTGCTCGGATTCGCTCTTCCCCGTCTATCGCAGCCCTGCTAGCGATCCCTGCATCCATCAACACTCCTCTTCACTGTCTGCACCTTCCTGATCTTGACTCTGAACTGCCTGAGAACACTCCACTCTTCGGAGTCTTCCTTGCCAGCCCAAGCCAAGCCATGTAAATCCTTTCTAGGCCAGTCCCAACGACACCCGTGTGGGTCGCAGCAGCTTCCGGTCCGCGAGACGTGCATGGAGGAAGCTCGTCAATTCCTGCCCCCGCTTGTCGCTCAACTTGTCCCTCCGCAGCTCTCGGTTTGCGACTCTGCGCCCGTTTCGTTTTGCCTTTTTGCTTGCTGTCGAAAACCTGGAGATCTTCAACAATCGTGCGCCGGCTTCAGCTCCTCTGTGCCTTGCAGCAAGGGCGAGCTTGTTAGATTGCCTGTTCTGTGCCACCGCAGGGGGAACATCCTTCCGCGGATCATTGTGTATGCGCGTACACCAACACTCAGGGCCCGCTGCGCTCAAGCATAGGATGGCTGCAGATCTGCAGCAATAGTCGCATATTTTGGAGCAACTTGTACTGTACCGGTTGATTTTCAAACGGTTGACCTTTTGACTGACTAACGTTCCTATACTGACGAGCCTCCTTTTGATCACAAGCGCCCGAAGCCCTCTGTTCGGATACACTCTCCGCTCTGGTACACACGGTATTGTAGTCAGACGCGCAGACAGATTGCACCGAGGTCGAGTTTTCAACATGGAGGATCCGATCTCTAGTAACGATGAGACAGCTGGTAGGAGATTATCCACATGATCTTTTGAGCTCACTACGACGAGCTCTCTGCGAACGTTAGGATTCGGTCACGAAAATGACAGCATTTTGTATCCAGTGAAACCTACCTGTTCCACGCCCAGTGGTGAGCATGCTTGTCAACTATCACGGTGCACAGGTATGACCTAGCATTGCAGCTTGTGATTCAATATTCAATCTCGACGTGGAGGCTCTGCCCTTGAAGAAGGTGTCTTCCATATTACACGACTCAGTTGCATGATAGATGGTTCCACTCTAACCACTTTCTCGGAGGGCATCTCTCTATAGCCCGTCTCGTATCACCTTCTTCTAGGCTCGCCTCATCTCATAATGCCAGTTCCGTCATACTTGTCAAAAGTCCAAGTGCGTTCGAGGCGACACGAGTCAGTACTCGAGTAGTATATGTCTGACAATCGGCAGCATCACGCCCGTTGCCTTCTGAAGCCTTTGCATTGTTGAAAGCAATTTTCACTCTGAGCTTACGAGGTAGTTTCCTGCACTCCATTATTAACGAAAACCATTGTCTGAACATAGAGAAGATTGGTTATTCACGCTGTTTGTGTCTATCGAGCTTTAATTTTGAGAACGGTCTTGAAGGCGTACCTTCTTAACCGATTCGGTTCGGCTTCGAAGACTTGGTACACATCATTCGTTTCGATATCCTATACATAGTCCAGAACATGCAGCTCAAGAAGTGTTACGTCCCATTCAGTCAGATCACATGTCATGACATGATCTTTTTTTGACATCACATTTTCATCAACAACTTGGAAACCAACCCTACTGCAACCATCACTCCTCAGCTGTCTGAACATTCGTCGACGCAACTTTACGCTCAGCAGCTTCTTGCTCACTTGCACTGAGAGGTGCCATGCCGTACCTGTTTCAGCCTTGTATCAGCCACTGCTACACAACTTCACAATCTTTGTGGAACGTGATCTCAGACAGAATAAACTTACCAAGTAATAGCTGCTAGACCTGCAAACGCCGCGATGCAGCTGAAGACTAGGGCTACAATGCCTCTAGCCGTGAAACCTGCAGGGACTGGTTTTGCTGGCTTGTTCTGGCCACTGAGGTCCAGGAGATCCTTTGTGTTGGCAGCTGCATTTCCTGCGTAGGGTACGCCGGCAGCTCTGCATGCAGCGAAGTGATCTTCGGGAATTTTGATCTTCTTCTGCATCTCGAGTGGTGCTTCGATGAAGGTAGCAGCCAGACCTTGCTGCATGTGCCAATCGATGTGACCTAGAGGGTACAATCAGCATGTTTCTCGTACAATAAAAGGTATCAAAAATACGAACAGTGGAAGAGCGCGACACCAGGGTTATCTGCGACGAAACGAATAACAATGTTGCCCATTGGGGGGAGTACCACGACGTCGCGACGCATGGGGTACTCGGGGAACGCGGTGTGGTTGTTGGGGTCGAAGGCTTGAGGATTAACGTTATCGGACAGCGAGTAGAAGTCCTCGCCATACGGCGGATAGCGGCTGACGACCTGGAAGTTATGCTGATGGAGATGGAATGGATGCGAACCTCCATCGTTGTTGGTCAGCACAACTTCAACCACCTCTAGATGATTCAGCACGAAAGAGTTGGTGTGTTCGCCATACACAGCCTCATTCGTAGCCAATTCTCCCGCTGTGAGAGCAGTGTAGAGAGATGGCACCTTAGGATGGGTATAAGTCTGGTCGTTGAAGAAGGCGTAGGGCTTGCCGTTGTCAAGAATGCCCATCGAAACAGTCAAGTTAATGATCTTGGTAGGGTTCTCCAAAAGAGGCTCCTTGTCGTATGGAACGAGAGAGTAGTCGTCGAAAGCAGGGTTCTCATCGGCAATGTTAAGAGTCACGTTGACAGGATCGAAACTGGCCGAAGGGTTGTATTGAAGCCAATTGGTCTGGTTGAGGACCAGCGTGTCCGGAATTCCATCGAGCAGAACTTGATCAGCGATGGTGACAAGACCGTAGTTACGATCCGTCGAGGCTTTTGTTGTGAACAGGATTGAATAACGTTGCGCCACGGCGATATATATCAAAGATGCCTCTTCAGGCTCTGTGAATACACCGTCAACTTCGACGATTGTGAAGTTGTGATCCTCGATGTAGAAATACTGAGCAACAAATGCACCCGTGTTGATGATTCTCAACAAGTATGTGGTGTTTGGCTGGACTGAGACCTTGGTGTTCATGGTATCGTTGAACAGGAAGCTATCTGGGATAGGTTCTGCTCCAGTTGGGCTTCAGAAAACGTTAGCTTCCTCCTAGTCCAAGTCGATTGCACATCATTGCTGTTGTATCCTGCTATGCATTTCTGCTTAGCAGCTTTGCTATACGTACTTTGCAAGATCGATAAACCGGATGTCCTCCACCATATTGTGGTACCAATCGCTGACTGTAACAGCAAATTCTTCCTTATACTGATCGGCGAACCAGGCGTCACTGTCATGTACAATGAACGGAGCGCGATAGCCATCTGGATAACAATAATCTGTGTGACAATGGTACTTTCCAATTGTCAGCTTATGATACTGAACCAATTTTGAATCAGACATACCCAGTAGGTGCCGCTTTGGTCAACTGTGAAATCGTAGGTGAAAGATGTTCCAGGCGTGATCGGGCATTGTGTAACTCTGCTTGGCCCGTCCATGTGTGTAGTACCGTTTTGGAAAAGGCCGTGCCAATGGACGGACGTGTCTTTATCTCCTAGGCCATTGTAGACATGAACAATGACGCGATCGCCCTTGCTGACTTCCAGAACTGGCAGCGGCCAAGTGCCATTGACACCAATGACCTTTCTCTCTTGCAAGCCATCAGGGTTGGCCATGACCCATGTGAGGTTGAAGTACTTCTCTACAACTGCAGCTCGACATATCGTGAGGAGCAATGCAAAGAGCAGTGTGAGTTGAGTAATTCGGACTGCCATGGTGGAATTGGTGCACACCAATGGTAGATTGAAACGATCTGATAAGAGGACTGTGTCAAGAAATCAATCAGACATGAGAAAAGTGAAAGAGCGGGCGGCAGTGATATGATTGATAAGATGCTTTTTTTCCCAAGCCATGTCGCACCGATGCACTGGATGGGTGGGCGATTGGGCTAGAACGCCACAACTGCCGGCGACAGGCCGATGTCGAAGCTACCAAACCTGTACCTGTCGTATACACTATTTCCGTGATCCTCCGAACTTGCTCCACGCCCGTGTTTTGAACTCCATCAGTGGATTCTAGCAATGCAGGAGGTAATTCGTATCGAAAAGGCACCCAAGAAGATGCCTCCAGGTAGGAAAGCACGACATAGCGCTGTGGGTAGTTGTCAAGCTCTCTGCGTTTTGACAGAGATTTTGTGTACACAAAGAGGGGTTGCGGAAGAGAGATGGAAGTCAAACCGCACTAGCATCTGGGGTTAGAGAAGGCGAGAGCTACTGTGGGTTGAGTATCCCATTATGAACTCAATCTCATGCCACTTTTTGAAGTTTGCCAGCATACTCCGTATCGTAGGACCGAAGAAGAGTCATGGCATGTGTAGAGCGCAAAGAGTGTCATTCCGCGAAGTACTGATAGACGACGCACGGTTAGGGCGTATTTTGAAGTCACTTTCGAGTTTTCGTGTCGATTGAGGAGCTGGGAACAACGTGGTGTTCCAGAGCGACCGCATCAGCAGATCGTCTTATCTGATCCGTGCCCAAGCGCGTGTAGCGGCAGTCCAAGCCCTGTCGAAGCTCTACCAAGAGATCTTGGTCGCCGATCAAGATGGGGAAACATGGAGCGAAAAGGTGTCCAAGTTCTTGTGCTTGGTGTACATGAAGAGGTTTGTTATGCTCATGAAAGTGCAACGATCTGAAAAGAGCAACAGTCTTACTCGAGTCATCGTTTTGTTGCTCCATCATCGTTTCGGGCAAGTTTTGGAAGGATCCAGGACACGAGCAAGCCAGCAGCGCCACGAAAAGTTAACTGAACCCTGAAATGCCGGTGGCACCACACTAGCGCCCTACACAGGCATCTTGGGAAAACACGGATGCTTTTGGGGAAAAAAAGAAAGCGTTGGTGGCCGAGGTCGCGAGTGCTGCCGTTATCAGATCAGGTTTCCCTCCTCTTGAATCCATCTGGACTTTTGATCAAATCAATCTTGATCATATCTATCTAATCCCAATTGTCTGCTAGACAGCAGCTATCGCAGCCATGGGTGCCAACGTATTTGCTGTACCTAGTATGTTGAGACCCGATCACAGGCTTTTAACATGCCCACTTACCTCAGTCTCACAGTTTTCTTCATCTGCTTTAGAGAAAGTGTCGAATGTAGCATTATCGTTTCGGTTTTGTTGTCTTTCTTGAAGCAGACCCTTGGTCCTGAGCAAGACCCCATCGTCTACAAGAAGCTGAGAGCCCAAGTCTGGTGGGGAATCGGCCTTGGACTGCTGGTCTGTTTAATTATTGGTGGTGCATTCATCGGAGCATTCTATGGACTTGGTAAGCTGCTTTGTGACATCTGAAAGTCATTCAGCACTAACGACTTCCAAGGTAAGAACCACTTTTCCGCAACTGAAGATATCTGGGAAGGTGTCTTTGGCCTCATAGCATCAATCATCATCTCGATCATGGGTGCCGCCCTCCTGCGAGTCTCGAAACTACAAGCCAAGTGGAGAGTCAAGCTGGCCAAGGCTCTTGAAGAGAAGGACCAGAAGAAGGGCAAGGCCAGTACCCGCTTCAAGCGATTTGCAGAAAAGTACGCCATGTTCATGCTGCCTTTCATCACTGTGATGAGAGAAGGCCTCGAGGCTGTCGTCTTCATCGGCGGCGTGTCTCTTGGTCTTCCAGCTACCTCGTTCCCTTTGGCCGTCATCTGCGGTCTTGCAGCAGGGTGTTTGATCGGGTTCCTCATCTACCGGGGAGGTAACATGGCATCCCTGCAAATGTTCCTTATTATCTCGACCTGTGTGCTCTATCTTGTCGCCGCAGGCCTCTTCTCGAAGGCTGTCTGGTTCTTCGAAAACAACGCTTGGGGCAAAATGATCGGTGGGGACGCTTCCGAGGTTGGAAGTGGCCCAGGATCCTACGACATCACCAAATCAGTCTGGCACGTCAACTGCTGCAACCCTGAGATCAACACCAGTGGCTGGGGGCTATTCAATTCTGTGTTGGGTTGGCAAAATTCCGCAACCTATGGATCGGTCCTTGCTTACAACTTCTACTGGATTGCTGTAATTGTTGCGTTCGTCTCCATGCGCTGCAAGGAGCAACACGGTCACTGGCCCATGATGAAGGCGAAGGCGAAGCACGTTGACAGTGAGAGCTCGAGCCAGGTCGGAGTGACAGAGACGATGCAGAAGAAGGCCTCGAATGAAGCTGTAACCGTGACAGCGGTCCGAGAGATCGAGGGTTGATTAGACAAGGTCGATCTGATTCCTCTCTCTGTATGCCGATCACATAGGCGGAATAGCAACGATCTCACTCTTCCTTTCAGGGCGTGAGAAATTCTTATCGAAATGCAAAATGTTTTCGTTGATCAAGTACAATGTCCTTTGAGGGCCTTTTTTGCCTGCTCTTTCAAGTCCATGATACAGCTTTCAATGCACAAGCATCAGCCTGTCAAACACATCGTGCCATGTATGATGGCCTTGTAGGGGATGGGAGTAACATCGACGGCGATGCGAGCGTAATGGTTTCGACTAACCTCTTGTGCTTCGTTTGGACGACGCTGGGTCAGAAGAAACCAGAGAATGACAATTGGCCATTGCACATTCAGGTCGGACTGTATCTTTGAGAAATCGAATGCATTGTTGCTGTACGTCTATGCAGAGCTTTCTTCTTCGTCTTCATCCTCTTCGTCTATCAACTTTTCCACGATAAGATTTGCGCTCCGTCCAACACGGGCCTTCAGAGTGCCGCCCTGATCAAGACCGTACACTTCGCGGGGCATCGGCGAGACTAGTTGGAACTCGTACTCGTGACTATAGCCACTCGGTTCGGAAGCATCCTCTTCTGTTGCTGGCTCATCACTTTGGATGATATCGTAGCATTCGACAAAGGCGTACAGCTCTTCCAATTCAGCGTCGGCACCAAACTTGCGTATTACCCTGTCGCCCGACGGCATCCTGATACTGATACGCACAACATCACTAGCTGTAGAAGCAGGCTCTTCCGGCAACGACTGTGTGCGCCACTTCTTCCATTGCAATATGTTCTGGGCCTTTCGTGCCTTGGCCTCTGCCTTGTCTCTTTCTTCCCTCTCGGCCTTCTCTCGAGCGGCTTCAGCTTCCTTTCTTTGACGAGCCCTCTCTCTGTCTTGAGCCAGTGACCGCTCATATGCGCTGTTTTGCTCTTCTCTGAGAGATCTTGATGCCTGCTGCTCGGATCGCTGTCTCCTTGCGCCTTCCAGCTCTTGGTCACGCTTCTGCATGGCATCCTGCATCTTGGCGAGAAATTCTGAAGGTGGCACTGGTCCAGCGATGCGAGCGATGAGAGACATGGACGTAGAAGAGACAGACGGTGTATGAACGACCAAGCCAGTGAAGGGAAACTTTGTGACGTTGAGTGCTGTTGCGACCTGGTATGCTTCGGAATCTTGAAGGCTTCCAGCCCAGACAATCATATCCGAAGCATGATTCTGTATAAAATCTTTTGCCTCTGGCGAGAGAAGGGTGTCGCGGACAAAGGGAGCGGTATCGTCATGCTCGGGGGAAAGCAGAATGACGAGCAAGTATTTCAGCTCTCTTTTCGCCAGATCAAACGCCTGGGCGTAGCCGTTCTCGAAGAAGGGGATTGTGTTTGATTCGACATTGTACTCTTCCTCAAACTCGCGAATGAAGCGGGAGGCTGTGTCGCGAGGATTGAGGGGACGTCTATCGGTATTACGAGGCCGAGCTGATTGTAGAGGAAAGAGGCGGTGTAGGAGGCGAGGTAGAATGGGGAACAAGTAGCCGACAGTACCAAAGATGCGACTGAAGATGGAGTATGTCAGGTTGAAGGGAAAAAAGAGCAGCTGCAAGACGAAGGGAGCGGGTTGGGTAAGCTGGCCTTCTGGCGTCGGCACAACGCGAGGCGCTTGTTGCAGTCCGTTTGTAGTGGGTCTTGTTCTTGTGAAGGCAGCTGCATCGAGGCTGGCAGCTAGATTTTCTGATCGGCGAATGTCCTGCGGCGGAGGCACGTCGACGACATCGGCGTCGCCATCGAAGAAGCGTGTGATGGCTATCTACGTTTGGTGTTAGTCGCTTCCCTGACTATGCTTCCAGTTGTTTGCAAAAGACTACCTGAGCATTCCACTGGCAGCGCTGCAGCAGGACCAAGGCGGTATCAAGGTCCTGGTCTGTGACGGACGTGAATTGCTGTAGCGCCAGTTGCTGCTCTTCCGAGAGCTGTGAGATGTCCGTCGAAGGTGCCGACATGATGCCGTACCTTGCGCAAGCCTGTTCTGCTTCTGCAGTGGTATGAGATTAGATTGTTGTACGAAGGGAAAAAGTACACATTGTCATCTCTGAAGCTGCTGGCTGTCCTGAACACCAAGGTGTATGTCATGCTTGGCCCCACTATCTCAGCCCTATCCATGACTCGCCAGAACCTCGACAAGATGCAATCATCTCTCGCGTGGCTCCAGTATACTCCATCACCTGAGCTGTTGAATCCTGTATGAGCTCTGGGTGTTTGTGTTTAGTCCTCTCTATTCTACACGTCCATTCAGAATAGTGTGTGAAAGACGAGCACACCTTCGAGTTGCGGTTTCAGATTGTTGTTGAGATTGGCCGGGAGATACCGACACTTCCCCAAACAGCGAGCGACTTCGCCCTCACCATCCATTGCTCGTGCACTCCCAGGCATATCAGACTAGGCTTCTGCTGTCTGCTTTGTACTCGGTTCAAGACCTGTTATTCTGTAATGTTTTGCATGGCTTCGTTCGATTAGGTACGTGCAAAACCAAGCATCCAAGCCTGCACCATTCCCGTCCGTCCCCATTGTCGGGCTCGTCATACCTGCAGCCTCCCTGCGCATCTTGACTATCTTGTCGCATCGCTGTGCTCATCCATCCTCAAAGTGCCGCCAGTCCATATCTGACTCGATCCTACTCAGGCACTGCTTGTTGATATTGTGTTTCTGGCAACCCATAGGGCATCTGATCCGCCGCGTCAATCCTATCGTTTCGCCATCGACAACCCCTTTAAAGCCACACCTTGCAGTATTACCTTATCGTCACTTTCTGTTTGCTCGGGTTTCTATCTTTCAAACTTCTGTTCAACTCTTGGCCATCCATTCTTCCAAGAATCGATAGGGCGAATACATTTCCGAGACGCGCTCGACGAATGCTTTTAAAACATTTGCAACTAAATTCGAAACTGTTCACTCTGTGAAACGCATTCGCTACCATGGCAGCAACGGGCACCAGTAGTCCGGGTGATATGCGTAGAAGGCATCAGTCTCCGAGACCCAAAGGCCGTGGTGTGTACTCCAAACTTATCTCTGATGACCTCGCTGATTTGTTGGTTCTGACATGGATATAGAGAACACGAAAAACGTCCTTTGCAGAAACATTACCATCTATGGCAGCTGCAGAGCTCAGAACAATGGTGCGATCTACTCTTTCTCAGTGCTATGTACAGCCTTTCTGATCAGCTGCAGGTTGCCCTTACAACCATGAGATACCTCCTAAACCCAATCAACAGGCCGAGAGGTATTTTGACCACCTATTAATCTTTGTCTCGGGGCTTACGATCATTGTAGCGCCAAACGCTTCCTAAACGTTGATTCCCCATCGTTCAAGCCCTTGTCACCAGTCACGAACAGCGCGCAGCCTGTGAAAGCTCTGGGAATATCGCCAAAAGCAGCTTCGGCGGCTGTCTTTACCCCCAAATCCACTGGTATCAATTAGTCAAGACATAACAATATGTGCGTGTGATCGCTGACTCAATCCAGCGGCAGCGCCAGTTGCGGCAGCCAAGCAGCCGTCAGAATGGTCTCAACGTGGTATACAAGAGTTTGTACCTCAGAACTTTGTGCCTCAAGCGGTAAGTGACGTTACTTTGCCATCGTTATGGGCCATCTGTTGTGCTATCTCTAGTTTCCCTAGAAACACTCCAGTATTCGGCTTCTCATACTGACGTTCGTCAACACAGTCTGATGGTGGTAACTCTACCAGTATTGCCTCGTTCGACCCCTTCACCATGCAGGGGACGTCTGGTCAGATGTCAGACGCTTCTCATACTCCACAAATCAACCCCTACGCTCAAGATGCATCTGCTCTAGCCGCGAATTCGATGTTTTCAGCTGCAGCCGCGTTCGCTCATCCGGTATGTCACGGATGGTCTTCTTAGATCCGTCTACTTACGCTTGTTGCAGCTCAGCTACCATCTTTATGCGCCGTTGGGACCCCATCGGGAGAACCTCATGGCTTACCAGCGAACAACTCACGACTTCTTCATTCCTGATCATCTACGCGAAGAGATGCAACGTAAATCCGAAGCATCTCTTCAAACGTTCTCGAGTAGGCGATCCATGTTCGAAATGCTCGCTTCTTATAACTAACCTACCACAGACACAGCACTGCCTCAGCAGATTGAACACTTCCATTCTCTGGTAGCTCTTGACACCAATGCGCAAAAGTCTGCGTCTGCATACGGTTACCCAAGTTGGGTATACAAAGCCACTTCGAGCAAAGATGGGTACAATTATGCTCTAAGACGTCTCGAAGGTGAGGATCCAGCCTTTCACACTATTCGATGGATCACAAGCTCACCACAAACCCCAGGCTTCCGACTGACCGATGAAAACGCTATCCGTGCTATACAGACCTGGAAGCGTATCAGCAACGGAAATGTCGTCACCGTCCATGATGCATTCACAACTAGAGCATTCGGAGATAGCTCTTTGATTGTCGTCACCGATTATCATCCTCTCTCGCAGACTCTGGCGGACAAGATTTTTACTCCTAACGCGAGAAATCCTGGTGTCGCCTTAGCGCGATCTCCAGGTAATTACGTGACAGATCATGAGCTGTGGGGCTACATTGTCCAACTGGCATCTGCTATCAAAGCAATCCACTCAATAGGTCTTGCTGCACGTCTCATGATCCCGCAAAAGATTCTCATCACATCCAAGAGTCGATTGCGGTTGAATTCTTGTGGCATTCTCGACATCACTCAATACGAACAAGGCCGCACCATATCAGAGCTTCAACAGGACGATCTTCTACAACTAGGCCGTTTGATTCTATGCATAGCCAACAAGAATCCTACAGCCCACCACAACACCCAAAAATCCCTTGAGCACGTCGGCCGAGCTTACAGCGAAAAGATGCGTGAAGTAGTCACATGGCTACTCACTCCAGCTACGCCAATGACACCCACTCAAGCAACAACAAGTTCACCGACTCCTGCGGCAGCGACCACGTCCTCGGACCACGATATCGACAGCTTCCTTTCGCTCATCTCGTCACAGATCACATTGACCTTCGACGCTAGTCTACATGAAGCAGACTCACTGACAAGCAACCTTTCTCGAGAGCTCGAAAATGCACGCCTGGTCCGTCTGCTTACCAAACTGAATATGGTTCTAGAGCGTCCCGAGGCGACATTGACTTCCAACGCTGCAAACCCCAATCAGCCTGCTGCACCTCATACTCTTAACCATACATCGTCCGCTTGGTCCGAGACTGGAGACCGTTACTATCTCAAGCTCTTCCGCGATTATGTATTCCACCAAGTAGATGCTGATGGCCGACCTGTTCTGGATCTCGGACACATCTTGACATGTCTGAACAAGATGGATGCGGGTATTGAAGAGAAGGTCATGTTGGTCAGCAGGGACGAACAGAACTGCTTCGTCGTAAGCTATAGAGAGGTGAAAAGAGGCTTCGAGAGTGCTTGGACAGAATTGATGAAGGCAAGCCAGGGAGGAAGAAGATAGAAAACATTGTATACAGAACAAAAAAAATGAGAAAACGTTCATTTATATTTCAGGTCTGTATTCTTGCGACCGACTTGTTTTTTCAGCGCCGCCGAGAAGTCGAACAAGGGCTTGTTGGATCTGCCACCCTGACCGTATGCGGGAACATTGAAATTGTCTTGATGTGGATACCAAATGTACCGATACTCGGTCAAAACAGTTGTCAAAGCAGGCCTCTTGACACCTGCACTTACAGCATAGAAGCGAGCCTCCGTGGCCATTTGTGCTTTCAAAAATTGTAGTTTCACGACCGAGCGGTGTAGCACACTGCAGCGTCGAGAGGCATCAAAGACCTTGACCTCCCCAACATATCGCCTTCATGGAATTGATTGCCATAGAAATTCTCGAAGTCAGTATGTCACTTTCCCTCGCAGATTCAGGACTGGGAGCATAGACGAGAGATGAGGACGGAATAAAGCACAAAAAGAAGAATATATTAAGACCCTCCAAAACCCCACTTCCCAAAATGGCAAAGCGCACTTTTTTCTCAAAGACCAAGAAAAACAAGCATGTGATGTGACGCTCTAGAACCAACGAGCAGAGAGGACCCTGTTGGAAGTGGAGGACACGAAAAAGACCACAAAGTCGAAACACACCCAACCCCCTTCTCTTGAAACAACGAGGCAGCCAACAACCAACAGCTCCTTCTTACCAACATTTACTGTCGCTTTTCCACTCGTAACCAAGAAATACATATTCTTCAACGTACAGATATAGCAGACATGTCAGGACACCAAAGAAGACCTAGCATGGTATGTCATAGGGGAGCGACAGCAGCTAGGCTGCAATCTTGGAGCAACAAAGCCAGCTAACAACGATAATTGCAATAGGCTGAGAACCTGACCCCAGAGCAAATCAAAGAGCTCAAGGAGGTCTTCAACGTCTTTGTAAGTCTCCAACCATCTTGAATTCAACGCGATTACGGTACGTCAAGAACCGGACGCTGATGATTGTATAGGACAAGGATGGAAACGGCAACATCACAGTCGACGAGCTGGGCGAAGTAATGCGCTCGCTCGGTCAAGAGCCTTCTCAGACCGAACTCGAAGACATTCTCAACGAGATTGACAAGGACGGTTCTGGCTCCATCGAATTCGACGAGTTCCTCTCAATGATGGGCCGCAAGGTTCAGCAAGCAGACAGCGAGTCCGAGCTGAGAGCAGCATTCGCCGTTTTCGACAGAGATGGCAGTGGTACCATTTCCGCAGAGGAGTTGAGAAATGTCATGAAGAGCATTGGTGAGAACCTTTCCGATGCCGAGATCGACGAGATGATCAAGGAGGCCGACGCCAATGGAGACGGCAACATTGATTGTAAGTTTCGTGAGAATCCGTAGAAGTGTTCGAGACTAACACGATCCACAGACGACGAGTTTGCCAAGATCATGAGTGCTTAACGTGTTGTGCATGCGAGCACGACTTCGCCTTTTCTTCGAGGCCAACTGTGCAGGTTACACTTTGGACTTGAAGCTTGAAGGTATACGACTCTACAATGGAAGCATTATGAAAATCAAGCAGGGCAAGGTTTTTGACATGTCATGGATAAACGCAACAGAGGGCTGTAGGGTTCATTTAGGAATGGAAAATATCATCGGTGTTGCACAAGAGAAGTAAAGAAACACCAGGATTAGATGTCGCGTGATACAACTTCATGGGTAGACGATACAGCAAATTCAGGACAAAATTCATATTCTTTGGCAGACTAATTGTCTGCATCGCTATCTTATACAATAAGGAGTTTCTCTTGGCCTGGTGCCTATGATGTTTTTATGGGCATATTCCCTAGCTGCTGGGGATGATTGAGTAAACAGAGTAAAGCTTGAGTTGGCAACGCTCTGGCAATATCGGGTCCCGGGGCGACTGATTTATCGGTCCTTCTTGGGAGTGCTGTCGGAGTTGCCAGAGACCTGGTCACCAAGACGGTTGTACTCGGTGGAGAGACCCTGAGCTTGCTTCTTGAGAGTCTCAATGTCACGGTCCTTGGCAGCGAGCTCCTTCTTCAGACGGCCAACCTCGCCAATGTTGCTAGCGTCGTCAAGCTTGCCAGAGTTCTTGCCAGAGTCGATACCCTTCATCTTTCTGTTCTCCTCCTCGAGGCGGAGGACGTCAAGGATCATGCCGTAAGTGCGGTTGAGAATCAGAGAGAGGAAGAGAGTGAAGCCACAGAGATACATGTTGCGCTGCGAGTAGAACTTGCGGGCCTGGATCTCCATGCGTTCGATGCCGCCGACAGCAGCAGCACTGGTTGAAAAAGTTAGTGGATGAGCCTCAAGTTGTGGACAATGGGCGAAGGCTTACCCGGCGCCGTTGTTGGCCTTGTTGGCTTGAGCCAACTCAAGCTGGACGCGGTAGACGCGGTTGACACTGTCCACGAACAGGATCAGGATGAAGACGAAGGTGATCTGTCGAGTTGTCAGAATTGAAGCTCACAGCAAGCTACAGGAGACGTCTCCACATACCTTTATCCAATACTGCAGCTTTGCTATGACAGGACTCTCGGAGATGAAAGTCAGGAGGGTGCGCTTCCAGGTGAAGGGCATGGGGATGATCAGCGACATGAAGACGACCATCTCGAAGACGAGAAGTCCGAAGACAAGACTGTAGTAGAGGGTCATGGTGGGCAATCGGCAGTGTGTGATTGATTGGAGTGTAGGAAAGGTGAAGAGGGGATGGAGAAGGATGTCTGAGAGTAGAAGTAGGAGGTCGATGCAGGACAAAACAGGCGGGTCCACGTCCAGCAGCAAGCCAACACGTACGTCACACCCAGCAAGCTCTCGCACTGTCCACGTCCGGCACAAACCAGAACTGGAATCATCGCACTCGCAGCTTCCTCAGCTCTGCCGAGCAGACTCCCGCGCACAGACACCCCAGCCCTCCACTCCGGCACCCCGATAAGAAGCTTATCGCTCAAAGTCTCAAGAAAAGTGTCGCCGCTTGCTTGCACTTGCATCTTAGCAGCAGCACTGTACACAAACATGGCCGACAACACTGACAAGTCGCTCAACGGCGCTGGCACCACGGCACCCGCCCAACCTGACACCAATCCCCTCAACCCGTCCGAGCCTTTGAAGCGCCCTGCACCCAGCGATTCGACCGAACCCGCCAACCCGCAAAGCGAGATTCTGCCTTTTGACTCGGCTGTTACACGCGCCGAGAAGGTGGAGCGCCATGGCGATGAGCAACCCTCTAAGAGAGTCAAGCTGGAACAGGACCCCGTCTTGGGTGCCATGGACCCTGCTCCGAGAACAAAGGGTGTAGCACCCATCAAGAAAGAGTACCTTATTCACAACTCCAACTCGGCATCAAGACCGGAACAAGTCTCAGAAGAGAACCCGGACGATGTGGCCGAAGGAAGCAAGCACGAATCACAACAGCAAAGCAAGGACAAGAAGCAAAAGAATCGCGGCCAGAACAAGGCTAGAACCTTTGGCAGCTCGCGTGATACTCTTCAGCTGTGCAAGACTCGCGTCCACAACAACGAGTTCTCGCCTCTTGAGTGTCCCTTCGGCGACAAGTGCAGAATGGAGCACAATCTGCGCAAGTACCTGAGCGAAGGCAAGCGTGAAGACTTGATTACCTTCAACTCAAAGTGCCCCATCTTCGAGGTCAAGGGCAAGTGTAATGCTGGCTGGAAGTGTCGCTTTGCTGGCTCTCACTCGACTGAAAGAGAATCTGCCGACGGCCGCAAGGAGTTGGTGTTGCTGGACAACGACAAAGCCACGGGTGATGATGCTCAAGCAGAGGAGGAGGAAGGTCTGGGAGTCGTCAACGTTGTCTCTATGGGAGCAAAGATTGATCTCAGGAAGAAGAAGACTGGAATGCCCAAGTCCGAGGCCTACGTCACCTGGCTCGACAAGCGTCAGACCGAGATGAACAAGTACTTCGGAAACAAGGCCGAGGAAGCACAAGCAGCAGATGCTGAGAAGATGTCGCTCGAGGATCGTCGTGCTCAATTCACCGAGTGCCCTGTCCGTGCTTCAGAAAAGCGCAGAATCTACTACGGCCCGGAGACACCGGTTTTGGCTCCCCTGACCACACAAGGAAACCTCCCCTTCAGACGTTTGTGTGTCGGTCTCGGTGCTCAAGTCACATGGTCCGAGATGGCCATGGGCCTGCCACTGATTCAAGGCGAGAAGGGCGAGTGGGCTTTGACCAAGGCCCACGAGTCTGAAACCACTCCTCCCAAGTACACCCCCAAGTCCATTGTTGCAGGCTATGATAACTCCAAGGATCTGAAGTTTGGTGTTCAGATTGCAGGAAACAAGCCATGGAACGTTCTGAAGACGACCGAGATCCTCACTGCTCTCTGCCCTAGCATTCGCGCAATTGATTTGAACTGTGGCTGTCCTATTGACCTCGTTTACCGTCAAGGTGCCGGCTCTGCTCTTATGGACTCACCCGGCAAGCTTGAGAAAATCCTCCGCGGTATGAACGCCGTCTCTGGAGAAACTCCTATCACTGTCAAGATCCGTATGGGTACCAAGGACAACCACCCCACCGCTGACAAGCTCGTCCAGCGTCTTGTTCTTGGAGGAGAAGAAGCCGTTGTGACCGGTGATGGCCCCTGTGGTGTCGCTGCCATTACTCTCCACGGCCGTAGCCGTCAGCAAAGATACACTCGTCAAGCCAACTGGGAGTACATTGCCGAGTGCTCGGCTTTGGTCAACAGACTCAAGCAAAAGCAAGCAGAAGTCACAGATACAATTAGAGAGGCAGATGCTCGCGACATGACCGCTTCCAACAACGGTACCCCCTACTTCTGCGGCAACGGCGACGTCTACTCCCACGTCGACTATTTCGACGCCGTCAACAACGCCAATGTCGACTCAGCCATGATCGGTCGCGGTGCTCTGATCAAGCCCTGGATCTTCGAGGAAATCCAAACTGGTCAATACCTCGACAAGAGCGCGACCGAGAGACTACAATACATTGAGCAATTCACACGCTTCGGTCTGGAGAACTGGGGATCCGACGAGATTGGTGTTGGCGTGACCCGTCGTTTCCTGCTCGAGTGGCTGAGCTTCAGTTGCAGATATGTGCCTCTGGGCCTGCTCGAGCACTTGCCACCCCACATGAACGACAGACCTCCTGCTTTCCGTGGTAGAAACGAGCTCGAGACTCTTCTCAGCAGTCCCAACTACAAGGACTGGATCAAGATTAGGCAAGCTCTGTCCCCGATCTCTAAACATGTGAATCCAGCTAACGAGACGATAGTGAAATGTTTTTGGGACCCGCTCACAAGGACTTCAACTTCCAGCCCAAGCACAAGAGCAACAGTTACGAGATTGAGGCTGAGGGTTAAATGCTTGCATTTACAATATCGGCGTTACAAAAGGTCAGGTCTACATAGATTTGCTGGATCACATGCGAAAATGTCTTGATAAGATACCACCATAAGATGAGAAAACAGATTCCTCAAAACACACGTCACGTTGAGAATCTCATGAAGTTGAAAACGGGTAGTGATGCTCCTCGTAAGGATAAAAGAGCCTCGTGTTGTAGACTTCAACAGATTATGTACGGGTTCAAGCGAGACTAATGTACTGTGCTGACGATGCTCGTGCTCACTAAAATCTGGGTTTGCTCGAAAGCGGTACAGGCGGCGCATCGGCCTGCAGTTCCTTTTTCTTCGGCGGTGGAGGCGGTGGCTTCTTTCCAGCAGCAGCATTGGAACCAAATGACGATGCAGCAGAGGCAACAGTACCCGCATGGCGAGTGGCCATATTCATAGCGGTAGGAGAAGCAGCTGCTCGTGAGAAGCCTGATTGTAGAGCCTGTGCTTGTTGTGGAGAGGCTCCAGAGGCAGTGGCGAAGGTACCAGCGTGTTGGACCGCTTGCTTCTGAACAGCGGGTGACGAGGCGATGTTTGCAGCGTGGTTCCTGACGGTTGGTGAAGAGGCCAGGCTTGCGAAGCGTGACTGAACTTGTGGGTTGCTCGCTTGTTGTGAGACCATATTACCAAAGCGGGACTGTGCGCTGTTGGAAGGTTGCGAGGGTTGGGATTGTGAGGAATCTGAGGAGGTCATCCTGGAGAAACGTGATTGCAGTTCGTTCATCTGAGAAGGTTGAGGTGGTCTGGCGGCTGGTGAAGAGTGCGCAGCGGCCGGCGAGGAGGATCGGGCACCAATGTCGAAACCCGGCACACTCACACCTGCACGAGCTAGTCTGTTCATAGCGCCTTGATCTGGGGCAGGGACATGGACAGGTGCTTGCACGGCTTCGGAGTAGACGGGTGGGGGCGGAGGAGAGTTTAGATCGGGGTGTGAGTTTTGGCGAGGAGGCAGTCGAGGGGGTAGTGCGGGTTGTTGCCTAGATGGAGCAACCGGGGGTGTAGGGGTCGAACGAGGTGGAGGGAGTGGAGAGCGCGCAGCGGGAGAGGGAGCTATCTGTCGTGGAGGTGGGCGAGGTTGTGAAGAGACGGACTGCGGAGAGGCCGTGTCCAGTCGTCGAACGGGGGGTTTGGGCAAATTTGCGGTAGAAAGACCGGTCGTGTCGACTCGGTATGGACCTGGTGGTGGACGGGAAGCATCTTCTTCTTCTTGCTGGGCCTGTTGTTGAGAGAATTGTTGCTGCTGGACCATCTCTTTCGGTAGCGGCGCGCCCAGTCCACGTGTAGCGGCAGTGTTTGCAGGGCTACTGGAGTAGCTAGATGTGGTGGTGGTGAGGGCGCCGGGACTGGAAGCTGCTGCTTGGCCATGGTAGTGCATGTGTTTGGGCGGAGGAGCGAACGAGGCAGCTGCATGGTGCTTAGTACCGGGCGACAGTGATGGAGGAAGGCAGCAGGCACTCACGGTCTCTCAGGCTGGTCAAGGGCTGCGAGACGTGGTTCTCACGCGCCTCGATGCGCTCTCTCTCCGACTTGCTCGTGCTTCCGGGGATCCTGTCGTTGATGCGGCCTGGAATCTTGTCGTTGATCTTGGAGCGCCATCCGCTTCCTCCTCCACCGCTGCTGCTGCTACTGCCGTTGTCTTTGGCGCCGCCTGGATGCCACCCTCCTTTTGCTATGTTCCGTAGCCCAGACATTGTGTGTGGTTTGTGTCATGTTTCGACTCTCGCTCTCGATTCTGTTGCACTTGACTTGCATGGCATGCCCCGCTTACGTCAGCCACCATCAGCCCGTCAGTCCATCACATTGTCGAGTCAGACGTACGAGTACAATCGACTATTCACTCGAGGCTTACAATCCAATGTCTTTTCTCTTTCTCCAATCCGTCTTATCATTATGCAGTTCGTCAGTTGGGGGATATCTCTAATCGACAATGCAAACTCCAGGACGCCGTCCAATCTCCCTTCACCCACCTCTCTCCCTGCTCTAACCCACCACGCTCTTCTTGCGACCGCCTGTCGACTCTGAATCAAACTCGACACGCTTCCACATGCCGACATGCATGATCTTCTCTTCTTCCCACGTGCCCATGCTCTCGTCCTTGACAAAGCCAAACAGAGCCCAGTATTTTTCCAGCTGTGCTTGTGCATGTACCAAGACCAGTCCTCTCCATACATCTTCAACCTCAACACCGCCTCCAAGTTCGAGCTTGCGTTGCTCGGCTGCCGCAGGCGACATGGGTGGAAGGATCTTGTCAACATTCTGTGATGCCCACGTAAGAGCTGCATCGATGAGGAGGCGAGCGAGTCCGAGTCCTGTTAGTACTGTCAGTGACATATCCATCGAGCACGTGGGTTGCTTGCAGTACCTCTGAAGGGCTGAAGGACCGACAAACGGCCGAGCTTGATGTAGGCTTCCTTGCCATCGTGCATTTCAGTCTTGCTTAGCCCGCTCTGCATGTCCTGGGGCAGTCCCTCGTGGTTGTCAATCTTGTGACTCGAGCCAGGCTGAGGATGGGGTGGGTGAGGAGGAGGAACCAGTCTGATGGTGCCGACTGGGAGTTTCATGGCAGTACTGCCCTTGCGTCCAGTGTGCTCGGCAGACGTGGCCGAATCCTTTGTGACGCCGTCCATGGCAGCATTGCCGTCGCTGCCAGACGTGCCGACTGAGGCGTATGCGACCCAATGGAAGCTGCGAGCATCATCTATGTCGACCTCGTTCTCCAACGCAACCTTTTGCTCCTTGACAAAGACGTCTTCACGCACGCTCATGGCATCGCGGAAGACCTCTGGCACATCTGGTGACTGCGTCGAATGCAGTGCAGCCGAATCATAGTTTGCCAGTGCCAGGCCGGGGGGTGGTAGAAATGAGATGAATTCCGACATGATCGATTGTGGACTTTGCGACCATGCAAAGAAAAGGTACTCGTATCTTGGTGACTGTAACGCCTTGTACTATGAGGTGGATGGCCGAGCTCTCAGGCTTGGGAGTGGTGGGGAGCTTGTTGTTGCTTGCTGTTTGTCGGAAAAGTTCAAAAGTATAAGACTGGCAAGAACAGCGCCTCAACAGAACAATCTCTCATTGTCATGTTCATTTGCCAAGCTAACCATGTCAACAGCAACCTTGTAACGATCAAAAAGCCACTCGGCCGCAATCATAGGCGATGCAGCGGTAAGGGCTGCGGCCTGCAAGTCCGTATGACGCACACCTGCATCTTCTCGTCTGTGCATGACCTTCATTTCTCCACCTTCCTGATTGATCATTTTCCATGTCTCCAGCTCCTTCTGCTGCACCGCTGCAGCGTGACCTGCAAGATACCAGCATGCATAGAGTACTGGTCAGAACATCTCTGTGTCCGCCTTCTGACCGAGTACATGAGTTGCATCTTAGAGCACGCCTTCTGCCCGGATTACAGTGTAAACGCCTACGTGGATATACTCGTCAAACGTCCGTCATGTGGTTGGGGTGATCATTACTCTATTGAAATGTCTTGCTATCTAAATTCGTTTATCCTTGACCCAAACATGATTCTAGTCCTCACACTCCCACTCGTCGCCATCGTCTTCGCCAGGGGTGCCATTGTACATTGCAGCAATTCCAAGTGACGCCTTGCCTCCAACTTCCGAGAACACGACAAACTGTGACTTCAAGAAAATGTCTCCAAGAATGCTGAAGCTAAGTCCCGTGTTTTGTTGCAGACCACCGAAGCAAGTCGTGTACGAAATTTGAGCGTAGTTCATGTAGCTGCCAGGCTGCGTCGTTCGTTAGCTATTGAGCCCTGACATCAGGGAGGAGACGATACATACCACAGTGAACTTGTTGCCTCCAACAACCAGATTGAAGTCGGGCAATGTTGAGCTGCAAGGGAACGTGTATCCACCTTGGTTCTTGTCGTATCCAGAACCTGTCACTTGAGCCCAGTATGCCGTAACACTGCTCGAGGGAAGATACATGAGGGTAGTACCAGTGTCGGCGATGGCTACGAATGAAGAGCTGACGGTCGAAGAGGACCCAATCTGATAACCATCGGCTGTGAACTGCCAGAACCCGCTGGCGCTGTTCACATCGACGTAAGTGATCTTGCCTGAATACTTTGAAGAGTCGATGTAACCAAAATCGTAGGTGCCGGGAGCTCCCTTCTTGAGGTTGGCAGTCCAGAGAGGCAACGCAAGCGTGCTCTTGACTGTATCGAAGAAAGTCTTTTGTTGGTTGGGCGAAACAGTGTTGATGTTGCTGAACGATAAGCCAACCAGACCATCGTTGTTAACATCCTTCAGGAACGAATCCGACACCGAAGTGGCTGCTTCAACAGCCTGTGATGTCGCTGTCACTGCTCCAATGATGACCTTGTCGGCATAGACATTGCCACTTGCGCTGGAGCCGTCGCCATATTTGATTGACCAGGTATTGCCAACCAATAGCTGTGATGTCGAACTCTTGCTGGGATCGTATATTGAGTGTCCGCTTTGCTGTGAGGTAGGTTGTAATGTGGAGTAGACCCACAGGTCTGCACTACCACTGTCGAAATTGAGGTTCAGTGTCTGCCCACCAACAGAGACTGGACATAGGTAGGACATGTCATACTGGACCAAGGTCAGCGAAGTACTGGAAAGCAGTCTGAGAGGTACACACATTCTGTGGTGTTGCTTGAACGGTTCCTGCTTGGATTGCTGCGGCGGCGGCCTTGAGCTGAACCGGAGCTGTGCCAGAGAATTTGGCGTATGTCTTCAGCATCGAAAGTGCAGGTGCTTGCATCTGTTGTTTCTTCGCCAGAACCTGCTCGACGGAGAAAGTTTTCTTGCCCTTGATGTCTGCAATAGACACAGTCTTCTTGCCAGTGACATCGACCGGCGATGTCAGAGCTGAGCTGATGAGCGATGCCGCCAGGGCAAGATGTGAAATGTGATGCATGTTGTATGTATAAGCTTGACACGGGCGAGAAGAGAGGACCCTTTGCTCGTAACAAAAGTAGCTTGCTTAGTGGTATGCCTCAGCGCCCGGATGCATAGATACTTTATATCGCCATGAGGCGATTCAGGTAGTCCATGGCTTGCGTTGCCATTGCCTGGCTGGCCAACGGGCACAATCCAACCGCTGTTGCCAATCGGTCTTGACTGGCCGTTGTGCTACGCGTGGTTTAAAAACGATTTGGGAGGCATCTGAGTGTTCGGAACAGGCAAATACCCAATCTGGGCCATCGGAAGTCTCTGATTCTGTTTCCAGCGCCTTTCCGTTCAATCAAATCAATCAAGAGCCTGGGCAATCGATTGCAGCGTAGGTGGTTGACCCGAACTCATGTTCACGTTGAGCTATTGCCCATGCCGTTGCGGTTGCCGACCGTTCAGAACGGTTGCCCCTCGAATCCGAAATTTCCTCTCCTCTCTGGGGTCATCGAATGGCTGGTATTGCGTAGCATGGTTTATTGAAGGTCAAGGAGTACGAATCGCTATTTCACAAGTAGCAAAGTAAAGTTGTAAGGTTTGGACGAGGGGTGAATGAGCACGTGAATTAGAAGAACAGACTTGCATCTTCTGAATGTCTCAACGAGCTATCGTGCTGACTTACATATTTGCATTCGTACAGGCGCAACTCCAAATCTGCAAGGCTCGGAAAGGCGGCCGGATTATCAGAGCCGCTGAGAAAAGCGAATGCCGGTGCTAGCGAGGTGTTCATGAGACACCTTGAGCGTCCAGTCTCAAAAGCGAGCGTCGTTGCAATGATCCGTACACTGCACTGTTCAAAACGCTGTGAGTGCAGACAAGAAAGGCTTAAACCTCTTACAAAAGAGTCCCATATCCACACTGTAGATGTTGGAGAGCATACTCCTTACCACAATAATAGACATGACTGTCCCTTAATCTCCTCCCTTTCAAGGAGATGCCTGGGCAGTGGCTCATGCTCGAGTACGAGCTTGGCTATTCTGAGTATCCAGTGTATGGAGTATATTGCACATCTTGTGCGATTGCTTGATGAACTCGTCGAGCATACATCCAGCCGCAAGTCTAGATGGCCGGATTTGGTTTCGGAAGAAGTGCGATCGGCACATGGATGCAAGTCATCGACGTTCGGCACGTGCATGTGGAACAGAAAAAAGGCATGGGAAGAACGGTCACTAGAACATGTCTGAGGGACACATGGGCATGATGCAAACCGTAGAGCTCATAAATTCATTACTATGGAAGAAACAATGTTTGCCATATTTGTTCTAGCTCTCGAATTCATCGAGACCTTCACAGCCATATACCTCTTAGGAAGTATTCGCCCGAAAAGCATAGAAATAGTTGTCATATGCCTACGCAATCTTCTTGCTGGATGTAATCAGGCAGAGAAATCAGCCCAATTTGCCGGCTGCAGTCTCACCCAAAGCAGATCAAAGTTCTTTTTTCAAGAAATGTTCTGCTCTATGTTCAGTCTCGTAGTCACTATGGACGTAGGCCCTTTCGACATCTGGAAGGCCCTCAAGCTTGTTTTGCAGATCTTCTGCAATGTCGTGAGTTTCTTTGAGCGTCATCTCTGGATGAAGGACAATATCGACTTCAACAGTAATCCTAGGACCAGAGTACCAAGCTCTCACGGTGTCCAGACTGACGATATCTGGGCTGTGTGTCATGGATATATAAGTGATCCATTGGAGAATATGAGTAGGAGCAGTGACTCCGATAAGAAGCTGGAATTCGGAGTACGCGGTGCGAAGCCACAGGAAAGAAATCAGGCATGACAGGACGATGGCTCCGGCTGGATCAATCTGCCACGCAAGTTTGCTACCTCCTACGGAAGCCAGTACACCGAATCTGATCATTGTCAGTCAAGATGAATGAGTTGAAACTCAAGCAATAGACGTACCCGTTAATGAAAAGGTCGTTCCTGTGGTCTTGTAAATGACAAAATCAGCTCGGTTCGTGCTAATGATATGGTCGAGCTACACAACTTGAATAACAAACGATATGTTGCTTACCTTCCCATAGAATACGAATAGAGGAGTATTTGTTTCCCAGAGACCAACAGTACAAGAAAAGAGCGAATTTAGTGGCAAATGCTATGCAGACGGCCAGGACAGCCGGAAGATGAAATCGTTTCGTTTCGGCCTCAGGCTCCGTAGCAAGCTCCCGTGCGGACATGACAATCAAGATGAATGAGACACTACACATCAGAAAACAGAAGCAGATGTTGCCTGCGGTCTCAATACGAGCTTTCCCAGCTGGAAACTTGCGTGGATCAACCCGATTGACCGCTCTATTGCACAAGATCAACAGAAATGTACTGCAGGGGTCAAACAGAGCGTCAGACATGCTGGTAAACAGTGACAAAGAGCCGGAGGATATAGCACCATACAATTGAAGACCAGCCAGGACAACGTTTGCTGCAAAAGAACCATAGACGGCAATCTTATACTGTAAATGGTCGGCACCTGCTTCTTCTTTGGCTTCTCTTCTGTGTTCGTCGACTGACTTCAGCATCCTTTCAATAGCCTCGTTCTGGCCCTCGTAGAAGCCTCTGATCTTGCGTGACTGCACGGCATCTTTGGTTTGGGCGACTGGTGCACAAAGACGATCTTTAGCACTTTGACGTTTCTTGGAAGTGTTTGCTTGTATGGCATTTAGTTGCTCGGCGCTCTTAAGTCGGCTGGACAAATCGAGAGGGTCATCTTGATCAGTGTAGGTCGGAAATGGTCGACCTTCAACATCTCCAGATTCACTGGCGTTACGAGCGTATGCGGGGCGTGAGACAGGGTCATGAGACTCGACGACCTCATAAGACGTAGAAGCACCGGGTTTGGTCTGCGGCAGTGAAGGAACAGGAAGTGCACCTTCTGGCAGTTGCCCGATCCGAGTGGATGGTTCGGGGTGATTGTGAAAAGGTGACGGGCGAAGAGATATCGCTCGATGAAGGTCAGGATCAGATCCGTGATGGGACATGATTGACGAAGCACTTGATATTTACACGAGATGTGGTGTGCTTCTGAAACGGTACAACAAGCGAGGGCACTTGTTGATGATGCCAGAAAGAGATTGAAAGTAGAGTAGATGGATGGCAGTTTGAGAAGACGATAGATAAGATACGGTTGCCTATGAGGCAAAGAGTGGAAGCTACACCTACGTACTACGTCGATGCACCGCCACACAGGGATATGCTGTATGTATTGCCGAGCGCCAAGTTGTGATTTCCCTTTTGGTCAACGTCAAAATTGCGAGTTGCATGTCCCCACTTAAGTATCCTTCTACAAGAAGCTCCTTTATTGTCGATATAACAAAGCAAGAGTGACATACCGAAAAGCAAACAATTGGACAAAAGCATGAGCGTCATGTCCATCACATCCGTCTAAGGGTCTTGTGTCCGTTGCAATAAACAGCAGCATGGATTTTAAAATAGGCTAGCAACTGATATGGCGTGAGGACGGACAGCGCCTCCTGCTTCTTCTTGGCCCTAATTTGAGTGACGCACACGAGCAAGCTCTCGGACGGCAAAAGGAGCCGTGAGATCGATTTGTGCGACCGAGCGGTCAACAACAATATCCTGCGTAGCGAGGGTCACGATATACCACGCTGCCCAGAAATCGGCTATACGATGGTCAGCCCTCTTCAGCAAGCGTAGCGGAATTCACAGGCGAGGGCAGAATTGTTTGATGGTCTCAATGTTCGAGATAGACTGCCGACGAGCTCCAGAAAGCCATCGGTAGGCGCTTTAAAGACAGATGAAACACGTCTGCAGGAACAGTGGCTTGGTGCCAATCAGGCCAATAACCGTTAGCCGCCTAGTGCCAGAAGCGTCCACATATGCGGAGCCACAAGGAGGCCAATCTGGATTTGTGTGTTTATGTAGGCGGACTGCCATCGTTTTCTCCTGCGACAACCATTGCTGTCTTTTGTTGTTCCACTCGCCAGGGAAATCCTTCGTGACTTCCTTCCATTTCACTCACACTCGTTTCTTGTCTGACGCCGAGTCACCGTGACGCTCTTTACCCACTCTGCCTTGCGCATAAACAGCTCTCAAACAGCCAAAAGCCTGTTGCATTCCAGAACCCCCCTGCTTATCCCTGGACATACAGCAAGATTGACGATCAAAAACCATCAACTTCACTTCGCGCCTTCGGATTCGCGACACACAAGGCCGACGACACTCACTTTTTGTCTTCTTCCGTGCCTTTCACAAAGGCATGTCACAATAGTCATTGTTGGCCTATTGTTCGGCCTCGCATTATTCAACGACGACCACCAATCTCCTTGACATCTGCGAGCGATAATCACCACTTGGATTTCCCCACTGGCACTTCCATCAATCTCATCAACTACTCTACTACCACCACATCGACCCGGATATTTGGATTGCAATCAAGCCACGAACGCCTACTTCACCACTACAAAGCCGGTTCTTTGTTTCTGCTCTCCGGATTTGACTGAACCGACACTACCAATTCCTTCTTTGTTCTTCGATACAGGCTTGTCCCTGCACCGCGCCGGTCGCCATGCATTCTCACCACTCGCACTCTCACCTGCACTCTGCCTTTGGTCGCGCTGCGGAAATGGCTGTCGCCCCAAGAGGGCTCACTAGTGAGCTCAATGCACTCGCTAATGCTACTGTACAAGAACTATCACCATACGCCCATGGACTATCGGGCGTAGATCAAACCGCGAACTATCTCTTCGCTGCTGTCCTCTGCGTCTCTCTCGGTGGACTGTGTGTACTGACATTGTTGTTCCGATGGGCAACCATGGGCAATGCGCACATCCGGCACCTACTCACTATGAGCAATCCGGATAGGCAAGTTTACTGGGCTCAGAACCATACCTCAATCTGGCCAAAGATCAAAAAGCATCTGCTGTACGCCCCGCTAGGTCGCAACCGCCATAACAAGGAGATTCAGCTTTCCTCAGCAATTAGCATCGGCACTCTCCCGTCTCGTTTCCACACCCTCCTGCTCACCGTCTACCTGTTTTCCAACATTGCCTATTGCCTAGTCTTGCATTGGGGTACCGAGGACCGTGCTGCCGTCATCGCCGAACTTCGGGGTCGCAGCGGTGAGCTCGCTGCACTCAACATCATCCCGACCATGCTCTTTGCCATGCGCAACAACCCTTTGATTCCTCTCCTCAGAGTGTCATACGACACCTTCAACCTTCTGCACAGATGGTGCGCCAGAGTTTGCGCCATCGAAAGCATTGTCCATACCATCTGCTACCTCGTCAACGTCATTGACTCGGTTGGTTATGATGGTCTCAAGGACAACCTGGCAACTCCCAGTTATGCCTGGGGCATGGTCGGCACCTGCGCGTTCACCATGATCATCGTTCAAGCCTTCTCGCCCCTGCGCCATGCATTCTACGAAACCTTCCTCAACCTCCACCGTGTCCTGGTCTTGCTGGGTCTTATCGGTGTCTACGTGCATCTCGAAAAGCACAACCTCCCGCAAACACCCTACATCAAATTCGTCATTATCCTTTGGGGACTTGAATGGCTCTCGCGCTTTGTGCGCGTGGCTTACTACAACTTCAGCTTGAAGTCCGGTATGTCGAGAGCACACGTCGAAGCACTTCCCGGCGAGGCCTGCCGCGTCACCTTCGAGCTTGCCAGATCATGGAACTACATCCCTGGATCGCACGTCCATGTCTACTTCCCTACCGTTGGTCTATGGGCATCACACCCCTTCTCAGTGGCTTGGGCGGAAACAAAGCCAAGGAGTGCCCCCCTCGAGATTGAGATGGAGAAGCTACCATCTTGGAATATGCCCAAACATCAGTCTGTTATCTCGCACTACAAAACACAAATCTCAGACAGCGACGGACCAGAAGTCACGCACGTGAGTCTGATCATTCGTGCCAGATCTGGAATGACACGCAAGCTGTATGAGAAGGCATGCGCCTCTCCCAGCGGAATGATCACACTCCCAGGTGCCATGGAAGGACCATATGGCGGCCACGAGAAGCTGGCATCTTACGGCACCGCAGTCTTGTTTGCCGGAGGTGTCGGCATCACACACTGTGTTGGATACGTGCATCGTCTCTTGACACAATATTCCCAAGGAACGTGTTCAACACGTCGCATTCTCCTCGTTTGGTCGGTGCCCACTACCGAAGCGCTCGAATGGGCACGACCATGGATGGACCAAATCCTTAAGATGGAAGGTCGCAAGGAGGTGCTTCGCGTACAGCTCTTTGTCACCAAGCCTCGAAACCAGAACGAAGTCAACAGCCGAACAGGCACAGTGCAGATGTTCCCCGGTCGCTGCAACCCGTCAACAGTGCTCGAGAAGGAGGTAGCGGAGCAAGTTGGAGCGATGGGCGTCGTCGTTTGCGGGCCTGGAGCATTCGCAGACAGCGTACGAGCGGCAGTGCGCAAGAAGGTCGATGTTGGCAATATCACGTTTCATGAGGAAGCTTTCACGTATTAAAGCGCTGGATGTGCATTTTTTGTTTTCTCCTGTTCAATACCTTATCTTCTCAGCGCATTCATGATTAGCATTTGTGGAGTGCTTCCTATAGTCGTACATAGACAAGATGTGAAATGTAGCACATGTCTCTAATTGGTAACCAAAGTTCCGATGCAAGTCAGAGTGGGTTGTGTGACAAGGCAGTAGCTTGATGATGACAGGCACGGAATCAAAGATGCACGGGTTGGCAGGCAGGTAAAATAGGTGTGCCCCTTGAAACACAATCGGCAGGTGGGAATGGTGCTTGCAGCGGCAGGCGGTACTTGGATTAGGAGGCTGGGATGAAGCAGGAGGGTTGGTTCCTGCCAAGCAAAGGCGGCACATGGGTCACCGGCGACACCCACATGGTTTCATGATGTCGACGAGGGCGGATCACAGCTTTCTCACAGACAACATCCTCAACAAGAATTGGACAAGCTTCGACCTGCGTTCCCAAGTACTCGCAATCGGCCAGAGCTGAGAGAAGCTGGCGACCGACATCTAGAGCGAGCGACAGACCCCACCCCATGCCGCCGCCATGGCCGAGGAAGAGCTGCAGGCCAAACTGCGCGAGCTGGACCACGAGCTAGAGGACGGCGATATCACGAAGAAAGGGTGCGCTGCAGCCCGGGAGGGGCCTCTCCGATGGCAGATGACTGACACGCGACAGGTACGAGAAGCGCCGGACGCTCCTGCTATCGCAGTTTTATGGACACGGCGAGCTGGACGCCTTGTCCTCGGCCGGCCAGTCGCGTACTGCCTCCCTAGCAAACATCTCTGCCGGACCCTACGCCGCCGAGGACAACTTCAGCAATGCCCCGACCGCCGTCGAACGCACCGTTTCGGGTTTCCAAGGCCGCTCCACGCCTGCCAGCATGTACGGTTCCGACTATGCCTTCAATCCAGACCCTCAGTACAACCACCTACTCCCCCATCAGCAACACCAGCAGCCATCACCCGATGTTCAAAGTCGCCTTAGCACTATGCTCGACTCTCAGCAGGGCTTCTTCGACGACTTTGCTGGCCAGCAGATGCAGGATCAGTCCCGCGAAGAGAGTTATGGTGGTCCACAACGCTACTCGATGGGTGAAGCCTTCTCTCCTACTGCCAATATCCCTCCTCCATTGATGTCCTCAAACGACATTGATTCCGCCGCTCCCATACATCAGCTACCTCTTGAGCCAAGAGAGGTACCCTTCGCCGTCTACGATCCCCACAACAAGACTGTTCCCATGTCCAACTTTGACAATATTGGTGCAGTTCTTCGTCACAGAGCTAGATCTAATGGTCGCCAACCTGCATACTGGGTCCTTGACTCCAAGGGTAAAGAGACGGCCTCGATTACATGGGAGAAGTTGGCCAGCAGGGCAGAAAAGGTAGCCCAGGTCATTCGTGACAAGAGCAACCTATACCGTGGAGATCGTGTTGCTTTGGTCTATCGCGACACCGAGGTCATAGATTTTGCTGTCGCTCTCATGGGCTGTTTTATCGCCGGTGTTGTTGCCGTACCTATCAATAACGTCGACGACTATCAGAAGCTCGGTCTTCTTCTCACCACCACTCAGGCCCATCTCGCTCTGACTACGGATAATAACCTCAAGGCTTTCCACCGTGACATCAGCCAACAGCGCTTGAAATGGCCCTCTGGTGTCGAATGGTGGAAAACTAATGAATTCGGCAGCTATCATCCAAAAAAGAAGGACGACACTCCACCTTTGCAGGTGCCGGATCTGGCCTACATAGAATTTTCTCGAGCTCCAACAGGTGACTTGCGCGGTGTTGTCCTAAGTCATCGTACCATCATGCACCAAATGGCTTGTGTCAGCGCCATCGTGTCTACCATTCCCACCAGCGATCCTGATTCTGGATTCAGAGCACCACCAGGAACAAAGGCCGAAACTATACTGTCCTATCTCGACCCGAGAGAAGGCGTCGGCTTGATTCTCGGTGTACTGTTCGGCGTCTATGGTGGTCATACCACAGTTTGGCTTGAAGCCAAGACTGTCGATACACCTGGAATGTACGCTCATTTGATTACAAAGTATAGGACAACCATCATGGTTGCCGATTATCCAGGTCTTAAACGGACTGCGTACAATTACCAACAGGACCCAATGGCCACAAGGAATTTCAAAAAGAACGCCGAGCCCAATTTCTCGACTGTCAAGATATGTTTGATTGACACTATTACCGTGGATAGTGAGTTCCACGAGATCCTGGCTGATCGCTGGTTCAGACCTATGCGCAATCCTCGTGCTAGGGAACTGGTCGCGCCGATGCTTTGCTTGCCTGAACACGGAGGCATGATTGTATCCGTTAGAGATTGGCTTGGCGGTGAAGAAAGGATGGGTTGTCCTTTGAGTATTGACGAGGCAGATCTCGACAAGGATGACGGGAATCCAAACCAGGGCAACTCCAACAACTATTCCAGTCTGCTAGGCAGCGTTGGAGGCACCACAGCTAAGAAGGGCCAGAAGAACAGTCGGAACGAGCTGAGTGAGGTGCTCCTTGACAAGGAAGCACTGAAGACGAACGAAATTGTTGTTCTGGCTATGGGTGAAGACGCTAGGAAGAGAGCTAACGAGCCCGGAACTGTAAGAGCAGGCGCTTTCGGATATCCCATCCCGGACGCGACGCTTGCTCTCGTCGACCCTGAGACTGGCCTACTTTGTTCACCGTTCACTATTGGTGAAATTTGGGTCGATTCGCCATCTCTGTCTGGAGGATTCTGGGCTCTCCCGAGGCACACGGAGAGCATCTTCCACGCTCGGCCCTACCGCTTTGTCGAGGGCAGCCCTACCCCAGTCCTGGTTGAACCCGAGTTTCTGCGTACCGGTCTTCTTGGGTGTGTGATTGAGGGAAAGGTATACGTGCTCGGCCTCTACGAAGATCGTATAAGACAGCGAGTCGAGTGGGTCGAGAATGGTGTTCAAGAGCACGAGCACCGATACTTCTTCGTCCAGCACCTGGTCACCAGTATCATGAAGACCGTACCCAAGATCTTCGATTGTTCTGCGTTCGATGCGCACGTCAATGGCGAATATCTTCCATTCGTCCTCCTAGAGTCGCAGGCCGCCTCCACAGCTCCTACTACGGCGGGTGGACCACCAAGGCAACTAGACATTCCATTCCTAGATTCGCTTACGGAGCGCGTCATGGAAGTACTCTACCAGGAACACCACCTGCGAGTCTATTGTGTGATGTTGACGGCGCCAAACACCCTGCCGCGTGTTGTCAAGAACGGCCGAAGAGATATCGGAAACATGTTGTGCAGAAAGGACTTTGACAATGGAGCTTTGCAATGCGTCTACGTCAAGTTTGGTGTTGAGAGGGCTGTTCAGAACTTACCGCTGGGTGACGACCCTGCTGGCGGTATCTGGTCGCCATTGGCCTCGCAGGCGAGGCAAGACCTCTTAATGCTGCAAGACAAGCAATACTCTGGCGTAGACCATCGTGAGGTCGTGATCGATGACAGAACATCGACACCTCTCAACCAGTTTTCCAACATCCATGATTTGATGCAATGGCGCGTTTCGCGACAGGCAGAAGAACTCGCTTACTGCACCATTGATGGCCGTGGCCGAGAAGGCAAGGGCGTCAACTGGAAGAAGTTCGATCTCAAGGTTGCGGGTGTCGCTACGTACTTGAAGAACAAAGTCAAGGTTCAGCCTGGTGATCACTTGCTGCTTATGTATACGCACTCAGAGGACTTCGTGTACGCTATACACGCTTGCTTCTGTCTAGGTGTTGTAGCTGTACCAATGGCTCCCATCGATTCTAACAGACTTCATGAGGATGCTCCAGCACTGCTTCACGTCATTGCCGATTTCCGCATCAAAGCTCTTATCGTTAACGCCGATGTTGATTCGCTTCTGAGACAGAAAGCCGTTTCGCAGCACCTCAAGCAATCTGCTTTGATCCTCAAGGTCAACTTGCCCAACATTTACAATACTTCCAAACCACCAAAACAATCGCATGGGTGTCGCGACTTGGGTTTCGTCATGCGACCAGCATGGGTAGCTCAAGGGTTCCCTGCTCTCATCTGGACCTATTGGACGCCCGACCAACGTCGTATCGCTGTTCAGCTCGGCCATGACACTATCATGGCATTATGCAAAGTACAGAAAGAAACCTGTCAGATGACGTCCACGCGCCCTGTTTTGGGTTGTGTCAGATCTACTATGGGTATTGGTTTCCTGCACACTTGTCTGATGGGAATATTCTTGGCCGCTCCTACGTATTTGGTTTCACCGGTTGACTTTGCTGCAAACCCCAGCATCCTGTTCCAGATATTATCACGCTACAAGATCAAGGACACCTACGCTACGTCGCAAATGCTCGACCATGCTATGGCTCACAACGCTGGAAAGTCAACCTCTCTTCTCGAGCTGAAGAACCTCATGATCGCTACAGACCAGAGACCCCGCGCGGATGTGTACTCAAAGGTCCGCGTAGCCTTTTCTCAAGCAGCTCTCGACAGGACTGCCATCAATACCATCTACAGCCATGTGCTCAATCCCATGGTCGCAAGTCGAAGCTACATGTGCATAGAACCTATTGAGCTTTATCTCGACACGAACGCTCTCCGTCGCGGGTTGGTGGCACCTGTCGACCCGGATACCGAACCGTTTGCTCTCCTGGTTCAGGACTCAGGAATGGTACCTGTCAGCACTCAAATCAGTATTGTTAATCCGGAGACCAACCGCCTGTGCTTGGCAGGCGAGTACGGTGAGATCTGGGTGCAAAGCGAAGCCTCTGCCTATTCCTTCTATGGCTCCAAAGATGCATTCGATGCCGAACGCTTCAATGGTCGAACAGTAGATGGTGACCCTGGGGTGAGGTACATGCGAACTGGAGATCTCGGCTTCTTGCACAGTGTCAGCAGGCCTATTGGGCCCGGCGGCAATATGGTTGAGATGCAGGTTCTTTTCGTCCTTGGCGGAATTGGTGAGACATTCGAGGTTAACGGTCTCCAACACTTCCCTATGGACGTCGAAGCAAGCGTAGAAAGGTGCCATCGTGCATTGGTTTCTGGCGGATGGTATGTGGATCGAAGAGCTTTTCTGGATTTGAACTGTGCTGACCCTGACTGAATAGTGCTATTTTCCAAGCGGGTTCGCTTCTAGTCCTCATTGCAGAGTCTCGCACTCGCGCCTTCCTTGCATCGATAGTACCGATGATAGTCAACACAGTACTCAACGAACATCAACTTGTCCTTGATATTGTCGCCTTTGTTCAGAAAGGCGACTTTCCACGATCACGACTCGGCGAAAAACAACGAGGCAAGATCTTGGCCAGTTGGGTCTCACGCAAGATGCGCACGATAGCTCAGTTCAGCATCCGCGACCCCGACTCTGAAGGTAGTGTAGGCACCGCGGTGCCAAACGAGGTACCACAGGGCAGGCGCAGCAGCGTACAATCTGGTACCGCAGGCGCAGGCGCCTTCAGAGGAGGTCCCGGCAGCATCAATCGTGCTCCCGGCACAGCAGGCAGCTCTCTCCGCCATGTGGAAAGCATCTCACAATTGCCATTGGCCGAAGAACCACACATGTTCGACATGCAATCCAACCCACAACAACTCTACACTGATGACATGCCGCCGCCGGCAGTGGAGTTTCTGCACAACAATGACCACACACCTACCAACGAGCGCCCACGCGACCTTGCACTGAACACCACATTGGACTATTCTCCAGTGGAGGGTAACATGATCTATGGTTTCTCGGAAGAACAAGACTTTGCAGGCGCAGCACCCGAGCAACATCAACCCCCACCTCGATCAGACTACCGAGGTCATTATGGAGGAAGCCCACGATCACCTGTTGACATGCCTATGCAGTCGGGCGGATTAAGAGTTGCCAATCGCACCAGTATCGACAGCGATGAAGACTGGTCGCAAGACGCGTTGAGGCATCTGAACTTGAATTCCAGGTAGAAAGCAATTGGACTAGAACATCATTGTTCATTTGTTTTTGGTTTCCTTTCCCGGCTCTGTCATTTGTGGTTTGGAATATACACGAAAGGTCTTATATTGGATTGGAAGAACGACGGGTTTCCCGTCGGGGATGGCATTATTGTCGTATGAAGAAGACGAAGAGACGCACGATGGAAACGAAGTGTGCATAGCATAGATATCACTCTCATCAAATAGCTTTTGCATTCTTAATCTTATCCTACTTGACTGATTCTTTCTTGTCCTCTGCCTCTAATAGCCGATTCTTCAACTATGCACTGCTCTCTCTGAGTGATCACCAAGCAGAACAACCGCGATGGAACAGCCTGCCTATTGGTCATCCAACTCCAAAATGGTCGGAACATTTTCTAGCGATGACAAAGGGAAAGAACGACTAAGCAAAGACAGCATACATACTGTAGAATCATAAAACAAGCAAGATTCAAGCAAGCAGAAAAATACAAGCCTCTGGTACAATATGGGAACAATGGTCAAAGATAATAAGAGCGTCGTCAGGGTTCCCTTAATCTAGTATTCAAGATATCAAATAGAAAAGGGAGAAAAAGCATGATGTAACTTTTGTTAAAATTTATTTCAGGATAACCAAACCAACAACCTGGGATATTTTTGGAGATAGCAAAGAAAGACAGTCAGGACATCACACGTATCAGAAGGAACCGAGTACCAAGAATCAGGTAGTCCTTCTTCGCCCTTCTATTGGGCGCTGCCGTTTTCGGTCTTTGCTTCCAAGTTTGCAACAACATGGCTCTTCGAGTCGGGACCGCTGGAAGGAGCGTCACTCGGCTTCAAAGAGTCGAGCTTGGGTGCGCTGAAGGAAATGGGAGTGCCTGGTCTACTTGACAAGAACTGCAATGAATAATGGATCAGACTTGTCACACACCAAGACAAAGTGAAGAGTTAACGACTTACCGAAGAAGCGGCAGACAAGAGGGCGATGAGAGAAGCCTGGACAACATCCTGGTGGACACCCACACCCCAAACCTTGTGTGAGCCGGTGGAGCACTCAATATAGGTGGCGGCCTTGACATCGCTACCACGACCGATGGCGTGCTCCTTGTAGTCATCAACATCGAGGTGAATGTTAAGGGTCTTAAGAGCGTTTGCGAGAGATGAAAGGGCACCGTTGCCGACACCTTGGATACGGTGCTCCTTGCCGTCGACCTCGATGACACCGTCGAAGCGACGCTTGAGGTTCTTGTTGGAAGCAGTCTTGCCATCGGTGGGAGCAGCAGGCGAGATGGAACGGTCGGTGGTGATGTCGTAATCGATGAGGTGGAAGCGAGGGTTGTTTTCGAGGTGGTAGGCGTTGACAAAGAGGTTCTTGATCTCGGTGGGTTGCAACTCACGGCCCAAAGCATCCGTCTCTTTTTGTACGATCTTGCTGAAGGCGACTTGGAGACCACGAGGCATATCGAGCTCGAGAGTGCGTTGGATGATCCAGGCGACACCGCCCTTGCCAGACTGGCTGTTGACACGGATGATGGCCTCGTAAGTGCGGCCGATATCTTGAGGGTCGAGCGGAAGGTAGGGGATCTGCCAGCGTGTGTTGTCGTCGCTGCCGTTCTGCTTGCGCAAGTGGAAGCCCTTCTTGATGGCGTCCTGGTGACTGCCCGAGAAAGCGCACACGACGAGCTGGCCGCCGTAAGGGGCTCTGGGATGGACAGGGATCTTGTTGCTCTTCTCGACAATGTCGATGACCGAGTTGATGTCGCTGAAGTCGATGTTGGGCGGCACACCTTGAGTGTAGAGGTTCAAGGCAAGGGTGACAAGATCGACGTTTCCAGTTCTTTCGCCGTTTCCAAAGAGGGTGCCCTCGACACGGTCGGCGCCTGCCATCTGAGCGAGCTCTGCAGCAGCTACGGCGCAGCCTCTGTCGTTGTGGGGATGGAGCGAGACGCAGATCTTCTCACGCTCCGAAATGTTGCGGCAGAAGTACTCGATCTGGTCGGCGTAGACGTTGGGTGTCGACATCTCGACGGTAGCGGGCAAGTTGAAGATGATGGGGTGTTCCTCGGACGGCTCCCAGGCAGCCTTGACGGCCTCGCAGACCTCGAGGACAAAGTCTGGGTTGGAGTCGGAGAAGGTCTCGGGGGAGAACTCGTAGGACCATTCTGTGCCTTTCTGCTCGGGGTCGTCCTTGGTGATGCTACGGGCGTATTTGGTGCATTCTACGGCGAGGGCCTTGGACTGTTCGTTGTTCATGTTGAAGACAATCTGCTGGAAGCACGGGCTGGTGGCCAGGTACAAGTGGAGGATGGCCTTTTTGGCGCCCTTGAGCGAGTCGACGGTGCGGCGGATGAGCTCCTTGCGGCATGGTGAGAGGACCTGGAGCGCGACGTCGTCGGGCACGACACCGGGAGTGGTTACGAGACGGCGTGTGAACTCAAAGTCCGTGTCCGAGGCCGAGGGGAATGAGACCTCGATCTCCTTGTATCCAAGCTTGACCAGCATCTGGAAGTATCGCCATTTCTGCTCGCCGTCCATGGGGTCCACCAAGCTCTGGTTGCCGTCGCGGAGATCGGTCGAGAGCCATCGCGGCGCCTTGTCGATTGTCTTGGAGGGCCATTGGCGGTTGGGGAGGTCAAGAGGCTGGAACTTTGGGTACTTGGTCCATGGTTCTTTGAGCCTGTCGACTTTGTCAGTTTACAGTCCTATGCCTGAGTTTGGGGCTGTGGCTCTTTTATTTCGTACATGGGCATCTTGGGCTGTCTTTGGATGGAGCAATTGGGTATCAAGGGAGTGATCGAAGGCTTGAGTGGAGGCAGTGGGCTCAAATCAGACTTGGTATATATAATTTGACTGCAGAGCTAAACACCGAGATGACTGCAACGGATGTGTGACTGTGACTGTGACAGCATGCTCCGACATCGTGACTCTTCGTCTGTGAAAAAATGGCTGCGGGGTTATGACGCCCGCCGATAACCGCTGCCCTCTCTCTCCACGCCCTAGACTCCAACCCGAATACCACGCCCTAGCCCTGGACACGACTACCTTAGGTACTTCATTGCACGCCCTAACCCTGGACTGCCACCATGATTGCACGCCCTAACACGCCTTTGAGTCACTCTTGCCCTTACAGTTTGCTCGCAATCTCCTGCTTGCTCTTGCTCTTGCTCTTGCTGCTGTTGCTATTGCCCTCCTTCAGTCGGACCACGCCCTGCATTGACCTGTCAGCCTTGCTGTCGTGCTTCTGCTTGTATTTGTCACTTACCTCCTGCACACATGTAGCCACCAATTCGCCGTCCTTGGTGAACATCCTGTGTGTCTTTAGCTTTGCTTCTTCATCATATTCGCACATGTGGGCCCTTACCTCTGCGAGACCAACCCTCTGCCATCACCCGCCCAGGGGCTCTCCATCTCCGTAAACATCCACTCGTCTGCCCGAAAGTTGCGCGGCGAGTGGAAGTAGATGGTATGGTCGAGACTGACCTGCGCCACTCATCAGCCTCTTGTTCCCTTGATATACCTCTTCCCACTCACCATCATGCCCACCTCTGGCCGTCTCTGCTCCACGCTGTTTATATCCTTCATGTTACGCAATGCAATAATGACATCCTCGTCCATTCCTTGCATCCTTCGCAGAGTATCATCGTCCATGTCGCGAAGTTTCTCGAGCACTGAATTATCGATCGTCGACTTCCCGTCCTTGTCGGACGTCGAGAATCGCCACAGCCTATGCACTCTTGATACTGTGCCAATGAAGTAGCTGTCACTCATGTATGCAAGAGCAGACAAATGTGCCTGATGTCCGCCACTAGGACTGATCTTGCCCCTGGCCTTGATCCATTGTCTCGTCTTCTTGTCTTGCGGCCTACCCGATTGGTGATTCAGAATGTGGATGCGTTGGCTCTGGAAAGGGCTATTGTCTTGCTGTGGAATATCCAAATCTTCTGAAGGGCCCGGCACTTCGGGCATGTCGACTGCGTGTTCCACCCGCTCGGATCCTCCGCTGTTTTCTCGAACAAACGACATGGTCGTTGTGAAGATGGGACGCCCTCGCTGTCGTGCTTGCACTGTACGTGTAGCAAAACTTCGGCCGTCTCGTACTTTTTCGACGTGATACATGATCGGAATCTCTGCGTTGCCGGCTAGCACAAAGTAGCAATGCATGCTGTGGACGGTGAAATCATCGCGGACTGTTCGTTGCGCGGCCGCGAGGCATTGTGCGATAACAGCACCTGTTACTCATGAGAAGTCGATAACACAAATCCCATGGCGATACATACCTCCATAGATACCTCGAGCGCCTGGGGGGTGCCACAAAGGCCGTGTGTTTGTGAAGATTCCAGGATCGATGTCCGTCAGCTGCTTGAGCTCCAGCACACTTTCAATGGGTGATTTGCTGGGATCGGCTGGTGGAGGTTTGATCAAGGTCGACATGCTGGCTTGTGGTGACAGAAACAGATTGGTTGTTGTTGGTAGATCATCCTTTCCCCAGTGCTCTTAGATAATTCATCTTGCTATCGTGCCTCGGCTATTTGAGGCCGAGGCCCTTCTTCAGCTCGGTATCAAACATCTCATGTGAAATGCTTTCCTATCTATCCGCTACGCAACGTGACGGTCCGAGTGACACATGAAGATGATTTTGCCGAGCTTTTGACACGATACCCATCGGCAACATTGTTGTAGGTGACTGAGTATGCATAAGCTGCCGACCCAATCAAGCGGAGAGTACCTGATTCGCGAACGCCACGCGACATGAGCGCGTCGTGAAATTGTGATCTTTTTCGTTCCGTCAGCCATCTGACCAGACCAGTTGGCCCCTCCCCTCTGAAAGACTCACTCGGAGCTTTGCATAAGATGAGCGCGCTCCAAAGGCTACAGTCATACCTGATTGGAGTAATGCCTGATTGCTTACATCAATCGGACGGATCATCCCTAGTTCTAATTGGTGTAGCGCATCGTTATGCTGTCAGGAGAGTCTGATCAATCTGCCCAAGCTGTTTCAACCTGAATGATTTCGTGCGTTTCTACTTGCTAGACGTGATGCTATATGTATGCACGGTAAGACAAGCAAACGGTATTCTACCAAGTTCAAAGTGACTGCTGCCTGACAAGCAACTCACTCAATTGAAGGAGTTACGCCTATTCACTTCTTCCATCCAACAAGCTATAAGAACTCCTTCCTTCCTTCATAAACTCTCTTCTCTTCATCTCACACTCTTCTCCGGCCACAAGCGAGATCTCCATCAACCAAACACCACTTCCAACCTCCACCCACAAGAATCACCATGTCGAACATCGGAAACATCATTGGCGGCCACAAGGCCAACTTGAGCAATCCCAATACCTCTGAGAAGTCAAAGCAGCACTCGCTCGAAGTCATCGAGAAGGAGACTGGCACCGAGGCCACCTCTGGTACCGGCGCTACCACTCACGACGATGATGGCAAGGACCCCATGAGAGTGTATGGCAACATTTCAGACTCTAGACTTGGTATTTACTAATTTGTCTCAGCGCTGCTGGCCTCAAGGCTGCTCTTCACAACCCCAACGTCTCTGATGAGGCCAAGGAGGGAGTCAAGGTCCACCTCGACGAAGTCACCCACACTTCTCACGCTGACGACGGCAAGGATGCCACCAGAGTGTGAGTCTTGTTGTTCATCTAAGTCTCCACACCTGCTAAACGATTTATTAGTGCTGCTGGTCTCAAGGCTGCTCTTCACAACGACAACGTCTCTGATGAGGCCAAGGAACACGTCAAGGAGCGTCTCGCCGACATGCAGTAGATGTCCAGAGCTATCAACACACGACCACGGCCATCACGACTTGACGATCGAGGCCATGAGATTGTATCACCATAAATAAGGGAGAAGTGAAAAACTCATGATCCATCTGAAATCAACAACTTCCAATCCTCACATAGCATTTTCCTGTGTGCCGTTTGTTTCACGTGTCTATTTGATTCAAGCTTCTCACGCTGTGTATGTTGCGTGTCTTGTGTATCTATTCCATAAGTTCACAGGAGCAAATACCAGCGTTTGTCGAAAGAATGTCTTGCTCAAGGTCTCGTCCTGTGGAGAGCCCTCTCATGCTGAAGTTCTTGCCGTGGTGGTAACCCTGCCCAACCGCGGAAGTCGGTATTCCGAAAAGGCGGAGGTCGGCCAGAACGAGTCTTGATTGGCTAGAAATTGCTTCACTCACAATCGCTGAGGGCGCCCGCTCGTCATATTGCGCGAGAGCTTCCATATCACCGACCCTTGTCCCCTCTTGAAAGGGCAGTTCAACCTCTGCTCCCTTGGTAAAAGTACGCTAGGAACCCAGCAAGATGCTTCGTAACAGCATTGCGCACGTCGAAAGGACGCAGCCACTCGGCCGGGTGATGGCGAAAGCACCCCGTGCCGCAAAACGAGTAGGACATCGAGGCTATGCTTCGGAAAGTGAAGGCAAGTCCTTCAAGGGCCAGTTGTACGACAGTACTGCACAGAGGTTACAAAGAGAACGTGCGGATCAACTTCGGTTTGCTGAGATTCGAGCTGCTCAGAAGGGCTCTGGAGGATCGCCTGTATGGATGGTGCCATTGGGTATTTCTTCTAACCTCCACCCCTGTTCAGAATCCCCACAGGCTCACAACTCACAGTCTTACTGACCGGTGCTCTGGGTGGTTATATCGCTGGTCAACAAGCCCCTGCCGACCCTGCCCCGAACTCGACACTACCGCTCGCAGCCGTCCAACCTCCGAGGCATAACATCGCTCCAACCAATCTTGAAGCCGCATGGACCGACTTCCGTGACATCGTAGGCCAAGACAACATCTCGACCGAGGCCTCAGACCTCTCCTCACACTCTGGTTCGGAATGGAGCTCATACCCCTCTCATCACGGCGACCAACCCTTCTGCGTTGTCAGGCCTGCCTCTACCGAGCAAGTGAGCGAGATTATGAAGATCTGCCATCGTCGACGCATTCCTGTCACACCGTACTCTGGAGGAACTAGCTTAGAAGGCCATTTCGCGTCAACAAGAGGCGGTGTATGCATTGATTTCAGCCGCATGGACAAGATATTGAAGTTGAACAAGGACGACCTCGACATAATCGTACAGCCCGCCGTCGGGTGGGAGAATCTGAACGAGGAACTCGCAGACCACAACCTCTTTTTCCCTCCGGATCCGGGTCCGGGTGCCATGATTGGTGGCATGGTGGGTACTGGATGCAGCGGTACAAACGCCTACCGCTATGGAACTATGAAGGATTGGGTCTTGAGCCTTACCGTAGTCCTCGCAGATGGAACCATTGTCAAGACCAAACAACGTCCTAGAAAGTCATCCGCTGGCTATGATTTGACACGCATGTTCATTGGAAGTGAAGGTACACTAGGCTTGGTCACAGAGGCTACGCTAAAGGTCACTGTCAAGCCCCAGAACACAAGTGTTGCAGTGTGTACCTTTGCTTCGGTCAGAGAAGCAGCCAATGCCGTGTTCAAGGTAGTAGGAGAAGGTGTACCTATTGCAGCGATTGAGCTGTTGGACGATGTTCAGATGCGATGCATCAACGATGCTGGACAGACCTCACGATCATGGAAGGAAACCCCAACCCTCTTCTTCAAGTTCAGTGGGACCCCGACTAGCGTCAAGGAGCACATCGCGATTGTGCAGAAACTCACCAAGTCCTCGGGCAGCAAGAGCTTCGAGTTTGCCAAGAACCAGGATGAGGCTCTTGAGCTCTGGAGTGCCAGAAAGGAAGCTCTCTGGAGCGTCATGGCCAAGAAGCAGAACGATGGTGACCACGTCTGGACTACGGACGTAGCAGTGCCCATCTCGCGCTTGCCTGATATTGTCGAGGAGACCAAAGAAGCCATATCAAAGAGCGGCCTGACTGGAGCTATTGTTGGACATGTCGGTGACGGAAATTTTCATGGTAAGCGTCTTCTCCGAACAAACAATATGCTCGGACCGTGACTGACTCGCACAGCCATCATTCTCTATAACGACAAGGAACATAGCCTTGCAGAAGACCTTGTTCATCGCATGGTAAAACGTGCCATCGAAATGGAAGGTACAGCCACTGGCGAGCACGGGGTCGGCATGGTCAAGAGGGACTATCTCGAGCATGAGGTTGGTCGCACTACGGTCGATCTGATGAGAAAGGTGAGTCTCAGATACACAGTTTCTGGCGCGTTCAGGCATACCATGACCCCAGATTGCCGGTCCGCTGTCCTTGTCTCATAGTGTGGCTAACATGCTTGAAAACAGATGAAGCTTGCTCTCGACCCTCTGTGTTTACTCAACTGTGACAAGGTCGTTCGCGTACAACAGCCCAAAGCTGGCGAAGTGCAAGAATGGTAGAACTGATACGAATTAATCCCACTACGGGTTGCAATCTAGTGTCTCAACAGCAAAAGCAACGAAGACAAGAATGCCCAAATATGTCATCGCATGTGGTCATTGTCCACGTCTGCTCATCCGGATTGGGACTCCAAAATTTGGAGGCGGTGGGCATTGATTGTTTGGGGTCGCGGACAGACCATGATAGCAGAGAATCCTCCACCCGCTGTAGTCTGTAACAGTTCTGCGCGACTCAATTGCGAGCCTTCTCCGTCCCGCGGGACGTTTCGTCCGAGTCGTACATGATTGGGCGTCACAGGCGGATTTTAATACATCCTTGGCTTGGCAAAGAACCTCACTGCATACCCCTTGACTTTCGGCTTTCGATACGGCCATGTTCCTGACATATAATCTAGCGTCTGCCAGTGCCGACTTCGGCTCCTATCATTGCATGATTGCTAAATAAGGAAGCGACTCAATTGCGTGCTGCAGAAGCTGAAGAAATTTCGCTCCACATCGTCTCTGTGCACATTGGTGATAACACCAGAGTCTGCGGCAGCACCATATACTCAACATCAGAATTTCAGTAGAGGACGTAACAATGTGCGGACCGTGTCTTGCCGTATCGCAAAAGCAAGATGAGCGGCATCTGTGTTTGCCTATTACCATTGCACTTTTTCTACGTGTATTGCGAGCTTGAGTGGGCTTGGCAACCAAAACCTTGATAGAAGGATCCTCTCTCCTGTAGTCCGTGAGCAGCCGCTTCCTGCCGCCCGTCTGCCTTCTCCAGAATTTAGATGTCATGTTGCATGGGACTCCAAGGACTTCGATTCGGACGATGGACCGATGGAATGTTTGAGGATGAAGAAGCAAAACCTTCTTTCGAGTCATGGTATATCCGCGACTCGCACAGAACGCTTCTCCATGTGCTCTCTAGGTTCTGTAGAATGCTGCCCTCGATCCTTGAATTGCTTCCGCTGCATCGTGGAACCTGGACGCCCATTGCAGACCGTTTCAGCGCCGCCTGGCTGGGCACCGGTCATGCTTGCAAGGACCCCCAAACTCAGAGCAAGCAAGCCACCAGCACCCTCGATCAAGGAGTATGTAGCTAACTGCCAAGCCACATTCGACGAAAGACCCCGGTCCCGCCGGCGTCCAGGCTTTTCTTCTGTTGTGCGATGACCACTGGCTAAACACAGAGGCGCTCCGTTACGTGATGCTCTCAGCAAAGCCATGTGGCAGCCGCACCCAGAAGTCTACTCGTAGGGCGTGCTCTGGCCTCGAGAAATCTTCATACCTCACATTCTACGTGTCGAGGTGACGTTCAAAAGCCAGATACAGTTCCGGCTCTTTCGGTACAGCGGCGGCTTGCAGATCCTTCTCTTGTACGAGGACCCGAGTGGGCAAGCTCATTTCTTTCACCAGCTCAAATCGACCATCGTCATTGCTTGCAACTAATTAGCTATCTCGAGGCATCCGGAATGGGCTAAAAAGTACAGAACAAAGTTCGCCAAAGAGGCCATCAGTGCGTCAGGTAATCCTTCATGTTCCAGCTCTCGACGCCATTTTGAGGCTACATTCCGTAGAAGAACTCTATCACACAATCTCGGGATTAAAGGTGAACGTTTTACACCAAGATGCTGGGCGTCCACCGGGTGCCACGTTGCGAGGCTTTCAACCCTAATTAATTGATAGCTTACCCTTATCCTTATGGGTAGTGGGCTTCTGGTCCGGAGGGAACAGCGAGAGGGGGATGGAGAAGAAGCTGCTACACTTTCCGGTCGTCATTTCGTGGTGGCATAGCGTAAACGTACGAGGGGACGGGCAGCCAACGCAATCGCGGACTCTGAAACGACGCTGCAAAGTCACTTCGCCCACACTCCCCAGCCTCATGAGTCGCAGTCGATGTCGCACTCTGGCAGTTCGGGTCAACCATCTTCAGGTACCAGGCAACAAGGCAGCATATTCCACACGTGGCAGTTGCTTCGGTTCAAGCCTAATCAGGAGCCGGGCAATGGAAATAATAACCAACAGTAACATCAAACCGCGCGCGGCGTGGCGTCAAAGCGGTGATCTGCCGCGGTCAGTGTCTTTCCTTAGCAGCAGCCACCAGACTTGCTCCTCGATCTACCATTGGCGGGTGTGACCCTTTGCCCAGTCCTACACCAGTCTGTGCAGCAGACATCTCACGCGTGCGCGCAACATTTGCACATTATTATTCCCGCCAGGTCCAACAGTCACCCAGAAAATCTCTTCCTGCCTTCCACGCAGGGTTCGGAAGCCGCTAATGAGCAGACTAAAAGCTCTTTCGTCATGTGCGGTGCGGCTGCGGTGTGTGCATCTCTGACCAGATCTCAAGGTATCCAGCCATGGTTCAGAGAATGTGAGTCCGTGTCCAACGTTTCTAAAAGGCCCATCGTTCGCTCTGCAGAGATTCATGAAAGCAACATTATTAGGGCTAGACTGCTCCTCTCATCCACTCTTCCGTCCTTCGTCACCTTTTGTTTATTATATTTGATCAGACCGGTTTGCCCACTTGTCCTGTCCAAGCTGTCTCCGATCTTCACATTGTCGTGCATCGTCACCTAACTCGACTCAAGTCGAACAACGTCCCTGTCCCCTGCCCTTATTGGCTCATTGACTACCCGGAGCCCCCCTTGGCGATCTTTACCGGCCATCATCTTCAAGTGTTCGGCACTTGATATATTATCTTATCTTTTCTTGACTCGCCTTGGCTTTTCAAAAACATATTGTTGTGCTTAGTGCTGGTCACGCTTGAACGACCCGTGTCCAACCGCCTGCCAAATCACTTCCATCATGAATCAGGATGCATCATCAGGATCCCGCCAAAGTCCGAGTGGTACCATGCACAGCTCCGACTCCGGTAGCCAGTCGAAGCCCGCTTCAAAACGCGCTTCCAGAGCCGGGACGCGTAGTGTCTCTACCCTTTCGGCTGCGCAACTGGAGAGAAAACGTGCAAACGACAGAGAAGCACAGAGAGCCATTCGCCAGAGAACAAAGGATCATATCGAGAACCTCGAACGACGAATCAGCGAACTGACTGGCACTCAAGAAGCCAGAGAAAAGCTATACCTGACTACCCAGCAAAGAAACAGAGAGCTTGAGGAAGAGAACGTCTACCTCCGAAGCAGACTCTCGGGCGAGACTTTCACAATCAACGTGAACGAGAACGATGGTAAGCGCACTCCAAGTACACGCTAGACTGTTCTTTGTTGACATCGAGTCTGCAGACAAAGCACCACCACAGTACAGCGTCTCAGCACCTGAGTCTTCACCTCAAACTCACCTGAGCGCGGGCGTGAACATTCCCAGACCTTCTTCCTCGGCGACGAGTAGGAGTATCCCTCAACCGACGGAAGCCTGGAGACAGCACAACCAGTACAGTCCTGGAAGCGCACCGTCCTCGGCACCTTTCATGTCCGAGGGCACGCAGCATCCTGCTGGTCAGAATGCTGCCTCTTGGAGAGCTCAGGACGTTACCTCTGCATCCTCGTATGGTTACCAAGTCCGCCAAAGTGACCGACCAACAAACTATCCTTCTCCAGCACATCAGATGAATTACTCTGGCCACTCGCAAGCCGCTCAGTTCCAACAGGCCATCACTGCTCAGGCACCAACGCAATCCTCCGTAACGCCTGCCTTCCACAACGGTGCTATTGGTGCCCATCCCGACTTCCAAAGCATGCCTCAATACGCTGCCTCTACGAATCCTACCTACCATGATCAGCAAGCTCACGGTGGCTTCGTTCATAGCGCTCAGCCCGTATCGTCAGCCGCCTCGGACTTCCATGGTGCACCTCGCAGCTTGGCTCCTCCTGCTTACAACCCCAACACCGGTTCTACTCATTTCATGCCTGGGCAACCGACACAAGCACACAACCAACCCATGGGATACCGTGAGGGCACTTCCCAGCACACATACGGATACGATGGTTGATGAGACTTGGCCATCATTCATTTCATTCAACATCCACCATCTCAAATCAGAGGCACTCAATGTGCTCTCCTGAGTTTTGGTCCAACGGCTCGAGCCTCGGAGTGAAGGTCCGAACTTGTGACCGTTGAGTTTTCTGACGCAGATGTAACCATCGAGACTTCAACACGGCTCCCACGATGTCGCATCAAAGGGGCAGCAAGCCTAGCTTGAGCTCATGCTTGCTGTCACACACGCACATATTTGCATAGTTTACGGTGTGGTTTGGCAATTCATCGAAAGAGTGTATACGATTCAAAAATGCATAGAGCGATTTGGCACGAAGAAACGCAAATGGGAATAACGGAGTTTTACAGCGTCTGCTACTGCTAGCTGCATGGCGCTATTATGGGCTGGGATATGTGAGATACCTCTAGACAGAATTGCGACTATCGGTAGACGGGTTTCTTCGAAAGTTGTTTCTTCCGACGAGCGTCACGGATGGGAAAAAAACGCATGTACATACTCACTCCACCTTTCATTTTCTCTCGTGCAGAGTGTCCACTGGCCAGAAGCACCACTTCGTTACCAAGATGTCAACGGGCCTAGTTGCTGCCCAAGAAGCGCTTGATGCAGAACTTGGGACAGGGCTAGAAAACCAAACATCGGCGAATTATCTTGAGCCAGCCGAGACGAGGAGTCTTTTTGAGCAAGGGTTCAGGCCGATCGTCTTTTGACGGCATCTTAAGCGCGCGAACCAGATCCCATGTTCCTGCTCACATAGTTACTTGGCCACTCATGCAATGTGCGCGGATGCGTTTCTAGTCTGAATCGCACAAACTAATACGGACCTGACTCGATGTGAACAGCTTTTTTTCCATCCCCGCTCCGCACAAGGCGAGAAGAACGCGAAATTCGTAGACGGAAAAGCAACCCGAGAGTCAGGGTGTAGATGAACACCTGGGGGAACTTTTGTCACCTGTATGGAGAGTGTTTGGATCCAAGGTTTGCCCTTCGTCCGGACTCCATCTACACACAATGCCACAATATGGATATTTGCTACTCCATCGTGAACGGTGGGGAAAAAGCAGACAGGGTTAGAATGAGGGCTTTATTTAATATACAGCAATCGATATGATGCTAGATACGGAGTACCTGTAGGGTAAACGTAGACGTCAGATCAACTGAACATATCAAGATGGTCTTTGCCAAATCTGGCATGCCGACCACACCTCTTCACAACCCTTTGGTCCGCAGCTAGGCACCAGCCAACCGATGGTGGCCTGTAAAATCGTCTAGGATAGATGTTTGGAGTACGGACGGGCCTTTCGATCATGGCGTCTATCACCGAGTGTTTGGCGAGCAAATGTGTCGCTAGTCAGGCCGCCAGCCAGCAACATGTCCGACGTCGCTTGTAACACTTCGACGCACGAACAGGCATGCATTGCTTGGTGGCGTGGACAAAGATGGAGTAAGCACCTCGCATTCTGCACAGAACAACCATGGAAGCAAGTAATGCCAAGAACGATACTCTTACTCGGTGTATCTCAGAATGCGGACTGATAGGACTCGCATTCATGACTCTGCTATCTACCTCACGAGGGCCTGATGTACACCGTCCGCGCAAAGCAATATGGTCGACTCGGTCAAAAGATCTTGGTATCAGAATATCTTGAAGAAACAAAGCTCGTAATACTGCGCCTCCCCATACAAACGTGAAACATGACCTGGACAAGGCTTCATACAACAGGGACAGGACAAGCCTCAACCATATGCGCCTCAAGAAAGGCCTTTTACATCTCGGAGCGAGAAGAAGGGCATGATCACATGCTGCAGGAACATGACCTCGATTGTGCGGGAATATGTTGCAACCACGGAAACAAGTCGACAGGGCTCAAATATCTAGGGCTGTTAGGTATGAGGGTATTGCCCAAGGTTCGACGAAGGATCATTCAGCCTTGCCATGACAGAAGGTAGAGATTGTCACACATGCGTTCGCTTACACGCGGCATACACAATCCTTCACGAGCGGGATATGGCCTTGACAATGTCGAGAGGATTTCTGACGAACTTGTTTTTATTATTGATGCGATCCATGGGCGAATGGAGGCGCCGTAGGATATAGGGAGATCGGCAACACGGCTCCTCAACCAGATCGTTCCCATTCGTACAGAAAGGACGAGGATGCCGGCACCGCGAGAAACCGATGGCTTGGACCCGGGAACAGGATTGCCCTATGCAGACGAGACGGTTGGCGAGCTTGATGATTCGTAACTGATGGCGGAAACAAGCCGATCTAACATGATGCCATTGGGGACTGGTGTGGCTGTGTAGAGCGCGAGATGCAGCCATGCAGCCTCGAGGGCAACGTTATCCAAACCTGGGGCAACTGAGACTCGTGCAAGATTGTGGAGATAGTTGATTGCTTTGTGAAACGTGCTGGAGACATAGGCAGTAGCTTGTCAGAGTTGGTAGGTGGCGAAGAATAGGCGGGCAGATTATCTCAATTCATTGAGAACAGAACCCAGCTGCAGAGGGCAGAAAGCTTGACAGCGCACACCATGGCCAAGACTGAAATGAGTAGAAGGCTCATGGTATGTCGTCTGGTGTGTGGATTGTGAACAATAGCTATTGCTTGGGGGATGGATGGATGATGATGGCAAGTGCGGGGAAAATTGAAACTGGGACGATGGTTCAAAAGCTTCCATTTTTTGAGCCGCCTCACGTGGTCTTGTGGAACTTGGGCAGGCACTTCGTGAAGGGGCATGCTACGTAGTACATGCGAACTTGTGAGTGCGTCTGTACATAATGCTTCCGTGCCCCGTATGCAGTGATTACCTTCTTGAGTCCTGGCATGACTGCACTGCAAGAATCAATCCGGGACTCTGCGATACTGTTGTGACTTTCCGTCCACCGTACTGAGGGCGGTGGCAGCGATGAAGATGGTGACAGAGTTGGAAAGGGTCATGCGAGTTCTGGCGCAAAAGAGGTCAAGCGAACTTGTCGTGCTTTCCTTTGACTTTGACGTCGAGCAGAGCCTCATGATATGTACCGTTTCTCCAGGCCTTCTTCAAGAGCTTGACGTCTTCGTCATTGAGCTTGCGACCAACAGCTTGCTCGAGCTGAGCTCTGCTTATCTTCTCGTTTGCCTTTTCCTCCTTGGCGGCCTTGTGGACGGGCTTAAAGCGTGCTTGCATACGCAGTCTGATGGCACAAGTCGGGCTGGTCTCGTCGTCGGCATCGGCTCTTACTTGGACGGCATTGTCCTGGGTGGCAGAGAGGAACTTGTCACGTGTGGTGCGTAGGTTGAAGAGGAGACTGTCAGATGGCAGCAGGGCGAACTGCTCTTCGGACGAAATGGCATCGCGCGTGGCCGAGAGAATACCGAACTTGTCACTGTTGAGATACCTGCAGCGTGTCAACAGAGGGGCGCGAGTCTGGACGACGAGCGCGGGCGAGACTCACTTGCCGTGGTGTCCCTTGAAGCTGAAGGTGTCGGTGCCGGCAATGCGGTTTGCGATGAAGACTTGCCTAACATCATGCGGCTCGGCCGTCGAGGGAGAGTCGTCGACCATGTTCTCGACGGCACTGGCGAAGACCTTGCCATTGGCATCGCACGCTAGACAGGTTGGCGGCCGGGTGGGCAGCACAAAGATCACAGGGCCTGCGATGTCTGTCACGGCGTCTGCTGACACCCACGATTCGTTGTCCTCGTCTTGATGCTGCAATGCGCCGCCCTTGATGTCCTTTGACGCGGGGCCATGCCCATCTGCCTCGTCGTCTCTGCTGCGCTTGCGCTTCTTGACCTTTTTGTCGCCTTTGAAACTGAGTGGTTTGACCATGTTTAGATTGTCCGTCGGAGGTAGGCGATGGCTGATGGAGCTCGGCTGATGTTTGCGGCGCGCCCGGCCGAGATTGAAACTACCAATTTGCTATATCTTTTTTCTCATTCGCTGCTTTCCTGCTGACCTCTCTCTTGACTTCGCTTCAGCATCCCGATACCACTCATTCAAAATGGCTGTCAATTTGATCGAGTCCGGTGTGCAAACTGCATCACCTGTGTCCGTAAGCCTTCGCGACTTGCAGTCAGGTATAAAGCACAACACGACATGCAGTTCAAGACACACAGTTCTCATGACTTTGTAGGCTCCGTACCCTTTGACGCTCTCGAAGAAGCCTTTGGTCCAGACTCTCTGGGAATCATCGTCGTCCGTGACCTACCATCTGACTTTGTCACCATGAGAAAGGCCCTGTTGTCGTACTCGTCTTATCTGGCCAACCTCCCTCAAGCTGAACTAGGTAGGTCATTTGTTCACTCGCTATTTCATCTTACCTTCGAATACTCATACGACAAGAAAACCTCGAGAACCCCGAAAGCAGTTACCTCGTAGGTTGGAGTTGTGGAAAAGAAACCCTCAAGGATGGTCGTTATGATACCCTCAAGGGTTCCTACTATGCCAACCCCGTACAGAACCCTGCTCTGCACAAGATGGCCATCGAGAAATTTCCCAACCTCCCAGAGTATAATGCTGCAAACATCTGGCCGAGCAACGACCTTCTCCCTGGATTTGAGCCCACTTTCCAGAACCTGTGCACCTTCATCGTCGACACTGCAGCACTCGTAGCCCGGGCTTGCGATCGTTACGCGCTCAAGAATATTCCTCAGTACCAGGAGGGTTATCTGGAGCATGTAGTCAAGACCAGCATCTCGACAAAAGCACGTCTACTCCACTACTTCCCCTCACCAGCCACAAACGACAACGCAGCAGAAAGCTCCTCCGACGACTGGTGCGCAACACATCTGGACCACGGCTGTTTGACAGGCCTGACGTCCGCCATGTTCATCGATGAAGCAGCCAACCCCCCTCACATCAGCTCTACAGAAGTCTCGCCTTTGCCCGAGTTGTCCTCACCACCGGACCCGGCCGCCGGCCTGTACATTCACTCTCGTTCAGGCAAGGTGACCAAGGTCAACATCCCGAAGGACTGTCTTGCTTTTCAAACTGGTGAAGCTCTGGAGGTCATTACCAAGGGCAAGTTCAGAGCAGTACCGCACTTTGTCAAGGGTGCTGCACCAGGCAAAGGCGGACAGGTTGCCAGAAACACCCTGGCTGTATTCACGCAGCCCAACCTCTGGGAGTTGGTTGATGAGAAGCGTGATTTCGCTACTTTCGCCAAGGAGATCGTTGAGCGTAACCACTGATAGAGTAGCAGTCGATGCATAGCATGACATTCAAGCTCCAAATTACCGTTCTCTCGATGCTACACAGCCACAATGTCGGATTCATCTCGACACCAACCACCTCGGGTGGATGTTTCCAAGGCACCTAGTTGAGCCCCCTAGACAGCGTCCTAGCAAGACGACATTATCCACTTGTAAACGAGGCAGTGCTCGTCAAAATAGTCACAACCCGGCTTGAAAATGTTAATAGAGACCCAAGTACTAGCTCCCTCCGAAGCGAATGCATATGGAGGAGTGTGGGCCGCGTCGCTTGTAGATCGTCTTTCTGACGAACCCTTCTGCGCATCTAGCTCCAGAAGAATATGGTTCTTTTCTAACCAGTATCTAGTGGAAACCCACCACACCGACCCTGGAGAGCATTGTGCATCTCTACAACTCAAGGTCTTCGAACAAATCCGCGGGAGAAAGGCAAAGGGAAAAAGTCATGCAGCGAGGCAGGATCCGAAGTACACGCCAGCCAGTCAGTCGTGATGGATGAACTGTGACAAGCCACGAGGTCTGGCCACAGCTCAAAACGACGAATTTGTGCGGGTTGGAAGTCAGTCTCATATCACGACTCGATCTCCTCCGCGGAAACTTGGCCCTCGTCTCGACCTGTCTACAACTGGAGAGATCAGGATCTGGTGAGCTGAGGTGCTGAACTGGTTACGTGTCAGACGCATAGCTGCTGGTTCCAGTGGTCCGGGTTGCTCCATGTGTCAGGAACAGGGGCTAGATTTTTGACACTTCAAGCGGTTCGTTTAGCAAGTGCTTCATGTGTGAAATAGATTGTCAACTAGCAACCCGTCTCAGGTTTTCTTGCGGTTCGAGACGCGGAAAAATAACATGTCGGATAGATCGTGGAGTACTCCTACTCCACAGCAAAGCGGTGTGCGTGCACCTGCGTCAAAGGGGAAGTGATCCCGTGCATTGTCTAAATGGTGGCTACAACGACTTGTCGAATCGCAGATTGACATGGCTTGCGCGGAGATGAGCCGCCTGCAAGCCTCTGCGAATGAGTTTGTTGGTTTCTCGAGTGAGATGCTCTTGACTTTGTCGTCTTCGGTCCGATGTTCCTTTTCGGCACCCGCTCCGTGCATTCCAAGGGTCTCGAAACCAACATCCTGAGGCTCTGCTCGTGGGACGACGTGCACGCACCGGCTGATTGGTCACAGAAGTCGAGACAGCCTTTTGGATGCGGCCAGATGCAACGTTGGAGTGACCATTGACGTACCATTAGAAGCACAGGAAGTGTAGAAAGCGTGAATTCGAAAGCAGAAGAATATAGACTAATTGCCCCAACTTTTGTTTACCAGCGCCGCGTCTATTGTGAACAAATGAAGATGGACACATTCATTGAACGTCAGTCGTAACCATTGTAGCAACCTGACAACCCCCTCGAGAGGTCCTGTGTGCGGACACGATAATAACGCCAGACCACCCATAAACATAGACCCAAAAGCGACCAAGACAATTGAGAATTAACCATAACGAACCGGTAAGAGCGAGAAACAAGAAAAAGAGCATGACGGAAGCCTCCCTAAAAGGAGGCTCAGTCGGTGCAGGGTATCACAAAGTGAAGCGGAGGTGTGTCGTGAAGTATCAAGAGCAGGACACACAGGGCGCCGCGAGAACGCCTAGGGAAGAAAGGGTATCGGGGGAGCAACAAAAAAGGGTCAGGAGATGACTCAGTAGCCCATACCATCGTCCATGCCCATGGACAGACCGGCCCCAGCGACATTGACGTTCATGGCTTGCATGCCATTGGGCATCTGAGGCACAGCGACAGGGTTGAGCTTGAGGTCAGGATTGCATGGCGGCGAGTGTTGACGGTGGTACTTGAGACCGTTCAAGTTTTTGTAGCGCTTGCCACAAACTTCGCAGCGGTAGGGCTTCTCCTTCTCCATGCCGACGGTCCCAGGGTAGGGAATCGAGGTTGCAGGGTCAACGATGGAAAAGGTGCCGTCGGGGTTCTCCTTGAGTTGCTGATTTTGATGGCCGTGCTGGGAGAGAGAGTCAGTGAATGCGTTCGGGCGCAATAATGCGAGCAACATACCTGTTTGTGATACTTGAGGCCGTTTTGGTTCTTGTACGCTTTCTCGCAGCCGATGACAGGGCAGCGGAAAGGCTTAGCCTCCTCGCCGGGGAAGCCAAAGCCCTGGATAAGCTGTTGCTCGCGCAGGCGTTTTGCCAATTCGCTATTGTTGGCAAATTGACTCGGGTTCTTGAAACCACCCATACCGCCCTGCTTGCTGAGCAAACGCTTGGCCGGATCGTCGATGCAGCGCGACTCATCTTGTTGGCCGTTCATATCGGGGAACCCGAAGCCAGACATGCTGGCGTTGAAGTTGGATGGATCAATCTCGCCAGGCGTGTGAACGGTCGACTCGGAGGGGCTGACGGTCTGTGACGTTTGCCCGAAGGTAGGTGTGTTTACAGATGAGACAGTCGGGTTGAAGCCGCCAAGTTGCATGTTCTGGCCGGGTTGTGGTGTGGTTGGCGTTGACACATTGTTGACTTGTTGAGTGTTTTGGAAGGCGCTGGCCATGCCGATGTTGAGCGATGGCGCTCTGGCTTGCTGTCTGCCAAACTGTGGTTGAGGTTGGAATTGATGGCTCTGGTAGGGATCTTGTACAGCAGGTGCGGTGCTCGAGTCATCCATATCCATATCCATGTCATCCATGTCGTGGTCTTGCAGAGGATCACGGGCAAGGCCTTGTGAGAGGCCTGAAGGGTGATCGAACTGAGGAGCTTGCTGGTGGTTGTGAGGTTGGCTCTGTTGTTGCTGTTGCAGCATCTGGGCGGCGGTACCGGCGTTGGCGTTGCGAGCGTTGGCAAGTAGGTGTTCCTTGGGAGTACGACCCATGGTTTGTGTTGGGACTTGAGCGTGTGCCTCTTCGTAGTGCTGGAGCAGCTCGTGCAGTGAGTCAAGCGTAATTCCGCAGCAGATGTAGTCCTTCATGAAGTTGGCTTCCATCTTGGGTAGATATGAGGACGAATGGAACGAGGGTGACTGGAAGTTGTAGGGTGATGTGCCTGCCATGATCAGACTGCGACGGAGGGTCAGTGTTAAATCAACGAGGCTAGACGGGCAGGACAGGACTCACTCGTCACGGATGAAGCTACCGACCGACAGACCTCCCCAGCTCATACCGGCCATGAGACTGCCAGCGTGGTTAGTGCTGTCGCGTCGTCCACGGTCGCGCATTGAGATGGGACGAGAGTGGAACGAGTTGCCCATGTTGATGGAGCCATGACGCAGGCTGTCGGGTCTGAACTCGCTGCCGCGACGCTCCATGTTGGCCACGAAGGATGGCGGCTGAGCGTCACCACTACGAGCATTTGCGGCTTGCAGCTGGCTGGTGAGGTTGGAGGTCTGATTAGGAGGCGACGCGCGCGGCGTGGCGATATCTATGGGCGATGCAGACGAGGCCATGTCGTCGCGGGCGAAAAATATTTGGCGAGGTGGATTTTGAGGAATTTCCGGGGCCGAATCCGCGTCGGACAAAAATATCAAGTCCTCGAGTTCGAAGGGGGCGTCCGAAGCAGAGGCACAGACGGAGACAGAGCGGCAGTGGACGTGGTTGTTATTGCTGCGTGGCCAGGGTGGCGCGCACTCGGAAGCGGTGGAAGGGTCGGAGTCGAAGGGGCTGTCTGGAGAAGTTGGAAGGGACGACGAAGCAAGCGAAGGTGGAGTTGATGGCGGTAATGCTTCCAGGGTTGCGGTAAGCGTGGAAGTGGAAATATGGGCCGGGCTTTCTTATTACTAAGGCCAATAAAGACCTCGGGACGACTCGAGCGGATGAATGTCTCGGTCGCTTTCTGCTTCCTTTATGCAACTAAGTTGACTGCAGCGAAGTTGCGACGTGAGCGAGAGGGCTGGGCGTGCGGCACGAGAGTCGCAGGGGAATCAACGGCTTGACGACAAGTTGACAGAGACTAGTGGAACTTCCAGCAACTTATTTTCTTCACTTGGTTGGAGAGAATTGGGACAGGAATGAATGGTCCGGGCAGGAAGCAGCACTTCGGTTATATAATAGAAGACTACCAGCACCCGTCAGGCCGATCGACTCGAGATTACAGAGCAGCAAAACAAAAGCAGGGTGCTCGCTGGACGGTTTCCACAACGAGCATCGTTACGAGCGAGCGTCACTTGGCCAAGGCGCCCGAGGAAAGGAAAGACCTGTCCCTCGAGCGAGGCACTCGTAGGCGACCACGAACGAGCTGCATCAGCGCGAACTCAAGGTTCATCCTAGCGCCGCCTCCTGTCAACCTAAAGCCATCACTGACGTCCCAACTTCCGGTTCCACGACGGGCCACCTCCCGATCTCTACCCACACAACTGCTCTATCGCCCTCTGCGAGATCTACTGCTCCCACCACTTTTTTGTTGCTTCTGCTCCAACTCACCTCACTGTCCTTGCCCCTGCCCGACCCTTTCACTTCTCGCTACACTTCCGAAACCATCATGTCCCTTCCTATGTCCTAGACAAACGCCCTCTTACGGCCGCACGGTCGTCTTTGCCTGTCACTTGTCTCGTACCACCGCCCATGTTCCTCCTTTCCCCCGTCGTTTGCATCCACGGCACCTTGCGTCCGGACGGCCATACGAATCAGATCTTGAGCAAACGGCTGCTATACCCTATTTTGCAATTGCTGACTGTGGCCCATGATTCATTCTATCCTCACCATGCGACGGTTCCCGTTTTTAGTGAGTTCATTCGATCCAATGTGCTTGTTACTACCGTATGTGTCTCAATAGCTTCTATGTGTTGCGATTGATTCCTGATTCTTGCTCCAGAACGAATAATACAAACTCTTGTGAACTATTATAGACTCAATGACAGTATCACTCACAGCAGGGAAATTCCTTGGACTACTCACGTCTGGAGCAAGACCTGCCGTAGAAAGGCCTACCATTTGACCGCTGACCGGCCTTACCAAGCACTTCTCTGTGCGCCTCTTCCGCAGCAACCGCCCTTCTAGAAGAGAAGTGAGGTGCGCCGTACCTTGGCATTTCACTTCGGCCACCTGATTGGTCTTGAATGACCACCTTTCACCGACACAATGGCTCAAATCTGTCTTGCGTCTTCGCCAAATCTCGGGTCGCCATGTGCTCGAGAAACATCAAAGCCTCGGTATGACACCTATCCAGGTGTACTCTACGAGTACACTCGTGCAACTACTTTCTACGCTTCCAACTTCCCACCTCGCGACCTGCAGATCAACGAAAGCGCAGACTCTGGGAGTGTCTGTTCTCTATTTCCATGTGTCAAGCACAGGAGGAAACTCTGGGTAAACAAGAGCCTGTGGATACAACCCTGAACCGTCTACGGGTCCCAAGGAGATTGCCCTGCTGTCGGTACGGACGTGCACTCCAGCCGAAAATCAACGCATGTCCATTGCTTCAACTCACTTAAGATCGATTCTGTTCTCCAAGCAACGCCAGAGGTTATTGATTCTTCAGGGAGTCGTAGTCTGTTCTGTCTCCAATCGAAGAGCCAGTATCATGTTGTTGATACCTTCCAAACGATAGCCTAGATTATGTGTTGCCACGTGTGTCTTGTTCACCTTTTGGCTTGTCTTGGACCCTGGATTTTCCCTGACAGCTAACGATGTAAGTCAAATTGTAAATCGCACTCGGCAAACACGAGCGGCTTTCCTCCCGAGCCTGGACGTCGTACGTAGTGGTCGAATGTGCTTACGCCGGCACAACAAGATGTGATTTTTAAGATGGCACAGTGCTTTAGCGACCAGCTGTGGTTTAACCTGCATACTCTCGGAACGCATTCGTCTGATAATTATGTTAGGTCGCCGCCTTGTAGCCGCTTAAGCAAGCCGAAGAGGCTCTCCAATTGGAGCGGTGCCAAGTCCGCTATACTTTCCGTGGCTGCCTTCCAGAGGACTAAAAAGTGAAGCAGAGTTTCAGCGCGGTCGGGCTTTGTTCGGTTTGCACCTCTTCGCGAGACGCCTCCTTCCCAATCGCTTGGGACGTCCGTTTCGTACTCTTGTTATTTCCGTCCGTGTCTTGCCAAAAGCGATAAATGCATCCACCTCCATGTGGGAGCGTTCAAACCCCAGCCTTTTCCCCGAATATCTGCTCGAGTTCATTGATGACCTCTGCCTCGCGAGCAGATGAGGGCACGTCCGGCAGTATGCAACAGCCTACGTCTATGTGTGATTGGTTCAGGACTCGAGTGGTCGCAGATAATTTAGTCTTCGTGGGACGGCATTGCGTACCCAAACACGTTTTCAGTGAATCATGATCTACCATGCAGCTCAGGATGTGCAGTACATACATGCGCTACAATATACGTTTGTATTGCTGCACATGCACGTGCTGGGCCAAGTAGATGCTAATTTGTTCTCTTGTTCAAGGGCATGAGACATCATCATCTGGACCAACTTGCCCATCATCAAGCATCAGTTGTTGATCATCAAGCTGAAAGACAGATGTCTAGAGATAACAGTGCCTCCTGCACACAAGCAACTCTAAATGACCATAGTCATCTCTGATCACTTGCCACCACATGTATACAAGCATTGCTTCGCTTTCCAGTGGTGCTGGTACAAGTAAGAGCAGCGAGGCTGAGCAGTTCAGAACAAACGGCTTTGATGCACAGCAGTACAGAGATACCTACCCCATGAAGGTATGTTTGCGCTCGCGGGACGCATTCCGCAACAGCGTTTCCATGTTCGTTTGGTGAGTTCTCCAACAATCAGCCTCTTTGCGGCCACGTCACTTCTCAAGGGTAATTCGAATCATTATGCGCGATTGCGTCCTCTCCCTCGTAAGAGCTATCAATTTACCTTCGGTCCAAAGGACTGAAACAGAAGAATGAAAGAAGCACAAGAGGATGAGGTCGATCCTCTTCCTTCATCCAATAATTGGTGTCAATGTTTAGCGACGGCAATCGGCGGCTACTTGGCTTATCATCCGGCATGCCACTGAGTGCTGTGTGCATGCTTTTTGCGACACGGTAAGGTTTGATGGACATCTCATCACTGACTCGTCATCACAGAGTAATATCACGAGCTGTGAGCAAAGACTGGGATTGACGCTGACAACTACCCTCCAAGGACAAACTCGCTGGGAAACCTTTCTTCTGTTGCCAGGATCATACATACTCGGCGCCCATCATGCATCATATTCCGCTTCTTCTAACTGCGCCATGCGAAATATCAAGGATTGACTAGTCAAGTACCAGTCTTAACTCTTGCAGCTCGCCTCCTCACACGAGTCAATGGGACTCTCAGGACTCTGAGTTTACAAAGGTGGGGTTGCTTATCTACACCACGCTTGAATCAGACACCTGCATCAACTCTAAACACACATCCAAGATCAAACCTAAACACCAAAGTAGGCAAAATAGACCAACCCTGTCTGTTCTGATAGGCTACACCAATCGTCGGTTAAGTGGACATCCGGAGCTCTCTTTCCTCGTCATCAGATGTGTTCTTTCTCTTTATTCCCATCAACAGCTGCACTCACACATCCCTCTGAATTCGGACTTGAGTTTACGCTCCACAATCTCTTCCCTACTTCATCATAGGCGTTCGCTAGATTGATCTGGATGGAGTTGTTCCGAATCACCACCGCATGCTTCTCAAGCATATCTCAACCGCATCGGACGGCTCAGATTCCAACATGGGTTGGTGGCGGTATTAGCGGTGGTACAAGGAAGACCGCCAGTAGCCGGATTGCCTGAGCTTGCCGCCGCCACTCCTTCACCTCATGCTTTGGATCCTTGCTCGAGACGCACCAGCGTCCACGACCTCGATCGAGGACCCCTGGTACCGCTGGGCTGTGCTGGAATAGACTGTGGGACCAGGGAAATTGTCAATGCCCTGGTCAAGGCGAAAAGATATCAAGAATAACGCCCAGAAAACTGTCTCGAGCGTAGAACTCTACTCAATCTCCATCGCCAAGCCGATGCTGCCTTACGTACAACGTGTATGTCTTTGGTATTGGGGGCACCGAAGAGAGATCGTGGAAGAGCTGTTCTTGATGGGCATTTGAGTATGACCTTGCTAGGTCTTTGCAGCGTTGGAACACGCTCTCAAACTTCGATTCACCAAACAATTCACGATGGAGGTCGTCTTCAATACATGGCACTTTATTGTAGGCTAGAACGAGGAAGCGGTCGGGAGCCTGGTAAATGTGGGAGGGGATTTCTGACTCTTAGGAGCTCGGAGATGTGCTTCTGTGAGTGGTCTGATCAAATCCAAGCGCCTTTGATGTTGTTCTGGGACCTTATGTTACGGATCTGGCAAGGCTTCACACAACGTCAATTCTTGCACGCATTCTTGTTCCCTTATCTGTCTGCAGCAGCCTCGGACCTTTCTGCTGCCAGCATGAGATCAGGAAAACACAAGGTGCCTGATCACGCTTCATCAACTGTGTTCGGCATGGAAGAAACTCATCCTTATACAGTATATACAATAGGCCTGCTGGTGATAAATAGTTTAGTCTGCCATTTCCACATCCATACTCTTCTTGTTGTTGCCCTTTCTTGAATTTGTGCTTTTGCTGGTCACAATATTTTTCATGCCTTCCAGCGCGTCCACATATCTGTTACGCATCTCTCCGCCTTCTTTCTGTTCGTCTGCCAGCTTCAGATTAACTCTCTCTACCTTTGCGTTTCTGCCTATACCCTTGGCTCTTGCAATCTCATTCCAGAACCAACGACCTTCGTTTTCGGAGAATAATGTCCAGGCTTCGCCACTCCGACCAGCTCTTGCTGTGCGACCCACACGGTGCACGTATGATGCCAGACTACGCGGAATGGTATAGTTGATGACATGCGTCAGCAATGGCAAATCGAGACCGCGAGAGGCACGATCAGTCGAAATGATGACACGAGGAGGAGATGATGTATTGAAGTTAAGGTTCGTAGATGTTTTAGTGAGAAGCAGAGTTGTGCTCTTGTATGATGGCTCGATATGTGTGATGAGATGGTGTAAACGAGCTGCTGCCTCGGTGCTGGGTGTGAAGATCAAGACCATACTGTTAGTGGTGGTTTTTGGTGATTCTTCTGGTAGGCCTGAGGACGAAGACGTCTCGCTGCCGCTGACGCTGCCGCTGCTGACGCTGCCGCCGCTGCTGCTGCTGCCGCTGCTGTCATCCGAACTGTCATCCGAGCTATCATCCTCGTCGGAAGAGCCATCTGAGGAGTCACTGTCTTCGTCAGATGAGGAGCCCTCGTCAGATGAAGAATCGCCATCAGACGAAGAAGACGGTGAGGAGACATCGTTCTGAACAGCATCTGTATTGAGCAACGAGTCAGGCATAATCTTGGATCTGAGGAGCTCGAGCAGGAAAAGTGGCTTATCGGAGCCATCGCCAACAGGGATAGCAAACTCTGAAAGAGTGGTAGGTAATTCGAAATTCTCCGTACCATCCGTGGTAGTTGCTTGATGAGCAAGGGTAGCATCAGCTTCTGTTTTGACGACTACCATGGTCGGTCGTCGCAGTCTAAGAGCACTTAATTTGGAGATGTCGCGAGTCATTGTGGCACTCAGAATGATCTTCCTCACGTATCTGTCACGGTGAGGCATCAAATGGCGCAAAGCAGCAATTTCAGGAGTCGAAGGGGGGAGAGGCCTCTGAACATCCAAAGCAGCGGTGACCTTGGCCACCCACTCTTGGAAGCTTTGATCCAATAAACGATCGGCCTCATCGACGACTAACCACTCAACATGGTCCAAGGTGAAACCGGTCGTGGCAGTCAAATGTTCAACCAGACGGCCGGGGGTGCATATCAGAAAGTCCGCAGCGGAGGTATATGTTGGAACATAGCCGGAAGGGAGCTGAACAACATCGTCGAGCATGGTCATTTCGCTCTCGTCCAAGTCCGAGTCCAGGTCAAAAGATTGGCGCTTTCTTGCCTTGTCCATAAGTGTTTGATAGCGTTCGGGGTCATAGATTCGGCCTTTCTTGACTAGTGAGTGTTGCTCAGCAGCAACTGACTGGTTGCCGACAGCCAGCGCAATTTGTATGGCGGAACCTTGAGCGCATGTTGATGCTACTGTGTATGCCTGAGCGACAAGTTCTCTAGTTGGGACGACAATGACAGCGCGCAATCTTGTATCCAGACGGGGACGTAGATTCTCGATGATGGGGAGGACGTAGGCCAAGGTTTTGCCACTACCAGTCGGAGCGCTAACACAGACATCGTTCGGAGGAAGATGGGTCAAGTAGGGATGTGGGAGAAGGATGGGGAGCAAGGCGGCTTGGACAGCAAATGCATTCTTGTAGCCCCTTGATTCGAGATGAAGCAAGGTCTTCTTGGACAAGGAGAGGTCGCTGAAGGGACGGGTGGTGGACTGAGAGACAATGGTCGGCTGGGCGAGCCATTGTGGGAGCGAGGAAAAGGCAGGTACGAATTCGGGAGTTGGGGCACGCTCGGGCTGCGGTAATGGCGTGAGATCTATGTGAGTTGGTCAGCACCTCGTAGCGCGCAGCCAACTGGGATGAACAGCATACCGTGCAGCTCAGGCTTGATCTCGGGCTCGACGTCGTCGTCTGGCGCGGCGGCTTTGGCGGCTTCTGAACGCTGAGCAGCCTTCTGGAATTTGGAGAAGACGGCATTGTGCTTGCTGGGGATAGCAGGACCGTCCTCGTCGGCCGCCGTGTCTACCTCTGTACGCTTTCTCTTTTTTCTGCCATTGTCGTCGCTTCTCGATGGACCCTTTGGTACTTTGATCTGCTTGGTCTTGACCGGAGCAGGAGCAGGTGCCGATGATGCGATCGTTTCGGCAGCAGCGACCGGCGCTGCAGCCTTGGGCGGAACGTAACGAGCGTATGGCGCCATTGCGACTCTTTTGTCGCTTTCTAGAATTTATCCACAATGAAGAGAAGCTCGAAGACTCGCCCTCACCGCCCGGCTCCGCTGATCTGCCAAGCCCGAATCGGCATGCCGAACGAGTGAGCTCTGGCCACTCTGCCCACTCTCGATTCTCGAAGGTCCCCTCGGTCGCTGAACCCGAACGAGGCAATTGCTCCAGGTGCCCTGCTTGATTGTCTCCATCGTCGCTGCTTAGCTGGTCTCCGACATGACCCACGGCTCGTAAGACCAACCATGCCGCCAGCCTCTCTGCTGCGTCGGTCCGCTTCCCATTCCCATCATGCCTTACAACATCGCCATGGTCAGCGACTTCTTCTTCCCGCAACCCGGAGGAGTCGAAAGTCACATCTACCAGCTGTCGCAAAAGCTCATTGACCGAGGCCACAAGGTCATCATCATCACCCATCAGTACGAGGGTCGCACTGGAGTCCGCTATCTGACCAATGGTCTCAAGGTCTACCATGTGCCCTTCTTTGTCGTTTATCGCGAGACGACCTTCCCTACCGTCTTCTCCTTCTTCCCCATCTTCCGCAACATTGTCATTCGTGAGAAGATTCACATCGTCCATGGCCACGCCAGTCTCAGCAGCTTGTGCCATGAGGCCATCTTGCATGCCCGCACCATGGGTCTACGCACCGTTTTCACTGATCACAGCTTGTTTGGCTTCGCCGACGCTGCCAGTATCCTGACCAACAAATTGCTCAAGTTCACCCTCAGCGATGTCGATCATGTCATTTGTGTGAGCCATACCTGCAAGGAGAACACCGTCCTCAGAGCCTCCCTCGACCCTCTCATGGTTTCCGTCATCCCTAATGCTGTCGTCGCCTCAAACTTCCGGCCTTTACATCCTGAAGATGCCATCCAACCTTCTATGCGCTCTGCTTTACCACCACCGCCACCACACTCTTCTCAGCCGCTTGGCCCCAACGACACCATTACCATCGTTGTCATCTCCCGTCTTTTCTATAACAAAGGAACCGATCTTCTGATAGCCTCCATCCCGCGCATTCTTGCATCGCATCCCAACGTGCGCTTCATCATTGCTGGTTCAGGCCCCAAGGCGATAGATCTCGAACAGATGCTCGACCGCCATATTCTCCACGACAGAGTAACACTTCTTGGCCCAGTACGTCACGAAGAGGTCCGCGATGTCATGGTTCGGGGCCACATATACTTGCATCCCAGTCTGACCGAGGCTTTCGGAACCGTCTTGGTCGAGGCCGCAAGTTGTAATTTGCTCATCGTGTGTACCAGGGTCGGAGGTATTCCTGAGGTCCTTCCAGGTCATATGACCGTCTTCGCAAAACCTGAAGAAGACGACCTTGTTCGTGCTACTAGTGAAGCTGTGGGTCTTCTGATGGGCCAAGATCAGAAGCGAACTGTCGTTCGCAGAGACCGCTTTCATGAACAGGTACGGATGATGTACAGTTGGTCTGACATTGCCCGCCGTACTGAGCGCGTCTATGATCTGATCACTGGAAATGAAGACCATTCCTACAACGACTTTTACACCGACCATCAAGACGCTAAATGGCGTCATTATGGAAAGCACGTGTCTCCTGCTTCGCAATCCTTTGCTTTGATTGACCGTTTGAAGAGATACTATGGTTGTGGCATCTGGGCCGGCAAGTTGTTCGTGCTTTGCGTTGTCGTCGATTATCTGCTCTTTGTGCTCCTCGAATTGTGCTTTCCTCGGAGCAACATTGACGTTTGCAGAGACTGGCCCAAGAAGAAAACTGTTGGAAATGTCACCGACGAGCCAGATGGCAACAAGAATTTGAGCAAGCGGGTTCGAACTTCGCGCGTTACCAGTCTGGAGACGACAAAGCAAACCGCGATATAAGTCGGCTCGCCAGTTCGATCCAAGTGCTCAAGTTTGTCGCTTAAGGTGTCATGCCACAAGAACACTCAGTGATGCATCTACAAGAACGCACAGTACTTGTGAGATAGACTGCGTCCTCCACGAAGAGCGGCTACTGGCCTTAGATAATACCCAGGAATTTTGCTCTGTCCCGATGAATCGTTCCGTATCTTCTCAGCTCTACAAGCGATGATTCTGCGCTCGAGGACGGTGTGCTCGACCCACAAGTCTCTCTGGAACAGAACGTTGAACGAGAGGGTCTTTTGCGAGGGCCGTACAACCCCAGACTATACGCGGTCGTTGCATGCAATCCTAGCTTCGCACTAGCCGTGGAAGGCAGTGTCGTCGACTTAATCGGCTTCGAGCATTCGACGAACACCGCGCGAAGCCGCGAGCCAGATCATTAGTTCTGGCTTTTCGAACCCGCCCAGTGACGGTAATTGGCGGCAATTGCCGAGGTCAGTAGGAACTTGGAAGTTAGGGTTTCCCCTTGTTTTATCGCATCCGGAAAGATGTCGCGAGTAGGGCTTGAAGAATTACCGCACCAAGATCGTATTCATGTCTCCTCGAGACGGTGTCTGGTCGATGAGTTCTGATGCCACCCACCTGCACGAGATTCAGGGTCAATCTTCTGCATCACGTATCAGAAATATCGCGCTGGGTCTGGAACAGTAATTGACTTTGGTCGAAGGTGACTCCCTCCCTTCCAAGACAACTACTGTGCGATGGTCAGCTTACAAAAGACGTATCAAGTGGAATGCTACTCGATCAAGACGTCTGAACTTCGTGTAGAAGACTGGTCTAACATTTGATCACAGCACTGCATGGAAGTAAAAAAATCCTATTAATAACAACATCAAAGTAACTTCTCAGTGATGCTTGCAATTCAGGGACCAAAGTTCGACCAACCAATGCCGACTCTTGTTCTATATCAACGCTCGTCCATGAATACGGGCACCCCAGCTTTTATACGGTTTCAGCCACGATGAGAAAGCTTGTCGCTCGCTAAGCGCCCATTGTAGATAAAATGTGCATTCGCGTCGTCCTGGAGTGTTCACCTGAAGGCATCTTGTTACACTGCCTTGGCTGACCAATATGTAGTTTTGGTAGGTATTACTCGAAACTCTGCCGAGGTCTGTCTCATCTTGCAACAGAGTTGACTGGTTCAATGAATGTTGGGGACGCGCTTTATGCGCATACGATACCCGTTGTGTACTACGGTTGTATATGCAGCGTTCAACACTAGATCTACTCGTTGCAAGCCCAGTTGGCTAGTATATAGACATGATGCCTTCAAGACTCAGGATTATACTGATTGAGGACTCGACGAGCGGGCTCTCGAAGAGATCCTATCAATGATCTTCATGACAGCCCACTTTGCCAAACTCGGTCCTGGCGGGATGCTTGTGCCCCTACGTTCACATTACGGTTTACGCCCATTGCTGCGGACTGAACACGAAGGCCAATGCTAGCACCGCCTCGTTGAGGCTTTTGACATTCACGTAATGTTTTCCTCTCTTCATCTTACATAAAGCTTGAGGTCGGCACCATTGTCCGATGCCCTTTCTCAGAGCTTCAGCATGTGGTTGATCGAATGCAAGAATCTTTTCCAGTAAGTGGAGTACACACACAAGAGTTGAGCAGGAACGTTGACAGATGGATTAGAGAAGGCCAAGCAGCCGTGTTGTGTTCCCTCGCCGTGGCCTACTTCATCTTCTACTATTTCTCAGGAACACTGTTCTTCGACATCATACATTTCCTCCTCCACAAGTGCGCCAGGTCCCGCATCAGACTGCTTCGTCAGATCTCAAAAGTCCATTCGGTCCATCACTGGTACTTCGACAGGCATTTGCATTATAATGAAAAGTACCGCATCTTGAATGCCTTGACAAACCTCCCGCTAGAGCTGTCATGTCAGCTCGTCGGATCCTGGCTTTCGGAAAGAGCTTTATCTTGGATACTACAGAGAGATCAGCGAGAGTTTGCGACTACCATCCTCCATCTTACTTTGATCATTGAAGTCATCAGAGTCGTTGTTGTGATCTATCTAGGTGGCCGAGACACTAACCACATTTCCTTCCACTCCGTACCCAAGGACAGAGACTGGATTTTGGTGGGACCCGAGTACCATTCTCTCCATCATATGTACCCCGATCAGTTCATGAGCTCCCTGTTCAGGCTGTTCGACTGGACCTTGGGAACTTCATCCACGCTGAAGAACAAACGTATCACTATGACCGGGGTGAACGGCGCCTTTGGAGCGGCACTCAAGAAAGAGCTGAAATCTGACGGCGTGGAGTCGATCAAAGCGCTTCGGTATGGAGTTGACTTTTTTGATGATGATTCAGTTTCGGCAGAATGCATTAAGACGCTCCGAGATACAGACATTTTGATTCTTGCTCATGGTTTGAGGTACGGAGATGTAATGAAAGCCAACTACGAGACGAGCAGACGTCTTGTGGAACTGTTTGCTCAACACCGAAAGCCTCTTGAAAGTCGACGCCCACAGGAACTGCCCGAAGTGTAAGTTGATCGAAGGCACAGTCTCGGCAAGTCTCTCTTGTACTCCGAATGAGATCCTGTGCCAATGATGTTTTCAGAGTTCATGCTGACCAATTCTCTACTACAGGTGGTATGTCGGAAGTGAAATTGAGATACATCCGAGCTGGGGAAGCAAATCTCTCGGAGCGTACTCAGCATCCAAACGGCGCTTTCTGCCTTTCGCAAAATCGCTCTACGACAGCGATTCGGTGGTCTACAGACACATCGTGCTTGCCGCGTTCTCATCCAGGATGGGACCCGCTATCGTGTCGGCCGACTGGGCAGCAAGGTGGACAATATGGTGGATCAGACGAGGATCGAAGTACGTTCCCGTAACTTACACCGGGTTTGCGTACCTTAACTTCTTCAAATTCCTGTTCAAGATCGAAGCGGAGGTGAATGGACTGCGGATTAGTGGAGACGGGATGAAGGTCGAAGGCAGTAAAGACGTGTAGAGAGATAGAAGTTCCAATGAGCAGAGAGATATATATTACAGGCGATAGCGGGAGAAGACGGAGATTTGGAGCAGTGTTGTGGTTGTTGTTAGCGTGAGGGTGAGCGGGGAGTCGGTCGCAGGAATCTTTGTCGTTGCAGGAAACGCCCGATGGTCGAGTGATGTAGGCTACCAGTGGGGATCGTCGACGGTCCAGGACTAGAGATTACGTGCTACAGTACTGTCCAGTGTCGGGTTTGAAGCAGGTCGGGAGACTACTCGTAGCAATCACGTCGTCTCGCCGTCTCGCCGCCCGCCGT